>Ga0302267_10001517_pt1 | contig 29588 bp, 25 predicted proteins | sample III_Bog_E1_3_FD_194555 | JGI IMG/M metagenome (GOLD analysis project Ga0302267, IMG submission 194555) | Peat permafrost microbial communities from Stordalen Mire near Abisko, Sweden - III_Bog_E1_3 | ecosystem: Environmental > Terrestrial > Soil > Wetlands > Peat | place: Sweden: Abisko...
ACTTCGGCCACCAGGCGGATGTGGACAACATCGGACTGATTACGCCGCGCGTCGAAGCCGGCCAGTAAGTTCTGCCGGTTGGGATGGGATACGGATTTATCGAGGGGGGGGAAGGCCACGCGGCCTTCCTCTTTTGCGTTAAGCGTCAGGATTCGAGGGCGTCGTTGACATCGCGAACCAGATTGCGGATGTAGCTCCGCCGATTGAGCAGCGCCACCATTGCATCGCGCGCGGCGAGCTTTGCAGGCGCGTCGCCGTCGTCGAGGGCCGCGTCCCACCTCGCCCACAGCGTCTCCAACTCCGCCTGCGTCGCGGCCATCTTGGCGTCGAAGCCGGCCTTGGCGGCGAGCAGATCCGTACGCAACTGCGGATCGTCCTCGCCCATCTTTTTCGCGGCCCGCATCTCTTCCATCTGCATGTTCAGCTCGAACGCCTCTTCCAGCAAATCAGCCGGGACGATCTGCTTCTTGGCCGTCCCCGTCGCGCGCGCGGCCTCGGTCGCCGACTTCGACTGCTCCTCCAGCTCCACGCCTTCCAGCTTCAGCAGGTACTCCGTCCGCGCGATGGGCTCTTTCAGCGTGCGATAGGCGTCGTTCAGCCGCGAGCTTTCGCCCAGCGCCGCGGCCTGCTCCTCGGCAGACTTAGCGGCAAAGCGGTCAGGATGAAGCCTGCGGCTCAGCGCATAAAATCTCTTCTCCAGCGCAGCATTATCCACCACCAGCTTTGCCCGGAGTGAGAAGATTTCGAAGTAGGTGCGTGGTTCGTCGTGGTCCATTACGTCGAGAAGCTCGATCCGCAGCCGCAGCTCTTGGTCGAGTGCGGATTGATGAAGTTGAACGCCTGGCGCATCAGCGTCTCCTCGTAGTCCAGCGTCATGCCGCTCAGGTAGATGAAGCTTTTGGGATCGACGAAAATTCTCAGCGGTGGCGCATCGTTTGCGGCAGCATCGATGTGCGTCTGGCTGAATGCGTAGATGCGGTCGCGCTCGCGCGGCTGCGAGTCGAAGCGGATGCTGTAGCTCAGCCCCGAGCAGCCGCCGCCGGTGATGCCCACGCGCAGCCCCCCCGCCGCCGGCGAGATATGCTCCTTCGCCATGGCCACGCGGATGCGCTTCAGCGCGCGCGCCGTTACCTGGATGCCCTTGGCTCCGGCCGGCTCGCCGTCCGCTGCAATCGCGGGCGGAGTTGGCGCGTGAGCAGCGGGTGGTGGCGCCATCGCGCCCGTGGGTGTCGTGGTTTGCAGCCCTACCATTGCCATCTTTCCACCCTCCAGTTCTTAGCTCGCCACTGCAACTTCCGCATGGGCCTCGTCGGCCACGCCGTTCTTCTTCTTCCAATCGCCAATCGCCGCGCGGATCGCGTCTTCGGCCAGCACCGAGCAGTGGATCTTCACCGGCGGCAGCGCCAGCTCCTTCACGATGTCTGTGTTGGAGATCGTCAGCGCGTCGCTGATCGTCCGTCCCTTCACCCACTCCGTTGCCAGCGACGAGCTGGCGATCGCCGAGCCGCAGCCAAACGTCTTGAACTTCGCGTCCTCGATCACCTGTGTCTGCGGGTTCACGCGGATCTGCAACCGCATCACGTCGCCGCACTCCGGCGCGCCCACCAGCCCGGTGCCCACCGCCTCCGACGACTTGTCCATCGTGCCCACGTTGCGCGGATTCTCGTAGTGGTCTACTACCTTGTCGCTGTATGCCATGATGTTGCTCCTTGAGTCTCTGGTGTGTGGCCGCAGGCAGCAGTGTCAGCCTGTGCCTGCGGCGCATGGGCCGCTACTACGCGGCGCGATTTGTTCCATACTTGGTTGCGAAAAAGTCGATTGCTCCATAGATCGCAGAATAGACGCCCAGCGACAACAGCATGTTGCAGGCGAAGCGGGCGATCTGACTCGCGCTGTGCGGATTGCGGCTGACCGCGAGCGACACAATCGAAAACAATGCGATCGCAAGTGCGCCGGAAAGCCACGATAGTCTCATCTTCATATCTTCCTCCTGGCCGGTGGTTCCGGCCCCATCTGAATCCCTGCCCGGCCCAACTTCGCTTACTATTCGATGCTCTCGTCCAACGAACGATCCTTAGTGCGCGGCCCATTCAATCTTGGTCAGGTCGATGCCTTCCTGCACCATCTCGTAGAGCGGGCTCAGCTCGCGCAGCTTCTTCACTACGTCGATGATCTTGTCCGCCACATAGTCCACCTCGGCCCTGGTGTTGAAGCGCCCCAGCCCGAAGCGGATCGAGCTGTGCGCCACATCGTCGCCCAGCCCCAGCGCCTTCAGCACGTAGCTCGGCTCCAGCGTCGCCGACGTGCAAGCCGAGCCGCTGCTGACCGCGATGTCGTTGATCCCCATCAGCAGGCTCTCGCCCTCCACATAGACAAAGCTCATGTTCAGGTTGCCCGGCAGATGATGCTCCATGTTGCCGTTGACGTGGACGTAGTCGAGCGCACCCTCGAACTTTGCGCGCAGGTGGTCGCGCAGCTCCTGTTCGCGCTCGCCTTCGGCCTCCATCTCATTCATGCAGATCTCGCACGCCGCGCCCAGTCCAACGATTCCAGGCACATTCAGTGTGCCGCTGCGCATTCCGCGCTCGTGCCCGCCGCCGTTGATCTGCTCGGTGAGCTGCACCCGCGGGTTGCGCCGCCGAACGTACAGCGCCCCCACGCCCTTCGGCCCGTACAGCTTGTGCGCAGAGATGCTCAACAGGTCGATGTTCATCGCCTGCACATCCACCGGGACCTTGCCCACGGCCTGCACTGCGTCGGTGTGGAAGAGTACGCCCTTCTCGTGGCAGATCCTGCCGATCTCCGCGATCGGCTGGATCACGCCAATCTCGTTATTGGCAAACATGATCGAGACCAGAATCGTCTTCTCCGGCCCTTCCGTAACAATTGCGCGCTTCAGGTCGTCCAGGTCGATCAGCCCGTCCGCCATCACCGGCAGATACGTCACGCGGAAGCCCTGCTTCTCCAGCTTCTTGCATGTGTCCAGGATGGCCTTGTGCTCGGTCACCTGCGTGATGATGTGCCTGCCCCGCTCGCGGTACATCTCGGCGACGCCCTTCAGCGCCAGGTTGTCGCTCTCCGTCGCGCCCGATGTGAAGATGATCTCCTTGGCCGTCGCGCCGATCAATTTGGCGATCTGCTCGCGCGCCGTCTCCACAGCCTTCTCCGCCTCCCAGCCGAACTGGTGGTTGCGGCTGGCCGCGTTGCCGAACTTGCCGGTGAAGTACGGCATCATCGCCTCCAGCACGCGCGGGTCAAGCTGCGTCGTGGCGTGGTTGTCCATGTACAGCGGCAGATGCACGCCCTCCGGCAGCGGCGTCGCGGAGCTGGTGATGATGACTCCCGTGCTGTTGGTTCCAGCAACCCCGCCGTTTGAACCGTTCCCATTGCCGTTGTGGCCGATCGCATTCTGAAGACTCATTCCGTCACTCCTCTGTACCGCAAACCCTGTACCGCAAACCTCGAAGCTTGAACACCGGCGCTACTTCAAAATGCTCATCGGTCCTCTGGCCACCGCAACGCCTTCGTCGCCGAGTGCAGCCTCTGCCGTCTCGATCAGGTCGCTGATAAAAATGTTGCTCAGCAGCTCCTTGATGCTGTCGTTTACCTTGCGCAGCGGCTCCTTGATGGTGCAATGCCCCGCCAGGTCGCACGATCCGTGGATCGTGATGCAGCTGGTGATGAACAGCGGCCCGTCGATGGCCCGGATCACCTCAAAGGCCGAGATCGTCGCGGCGGGCCGCGCCAGCGCATAGCCTCCATTGGTTCCCGCGTGCGACACCAGCAGCCCGGCGCGCGCCAGAGTCTGCAGGATCTTGGCCAGCAGCGGCGGAGGAATGTGGTACGCCTGCGCGATGTCCTTGGCACTTTGGGCGCCAGCGCTCTGCGCGGCGGGACTCTGCGCGCCCGCGCCCGGCTGCTCGGCCAGATACTTCAGCGCCATCAGCCCGTAATCCGCTTTTTTGGTTAGACGAAGCATTTTGCATCCCTCTCACGTCAGCCTGCGCGATTCATGCCAATCCGGTTGGAGCTCATCCTCGTGGACTAATCCGACCGCATTGGTCGTATTTAGTGTACGACCAGATCAGTCCGCATTGCAAGCCCTCTTTGCAAGCAGGCGCGCAGCCCACACGCGCCGTCATCCCGACCTACCATCATCCCAACCAACCCAAACTACCGTCATCCCGACCGGAGGCGGCGCACTTTGCCGCCGCAGTGGAGGGACCCCCGCATTTCGTCTTTGCTGTTGTCTGTTCTTGCTCGTCATTCTGGCGAAGCCAGAATCTCCGTATTGGCCCTTGCCGTTACCTGTTCTTCGCCTTTGTTTGTTCTTGCCTTTGTTTGTTCTTGCTGTCATCCTGAGCGCGTCTTTCCAGCGCGAAGGATCCCGATGAACTCGATCCCGCCTCAACCTCCCACCCCTTTCTCCCCCAAAACTCCCGCCCACAGCTCATAGCTCATAGCCGAAAATATTAATCGCTTCGTACCCCTCAAAAACCCCAGCAAATCCGCTTGTCAAGGGTCTCGACCCTCGAAAATCTCCATAACAAACACCAAACAAAGCACTTAATAGATAAAAATAGTTGGCATAGTAGTTATGCTCCGCTTGCTACAATTAACATATGGATCAAATTCATCGAATCCCGCGAGCCTGCACCATTCGCTCCGTCAATACGCCGTAAACGATTCATAATAGATTATTTAGCAATAAATCGTTTGCAATGACCACTTTGGCGGCACATGCTTCCGCCATCCTATTGATACCAAACAAGTTCCATGCAAGATACCCCCGGGAGGGGGAGGGGGGGAGGGGGGGGGAGAATAAACGACGATTAAACGGCGAACAAAAGGAAATTCACGCTCGAAACAGCCTGAATCCGCTCTATCGAGCCGCAAACTCGTCAGCATGAATCAAAAACTCCGAAGCGCCAGAGACCCCGCGAGTTCGCTGGCAATTCATGCGTTCGCCCTGCGGGAAAGTGCATAATTTACTTGTGGGAGCGACAGAGTTCACAATTCAGGATTGACAAGCGGTTTGGGCAAAGGCAAACTTTTTATCAACCCGTAGATTCTTCCCCTTATGCCTGCATCGTGCAAACATCCCAAGGTCCGCGTCGTCGCCCGCGAGGAGGACGCCGAGTTTGTTGTGTGCCAGGTTTGCGGCGAGGTCTTCGATTCGGCTGAGTTTGCCGACATCCTCAACGAAGACGAAGAAGCCCCGCCTGCCGACAGCCAGGAAGCATCCGGCGACAAAGCCTGATTCGGGTTCAGGCAGGGCGAACGTCTTGCGGCGCGGCTTGCGGCTCTGCTGCGTTCACTCTTTGCACAACGATCCACGCATACTGAGCAGCCGAGATGGGCGCGAGCCAGGCGATCGCTTTCAGCAGCACGACGCGCAGCAGCACCGCGTCCACCGAGGGCCACACCTGCTCCACCAGTACTACGGTCAGCCCCAGAATCTGCACCAGCGTGTTGAACTTGCCCAGCAGGCTGGGGCGAAAGTCGCGCAGCGTGCCGGTGGCGAACAGCAGCGTCGCGATCAGCAGGATTCCCAGGTCGCGGCTGAACACCAGCACCGTGACGTAGCGCGGCACCAGGTTCATGTGCGTCAGCACCAAGAACAGTGTGCTCAGCAGCATCTTGTCCGCGATGGGATCCAGATAGAGGCCGAGCTTCGTGTACTGTTTGGTCAGCCGTGCCGCCATCCCGTCGAGGCCGTCGCTGAAGCCGGCCAGAACGAAGAGCGTAAATGCCAGTCCATGCCGCCCATCCAGAATGGCCAGCACCAGAAACGGGATGATGAACAGACGCAGCAGCGTGAGCAGGTTGGGAGCGGCGCGGAACTGGCGCAGGAAATCCATCGTTTAGGGGCACGTCCATCGTAGTGCATTTTGAGGGTTGCTGCGCTGAAGGAATGGTTGTGCAGTGCGGTTTTCTTCGGCGGAAGACAACGCAGGCTCTTTCACTCTGCTCAATATTGCCTTTGAAGATGCGATGGACAACGCAGAGAGTGCAAAACGGCTAGGCCGCGGGTACCCTCTGCGTTTGCCCTTGTCGAAGGGTTCCATTTACACTAAAAAGACGCACTAGAGGCGCGTAGCTCAGTTGGTTAGAGCGCTACCTTGACACGGTAGAGGTCAGGAGTTCGAGTCTCCTCGTGCCTACCATACATTCCATAGGACTTATGGGGTGTTTAGCGAAGAGAAACAAGGCCACAGAAAGGGCACAATAAGAAAATAGCCCCTTTCGTCTGGTGTGGCAATAGACATTGAAAAGGGCTTCCCGTTACGGGAAGCCCTCTCGTTTCCTGTGATGATTAGCTAGCCTTCGCGGGCAGGACGAAGATGCCGGAGGCGTGGTTGAGCGCCAACCCGTGAATCACAATTAGGCATCCTCTCAGTTCACTTCAGTACCAAACCCAATTTGCGCATTGATTGTGCGCGATGCTCAGGATCACTCCTCTTCAACGCCCTTTGCGACGACGATCTTCAACTGGGTTCAGATAATGTGATATCAGTCGCCATGCCGACTTATCGGTACCGATCAGTTCCGAATAAGTGGCTCGGTGCTTTGGCAACAATCAACAAGCCATAGGACCGAACCTTCCGGAAACCCCGTATTCAATGCAGCCGGATTGCACTCGTTCCTTGGCATCCTGACCCACATGCACTTATTCTCCCGGTACTGCATGGATTGCCTCGTCCGTTTGAATCGATGGATGGGTGGTCGGTTTCTGATCTGCGGGAATGTTGGCCAGGCGTAGCCAGAAGCGGCTTCCGTTGCCCGGAGAGCTCTGTAGTTGGATGGCAGAACCGTGGCGTTCAGCGATCCATTGAGCTAGGACGAGCCCCAGACCGGAGCCAGTGACGTTGCCGTGCAGCGGCTGGGCGATGCGACAGAAGCGCTGGAATACTCTGCTCTGATTCTCGGCAGAGATGCCGATGCCTGTGTCGCTGACGCTGATCTCCGTGGCGCAGCTATCAAGGCTATGCGCCTGCACGCGGACTGCCAGGGTGACGGACTGGCCGGAGGGCGTGTAACGCCACGCGTTCTCCAGCAGGATGTTGAGCAGGCGCTTGAGCGCTACATAGTCGGCTTCAACCCATAGTTCTGATGTGTCTACAGCGCATAAGAATTCTATCTGTGCTTCAGTGAAGCGCTCGGCCCACTCCTCTGTGACCTCTTCGATGAGGTCGGGAAGGTTGACGGGCTCAAGGCGGAGAACCTCGACACCCGCGTCTGCCCTGGCAAGCGATAGAAGCTGGTCGATAAGCCGAGTCATCTGAGCGGAGTTGTGCAGGACCCGCTCGCAGGTGTCGCGGTAGTATCCGGCGTCGCGCGGAAAGGCGAGGGCAACCTCGGCCTCGGCGCGCAGCAGGGCCACTGGAGAACGAAGTTCATGCGCCGCATTGGCGGTAAACGATCGGACACTCTGGTAGCCGGCCTCGATGCGGCTGAGCATTTGGTTCAGCGTATTGGAAAGGGCGGCGAGTTCGTCGTGGGTATGCAGCTCAGGCAGGCGATTGTTGAGGTTCTTGTCATTGATGAGTTGTGCCTGGGATGCGATGGAGGCGATAGGTGTGAGGGCTTTGCGACTCATAAAATAGCCGGCCAGTGAGGACAGAATCAGGCCAAGCGCGGTAAGCAGAAAGAGCTGAATGCTGAAGTTGGAGAGGATGGCCAGCGTCTTACTCAGAGTGAGGCCGGTTTGCACTGTGTAGCGAGTGCCGTGGACCGTGATGGGCTCGATGAGTGCTCGAACGTGAATAGACTCCGCAGTATAGGTGAAATAGACGCCAGTCTGCGGTGCCCGCTGCGGCAGGACGAGCTGAGGATATGCAACGGCGACGTGCGGTGAGCGGTAGAGCCAGTTGCCATGCTCGTCGATGATCTGTTCCCACTTATATCCGTGGCTGACATCGTACGCAGCGGTAATTGCGTTGCGTAGCTGGTCGGGCGATTCATTAGTGGGCCGCGTCTCAACAAATCGGCGAACACTCCGGACGCGCTGCTGCAGCTCATTGTTCTCAAGATCGTCGATGGCGTGATGCACCATCCAGAGCGCAGCGAAGCCGAGGCAGAAGAGGGCGGCCGCGAAAACCAGCGAGTACCAGAGTGTGAGCCGGACACGAAGTGGAAGACGAGATGTGATTGGGGAGAGCTCCTTTATGGTGTTGCATGTTTCTGTGGCGACCCGCCTAGTACAAATCAGCGTCCTCCACCATCGAGTAGCCGATGCCGCGCGCGGTGGAGATCAGTCCATGCTGTTTCACGTTGAGCTTCTCACGCAGGGTGTTGACCAGCGTATCGAGAGCGCCGTGACTAATGATTGTGGTTCCCCAGACGGCTTGCATCAATTGTCGGCGCGAGATCACCTCGCCGCGATCTATCGCTAGCGCGCGCAGCAGAAGGTACTCGCTACGGGTGATATGCACCTCAACCCGATTGCAGAGGAGGCGGCGCAACCTAGTGTCGAGACGAAAGGGACCGAAGCAAAAGTCGTCGGTCGCGGCGATACGAGCGCGGCGGGCCGCGGAGCCGATACGCGCAAGCAACTCCGGGAAGGAGAAAGGCTTGGTGAGGTAGTCGTCCGCACCGGCATCCAGTCCGCAGACCACCTGGTCCTCCTGATTGAGCGCCGTGAGCATGACGATGGCCGGGCGGTTGGGGCGCGAGCGCAAATGCTGCGCGATGGTGTATCCGCTTCGACCTGGAAGGCCAATGTCGAGCACAATGGCGTCGAAGTTCTCCGCGTCTACAAGCTGCTGGCCTTGCTCGGCCGTGGTGGCTGTAACGATGGTGTGGCCATGTTCCCATAGGCCGGTGCGCAGCAGTTCAACCATACGCAGATCGTCTTCAATAACGAGAATGCGCATATTTACAGGTGCTTTCATTGCATTTACAGGCGCTCAAACTCTTACGCTAGCCGCCGATTGTTATGGCACTGTGAATTCGTACTACTTTGCCATCTCAGGACTTATTTACAGGAAGATGAATCTGCATTCACACAGTTCGCCTACCTTCGACACATCCGGTTCCAGTTTCAAAAACCGCTCTGCGACGTTAGCGAGCACTGATTCGGTCCTGCGAGGCACCCTATGCAAAGAAATCCATCGGCCCATCGATCCAACTCCTCCTTCGTCTTCCTCTCACAAATTACTGGATCGGCACGAACGCTGCTGACCTTGGCCTACCTGCTTTTGTCTCTGCCGGTACTCGCAATACCGGCTATCGCACAATCGCGTTTTACTGCGTCCAGCGCAGCGGAGTTAGGCGCTGCCGCATCGACGCAATCAATCAAGGGACTCATTTCAGGGACGGTTGTCGATTCGCAGGGAGCTGCTGTTCCCGGCGCGCAATTGAAGCTTTCGCCTCTGGCGATTACGGTTGTCTCCAACGATCAAGGAGAATTCCGCTTGCCCGAGGTTCCGGCAGGTAAGTACACGCTGACGGTCTCCTACGTTGGATTCCAGCCTCAGACCTCCAATGTTGAAGTGGCTGCCGGGCAGAATCTGAACCTGGCTCTGACGTTAAAAGTTGCCTCCGCGAGCGAGGAGATCATGGTGACCGCTGAGCGCCCACACGGCGAGGTGGAGGCCATTAACGAGACACGCACCGCCGACAATTTATTGCAGGTGCTTCCTGCCGAGGTCATCACCAGCCTGCCCAATGCGAACGTGGGCGACGCAATCGGACGATTCCCATCCGTTACGCTCTACCGGATCGAAGGCGAGGGCGTTTACATTCAGGTGCGCGGCACGGAGCCGCGCCTGACCAACGTCACCGTGGATGGCATCACGATCCCGGCGCCCGAGCCGTCGGTGAGGCAGATTCGCCTGGATGTGATCCCTTCCGACATGGTGGATACCATCGAGATGAACAAGACGCTCTCGGCGAATATGGATGGCAACGGTATCGGCGGATCGGTCAACCTGCGCACCAAGGAAGCCAGTGAGCAACCGACGGTCAGTCTGTATGGCAACGGTGGCTACACCAATATCATGAACGGTCGCGGCTCCTACGCGTTCGGCGGGACCGCCGGAAAGCGCTTTGGGGCGGACAAGAGGTTTGGTCTGCTGGGCAACGCGGTCTTCGATTATAACGGCCGCGGCATCGACAACTTCCAACCGGCGCTCGATCCGCTTTCGACCTTTGCCATGCCGTTCTACGACAACAACACTATCCGCGAGTACCGCTACTACCGCACGCGCTACGGCTTTGACGGTAGTGCGGACTATCGCGTCAACAACAACACAGGCATCTACGCGCACGGCTTCTATTCCGACCTGAAGGATTGGGGCGATAAGTGGTACTACTCGCCGATTTCGACGGCAATCTCAGGCACAGCGGCCAACCCCGTTCTGCCCAACCCCGCAACCAAATCGTCCAGCCCGAAGTTCTACACCTCCAGCAAGCGACCAAATGCATCCGTGGGCACCATCATTCTGGGCGGGCGCACGGTGCATCAGGATTCGTTGTTCACCTATCAGATATCGGCATCGCGTTCCTATGAGGTCGATTCAGCCGGCAATCCGAAGGCGGACTTCTCCTGGGTTGGCCCTACTGTGTTCTGCAACTACGTTCCCTCCGCGCAGACCGACCTCTATCATCCTCACTTCGGCAACTGCGACAACACGAACACATCGCCGTTGTTGAACGCAGCCAACTGGCAGTTCAAGGACATTACCATTTCGCATGGGCTGGATGCGGAACTCGATCTGGCTGCGCAAACCTCGTTTGCCAAAGACTACAATGCCAAGGGTCACTTTGGCGTCTTTGAGACGGGCTTCAAGATCAGCAATGGCCACAAGAGCTCGGACTCAACCGAAAACGTCTACGACGGATTCCCCAGCACGGCACCGCTGATGACGCAGCTCCTGGACACTTTCAACAACACGGATTATTTTAACGGGCAATATTTCGGCGGGCAGTACGGTCAGGTCTCAAACTTCACCTCGGCGGCGAACTATACACTGGCCAACCTCACGGGCAATCTGGATACCTATAAGACGGCTGGCGACACCTATCCCAACCTCTTCCACTATGTTGAACGCATCACCTCCGGCTATCTGATGAACACCATCGACTTCGGCAAGCTGCATCTGCAGACGGGGCTACGATTCGAAGGCACGCAAATGATGACATTTGGCTATAACCTCACCTTCCTGGGAAAATCCAGCGCCACAATGCCAGTCTGCGGTGGAACAACAGTTACCAACTGCTATAGCTTTGCGGGCATCACGAATAATCCTTCCTATGTAGATGTACTGCCGAGTGTGCAGGCTCGCTATGCACTGACGCCTAACTCCGCGCTGCGTGCGGTCGTGGCTCGCGGTGTCGCCCGGCCCGATCCGTATCAACTGATTCCTTACATCACCGAGGACAGCACGGCGAGCCCCGTCAGCGTCACCATCGGCAACCCCGCCTTGCGTCCAGAGCACGCCAATAACTACGACCTGCTTTACGAACATTACCTCAACCCGCTCGGCATGGTGCAGGCGGGATTCTTCTTCAAGCAGCTCACCGCGCCGCAGATCGAAACCAGCATCCCCGGAGGACTTAGTCTCTCGAACTTCCCGGCAGGCTACTTCCCGGTGGCGACTCAGCAAGTCCTTGCGCAATATCCAGGCGACGCAATCACTCAGTATGTCAACGGTCAGAATGCATATCTCTATGGCTATGAACTCAGCTTCCAGCAGCATCTGAACTACCTGCCCGGATTGTTGAGCGGGCTGGGCGTCTCGGCCAACTACAGCTATACCGCTTCGCGCGAAAAGGGACTGCCGCTGCGTACCGATCAGCCCACCCTGATCGATCAGGCTCCGAATACATGGAACATCAGCCCAACGTACGACACCAAGCGGGTTTCAGCACGTGTGGGCCTCGCCTACAACGGATACAGCCTGTTCCAGTACATGTATGTCTCGCCAACGCTTGTATCCGGAGCTGATCCAAGTGGCCTGGGAACGAAGGGACCCTCGGGCGACATCTACACGCTTGCGCACTATCAGGTTGACGCGCAGGTAAGTTATCGCTTCTATAAGGGTCTTAGCGCAGTGGTCGACGGCCTCAACCTTAATAACGAGGTCTTCGGCTACTATCAGGGAAGCACCCAGTTCGTCAATCAGCGCGAGTACTACAAACCCACCTATACAGCCGGCCTGCGTTATAACTTCCAGCGCAAACGATGACTCATATACTCTGCCCCTCGGGGCCAACTATATTATCGGCAAGAATATCTCAGGAGCGAGTGTGAGAAAGATTGTTGCAAGGGCTATGCTGCTGACCTGTGTGTGCGTGCTGGCCCTGGTGTCATCCGTAGCGCAGACGGTGAAACCGGCACAATCTGTCGCTCCCTCATCGAACGATACGGCTGCTGAATTGAAGTTCGTTGTATACCTTACCCGTCATGGAGTCCGTTCCCCCACAGGCCTGCCGGAGCAGTACAATACCTATTCGCTCGCACCATGGCCGGTCTGGGATGTGCCGCCCGGATACCTTACTGCGCATGGCTATCAGCTCATAAAGTTGTTTGGCGCGTATGACCGGATGGAGTTGGCGCAGGAAGGACTCTTGAGCGCGAACGGTTGCAACGATGCAAGCAGAGTCGCCTTTTACGCGGACTCCGACCAGCGCACCAGAGAAACCGGCAAGGCCATCGCCGAGGGACTCTTCCCGGGATGCCACACGAACGTGCAATTCCTGCCGGAAGGCACCAACAATCCGCTGTTTCACTTTCACCCGACTCAAGCCCAACTTGGCACTCAAACACCAGCTCAGGCTACGGCTGCAATTGCCGGACGCATCGGCGGCGATCCGGCCACTCTTACGGAAGCCTATCGTGCGCAACTTGGGACATTAGACGCGATCCTTGCAACCTGCGGCTCCGCAGACTCTCCGCAACAGAAGCGGGTATCCCTCTTCGACATTCCAGTCACACTGGCACCGGGGAGCGGTGGCCATGTTGCCGAGTTGCGGAGTCCGCTGAACACTGCATCGACTCTGGTTGAGAACCTCTTGTTGGAATACACGCAAGGGATGGAGGCATCAAGTGTCGGTTGGGGATGCGTGGATGGTCCAAAGCTTCGGTCATTGATGGAACTGCACTCTGCCGCCACTGACTTCACCGAACGCACACCGATCATAGCTCGGATCGGGGCCTCGAACCTTCTGACCGTAATCGACAAGTCGATAGAGCAGGCGGTTACCCAGAAGGCAATTCGTGGAATCCCCGGCAAGCCAGGAGATCGTGCTCTCTTTCTGATTGGCCACGATACTAACCTGACGAATGTCGCAGGCCTGTTGAACCTGACCTGGATAGCAGATGGGCGGCGCGACGACACGCCTCCCGGCGGGGCGCTCATCTTCGAGCTTTGGCGGAACCGGAGGACAGGACAATTCTCCGTACAGACCTACTTTACGGTACAGACGCTTGAGCAGATGCGGTCATCTGCCACTCTCACCCTGAGCAGTCCTCCCGAACGCGTTCCCGTATTTATTCCCGGTTGCGGCCAGAAGGATTTCTCCTGCCCCCTGCCTGCGTTTATGCAAACCGTCCAACATGCAACCGATACCCGCTATGTAACGGCCAAATAGTTTGGGCCATCCTGTAGAGAGTCAGCCCAAGATAGAGATAATGTTGAATCGGCCATTGATCGGCTCCGGTATTTCTAAACCTTCGTGAGTGTTAGTCGTCAGCTAAATTGAAGAGCCTGTAAAGTCGGCTTCTCGAAAACTATGATCGCCGACTGGTGAAAGCAGGCCAACGCACTCGTCAAGCCGAGACCGGCGAGATGTAGCCAATCCGGATTAGCAACCGTGAAACGGCGCAGGGTGCGATAGACCTAGCTGGATATCGGGATGCATGCTTTTTGCCACGGCGATTGGAGGCCGTATCGACGGCAAAGAGCAAAATGAAGCGCAAACGGGCACCGAAATCGATTCTGAGGCTCCCCGATCTTGAGCAATCCAAGGCAGCAGTTCTGAACAGCCTGACGTCACCAAGTTCACAACGAACCTACGATCACGCAATCAGAGAATTCATCGAATGGTATTGCTCGGAACCGAGGCTCGCTTTCAATAAGACGGTGGTCACCCAGTACAGAATAAACCTCGAACAGCAGCACTACGCTTCAACCACGATAAACCTGCGTTTGGCTGCAATCCGGAGGTTGGCCTACGAGGCTGCCGATTGCGGTCTACTCAGTGCAGACCTAGCTGCTGGCATTCGCCGGGTAAAGGGTGCAAAACGGTTGGGAGTGCGAGTTGGTAATTGGCTTAGTGCAGAACAAGGCAGGCGCTTGTTGGTGACTACAGACGGTACAAGCCTTCGAGGTAAGCGTGACTATGCTACTTTAGCGATTCTGCTGGGGTGCGGGCTGCGCGGGGCGGAATTGACTGCGTTGCGTGTTGAAGACATACAGCAGAGAGAAGAGCACTGGGTCATAGCCGATCTTGTCGGTAAGGGTGGACACATACGAACCATTCCGGTCTCGGATTGGGTGAAGGCCGGAATTGACGCCTGGATGACGGCTGCTGGGATTGCAACCGGCACAATCTTTCGTGCGATCAACAAGGCTGGCAGGATTTGGGGCACCGGATTCAGCCCTAAGGTTATTTGGGGTGTAGTGAAGAAGAAGGCAAAGGACTGTGAGATTCCGTCCTTAGCCCCACATGACCTCAGGAGAACCGGATGCTGCCCTCTGTTTCTTGTTTTCACCACTCTTCACAACGAATCGAACGCCCCGCTGATCTGCTCTGCGCTCGCGCAAGAGCAGGGGCCGCTACTTGGCCGGATCTCCCCACAGCACGCCACGTCCGTTGGTGCCCATGTAGACCCTGCCGAAGACGCGCGGGTCACCGGTGATCTGCTCGATCCATGCGTATCTGTGCTCAGGATCGTCAATGCGCTGCCAGGTCGCGCCATCGTCCAGCGAGCGGTAGATGCCGCCTCCGCGCCCCTGTTCCGCAGCGGGCGTCGCAGCTTCGGGAGTGCCTGCGATCACACCCGCCAGATAGATTGCCGGTGACGCCGCGCCTGGCGCTGCCTTGCCGAAGCCGACCGCGTACGTTGCCGCAACTGTGGTCAGTCGACGAAACCCGATGCCGTGGTCGGGTGAACGCCAGAGGCCGGACGAGGTGCCAATCCAGAGCACATCGGGCGTGTTCGCGGGAATGCGCAGCCTGCCTCCCTTGGGCGCGTTCTGAGTGATAACGGACACCAATCCGTTGCTGTTCAACAAAGAGAGAACGCCGCCTGCGGAGTCGTAGACCCAGAAGGATTGTGCGCTGGTGGGATCGGCCAGCACCTGCAGCCCGCCTCGTCCTCCAGCCTGAAGCGAGAGCGGCTGCCAGTTTGTGCCGCTATCTTTGCTCAGTTGCAGCGGGCCTCCGCGCACTGCCCACAGCAGCAGTGAACCATCGGCGGAGATTGCCGCGTCGCCGCCCTGGTCGCCATGCACGGGCTCGGTGGCGAACGGTGTCCAATGCATGCCGCCATCGTGCGAGACCGCTCCGTGCGGCCCTGGGTTCCACGAACGGCCCACGCGCACCATCTCGTTGGGCCGCTGCGCCGCCAGCGCAATCGTGTCGCAGTTGGATAGCTCGGGATTCTTCATTGCGCCGCCAGCGGGCGAGCGGGTGAGATCGTCGTTGCGGAAGCAGCCGATGTCTCCGAGGCCGGTGAAGAGGTGCGGCCCGGCTGCGGTGGGCAACAATGGGCTCAGCAGCATGATGTCTGCTGTCTCCTCCAGGCCCGGCGCGCCGACCGTCCAGTGAGTGGATGCGCCGCCGTTGACATCATGCGACTCCCAGATGGTCTCGCCCGTGCCATAGAGAACATGGGCCGAATCGAATGGGTCGATCATGACCGCGCCAATCCAATGTCCGAAGGGTGCCCCGGCGACATGATCGGTCCAGGGCGCAAGGCTTGCATCGCGGGACGCGCCTTCCTTCAGCGACTGCCAGTGCGCACCGCCATCCGCCGAGCGGAAGATGGTATCACCGGGGTGCCAGCGGTCGATGGTGGACGCAAGCAGAGTCTGCGGATGGCGCGGGTCAACCGTGACGATGCCGTAGCCGAAGCCTTGCGCGTCCTGCGCGGCTTTGGCATCGTTGGCGTGATCCCGCAGTTCGCCGCTGCTGCCGGGTCGCTGCGGCGTGATGTTTCTCCAGGTGTTTGCAGAGGGCGAGAACGCCCACACCGCTCCATCGCCGGTCCCGTTGGGACCGGGTCGATCGGTGAAGCTCAGGTACATCGTTCCGTCGGAGCTGAAGACGCCGTGATTGGGAAAGAGTCCTTGCGGCGAACCGGAGACCGGCTTCCATGTCTTGCCTGCATTCTCGGAGCGCAGCAGATTGTTGATCGGATCATCGACGCCTACATAGATGACGGGTGTGGGCTGCCCTGCGTGGCCGCTTGATCTGTCGAACGCGACAAAGGTCAAACCGATGCGGTTGGATGGTGGAGCAGAAAACTCCGCAACGCGCGCCCAGGTCAGTCCGCTGTCGTCGGAGCGCCACAGGCCTGCGAGGCGCGTGGCCATCAGCAATGTTTGCGGATGGTTTGGGTCAACCTGCAGCCGCTCGCCTGCGAAGCGGCCATCCTCGTTGCCGCCTATCTTAAACGGTACGCGCGCGATGGTGAAGTGCCTCCCCTGATCGCATGAACGCAGAATCGCTCCGTTGGGCGTGCCATTGTTCACATATGTGCCCGCAGCGATATACAGCTTCTTTGCGTCCGTTGGGTCGATGGCAATACTCTCCGCGCCGAGCAGATTGCGGTCGGAGAATGGCAGCCAGTCCTCGAGTGGGGACCAGCGCTTGGCGGCGCTGTCCCAGCGATACGCGCCGCCGATGTCTGTCCTGACGTAGTAGAGCCCGAGCTCGGATGGATGCGCCACAAAGCCGGTGATGAACCCGCCTGCGATGAAGGTAACGTTATGGAAGCGGTATGGCATCGACACGGGAGATGCGAGGTCGGCGGCACGGCAGGTCAATGACACACACAGCGATAACGCCAACGGCAGGGAGGCAACAAGCCGGAAGAGAGTTTTTCTCATCGGGTAAGAGTACCGCACTCAGTCGAATTCAACGACGCGTAAAGCTCTGCGCGCTCAGTGTGACGGTGTTCATGGTTTTTGCTGGAACGTGCAGGCGATAGAGCTTGCCGCCGGTCTGGAGGGTTGCGTCCAGCAGATGATCGGAGTCGTTTTCAAATTTGAGGATCTGACTGCCATTAGGGTTGGAGAAGGCGTCGATCTACTGGAATGGGCCGCCGGCGAAGCGGCTAGTGTCATCGATGATCTTGCGGAAGGCGATGAGAGCGGGAGATCTAAAGTTCATCATCTGCATTTGCTATAAACGATCTTGCAATGGAGTAGCCCGACGATTGAGAGTTGAGTTCATCCGCGCCAGCAACGGCTTTGCACAACGATCTTACGGGCTACGAGTATTTCATATGCTGGAGAGTTCGACATCGCGAGCGAGCGTGGAGATGGCGCGGAGGGATGCGTTTTGCGCGCAAGCGATGGTGTCGAGTCCGATGAATCGAGATGATTCTGAGTATCAGAGAGATTCATTACGTGTCATTCGTAATCGAGCGAGTGCATCCAGGTGGTTTCCCGATGTAAAAAAAATTCGCGGAAGTAACGATTTTTCTTGACACTGAATTTCATCAAAACTATACATTCGTTAGCTGCATGTTAATGTCTTGCAGCATCGTTGTCTTATCAATAGGGAGAATAGACAAATGGCAACCAAGAAAGCAGCCAAGAAAGTCGTCAAGAAGGCAGCCAAGAAGGCAGCCAAGAAGAAGTAATCCAACCCAAGGCAAACGCAGAACGGGGGACGCGATAAGCGTCCCCCGTTCTGCGTTGGTGCGTTGCCTGTGCTACGAAGGCCGCACCGGCGTTGCCTATTGCGCGGTCTTGGGCATGGAGAGATAGCCAGAGACCTTGTTCTTGTCGATGCTATTAACGACCAGCTCGAAGAGGGCGGGGACTTTGCCGCTGTAGAACTGGATGGGCTCGTCGATGGTCTTGTCCTTCTTCTCGATATTGCGGTCGTCGGAGCTGACGACGAGGCTGAAGCGCGCGTGCTTGTTGTCCACCTTCTCAAGTTTCAGCTTGATGGGGGAGAGCAATGTCGGCTGTGCGCCCTTCTGCAATGTGAACTCAACGTAGGTGCGGTCTCCCTTGTGCTTCAGCACTTCGAGCTGATCGTGGTTGGTGGCGATCAGGCCGCTCATCACCCCTTCGTCACCCTTCATGCTCTGCATCTGGGCCTTGGTTGCCTCGAGGTCGCTGCGCGTGGTTGCGACGTCGGTCTTGACGCCGCCGACATCGGTCTTGACGCTGGCGACGTCGCTGGAGACGGCGCCGATCTGCTGCTCGGAGGCCTGCTGCTGCTGCGCCAGTTTTGCGGTCTCGGCGTTCTGCGACTTTTGCGCCGCGATGATGACCGCAGTTCGGGCGTCGATCTGTTTCTGGGTGGCGCCGACGTTCTGGCCGAGGGTATCGGCGGTGGCGCGCAGCCGGGCGTTGGTGGCATCGAGGCGGTCTCCGAGGTCGACGTTCTTCTTGTCGGCGGCGGTGAGGTTCTGCTCGGTTGTGGTAATGCGGTTTTGCAGGGCGTAGCACCAACCCAGCGCGCCAATCCCAACCAGAAAGGCAACGATGATCGCTGTGATGAATGCTCCCGAGGTGGACCGCTCGGCTACGACGACTGGTTCTGAATCGCTCATGTACTGTTTTCCTCTCGCTGTTGCTTCCTACCTATAGGATGCCGGGGCGTGGGCGTTGGTTGTACAGCAAAAACGCACCGCGGATGCGCAAGTCCCTAAAGAAACTATAGCTCACGTAACGCCACCGTCCGAGGCACAGTGAGAAAAGAGGCAGGAAGGTATCTATCTTCGCAAGCCGGTGCAGGGTGCGCGTCCTGCGGCGGGCCTGGCGGGCGGTGGAGGATGGCCTTCTCGATTTCGTGACAAGCGTTTCGCCGCTGCGATATAACCATATTGAACCTCCATTCTTATTTGCAAAGGGCCGCCCATGTCTACCGTTCTTCCTTTGAAGGGTCTTGAAGGCATTATCGCCACGAAGTCGTCAATCTGCTGGATTGACGGAGACGAGGGCGTACTGTCCTATCGCGGTATCGACATCCACCAGCTGGCCGATCACTCGAACTTCGAGGAGACGACGTATCTTTTGTGGTTCGGCGTGCTTCCGACCGTCGCGCAGCTTGCCGAGTTCCGCAAAGAGCTGGCCGCCGCGCGCACGATGAACTGGCGCATCTACGACTTCCTGCGCAGCGTTCCCCACGATGCCACGCCGATGGAGGTGCTGCGCACGGCGGTGAGCCTGCTGTCTCTCTACGACCCGGATGAGAAGGACTCGTCGCACGAGAGCAATGTGCGCAAGAGCTACCGTCTAACCTCGCAGATCGCTATGATCGTGGCCATCTTCGACCGCATCCGCAAGGGCAAGACGATCATCGACCCGGACCGCTCACTGTCGCACTCGGCAAACTTTCTGCGTATGTTGAATGGGGTGAACCCGACGGAGACGGCGACCCGCGCGCTGGATGTTGCGCTGATCCTGCAGGCCGACCACGAGTTGAATGCAAGCACATTCGCGGCGCGCGTGATTGCGTCGACGCTGTCTGACATCCACTCGGCGGTTGTGGGCGCGATCGGCGCGTTGAAGGGCCCATTGCATGGTGGCGCGAACGCGGAGACGATGAAGATACTGATTGCCATCGACGAGTCGGGTGCGGACCCGGTGGCGTATGTGCAGCAGATGTTCGCGGAGAAGAAGAAGATCTCCGGCTTCGGCCACCGGGTATACACCACCGAAGACCCGCGCGCGACTCACCTGCGCAAGATGTCGGAGGACCTGGGGAAGGCGGCCGGAAAGCCGAAGTGGTTCGACATGTCGCGCAAGATAGAGCTGTTTGTAAACGAGGAGAAAAAGCTGAACGCAAATGTGGACTTCTATTCGGCCTCGACATATACCACGCTGGGGGTGGAGATCGATCTGTTCACGCCGATCTTCGCCATCAGCCGCATCGCCGGTTGGACCGCGCATGTGATTGAACAGCTCGACGACAACCGGCTGATCCGTCCACGCGCGGACTACATCGGTCCGCCTTATCCGCAGCCCTACACTCTGATAGAGAAGCGCTAGGGCGCGTTACGTGGCGTTGGACGCTGGCCCGCGGGACATCTCTCCCGCAGATGCGCGGGGCCTGCTGCGTTGCCCTTCCGGTACTCCCGCCCTACTGTAAGGGGATGACCCGCCGGCCGCGTTCGTGTAGATTAATTGTGTTCTTCAGAGGAGTGTCCGCTTGTCCATCTCACGGGTCGGCCGGAGTATGCTGTCAGCACTCTCAGCCGGTCTCTTTATCTCAGCAGCCCTCAGTTTTTTTGTAGCGGTCGTTCCTCCAGGCCATGCACAGGCGACTCAGCCGCAGGTGGCCGAGGCAAGCGATATGGACGAATTGGGAGGTCTCAGCGCCGCTGCGATGACCAACGACAGCGGGCCAGCGGGCATCATCCCAGTGGCGAAGGGCTTCAATGCTTCGATGGGTACGACTTCGCAGCATGATTCAAGCAGTGGATGGTCTTCGCTGCTGACTCCCAACGTCGCCTACCGGCTGAACCGGTACATCAGCGTGGACGCGGGCGTCCCGATGTACATGTACATCAACATCGACGCAAACGTCGGCACCAAGACCAAGCCGGTCTATGTCTACTCTCCAAAGAAAGGGGCCTTCGGGGACACATCGCTCTCCTTCCACGGCGATGCCACTGCATGGACGATCGACTACAACGGGACGGTCTCGCTGGGGCTGCCTTCGGGCAATACAGATTACGGTCTGGGAGCGGGACAGGTCACCTACAACATCAACAACCACTTTGAGAAGAACTTCGACCTGTTCACGCCCGACATCGAGTTCGGGTTCGGCGACACCACCACCCTGGTGAGCCAGCGCGTTCTAAAGAGCTATGTCGCGGTGGGACCGATGGCGCACTTCCAGGCCGGGACGGCGGTCAATCTGCCGTGGCGCATGAGCTTCGAGGCGGATGCGTACGAGGAGCTGCCGCTGGACAAGAACCTGGTGTACTCGACCACCGGGAGCGGAAAGAAGAAGGTGACGACCGCGACCAACACGGATCCTGCCGAGGACAACGGCTTTCTCACGTCGCTGGACATCCCGCTGACGCGTCACGTCACAATGTCCGGGTTCTACAGCAGAAGCCTGCGCGACCACGATGACGTTGGCGGGTTCTCGTTTACGTTCTTGTTGAAGGCCCCGCCTAGGCCTCCCGAGATCGCATTCTAGAGCGCTTGCGATGGAATGCGGCTGCATTCTGGGACTACCTTTGCTGGCCGGGCCTCGCCGGGTTGGTCAGAACGCGCGGGCACCAAGTAAACTTCAGGTGTGCGACGCATATATATGGATGCCAATTCCACGACGCCTCTGCTGCCTGAGGTGGTGGAGGCGATGCGTCCATTCTGGACGGAGCATTTCGGCAACGCCAGCTCCATCCACCAGCAGGGACAGCAGGCGCGCGCTGCGGTGGAGCGGGCGCGCGCGTCGGTGGCCGGTCTGTTGGGCTGCCGCGCCGCGGAGGTGGTCTTCACCTCGGGCGGCACGGAGAGCGACAACCTGGCTCTGTTTGGAACTCTCGCACCGGGCGACCATCTGATCACGAGCAGCATTGAGCACTCGGCTGTGATGCAGGCAGCCGAGGCGCTGGCTGGGCGCGGCATCGAGGTCAGCTTCCTGCCCGCCACGCCGCAAGGGGTGGTCGAGCCAAGCGCGCTTGAGGCTGCGCTGCGGCCCAACACACGGCTGGTGAGCGTGATGCTGGCCAACAATGAGACGGGCGTGATCCAGCCGGTGCGGGAGCTGGCTGACCTGACCCACGCGGCCGGCGCGCTCTTCCACGCCGACGCGGTGCAGGCGGCAGGCAAGCTGGCGATCGACGTGAAGGCCCTGGGTTGCGATCTGCTGAGCCTGTCGGGCCACAAGATGTATGCGCCGCAGGGTGTGGGCGCGCTGTATGTGCGGCGCAACGTGCGCCTGCGACCGATCTTCTTCGGCGGAAACCACGAGCGCGGGCGGAGGCCCGGCACGGAGAACGTTGCTGGAATCGTTGGCCTGGGCAAGGCCGCGGAGCTGGCGCGCGAGTGGCTGGCGAACGGCGAGCAGCAACCGCTGGCGGCGTTGCGCGACCGCCTGGAGCAGGGAATCCTGGCGCAGGTGGAGGCGGCGGGCGTCAACGGCGCTGGGGCGGAGCGCGTGGCCAACACCAGCAATCTGTTCTTCGACCATGTGGAGGCCGAGGCGCTGGTGATTGCGCTCGACCTGAAGGGGCTTTCGGTGTCGGGCGGGTCGGCGTGCCAGTCTGGCTCGACCGAGCCGTCGCATGTGTTGACGGCGATGGGGCTGAGCGCGGCGCACGCGCGGGCCAGCGTGCGCTTTTCGCTGAGCCGGTTGACGACCGAGGATGAGGTGGAGTGCGCGCTGGCGCTGGTGCCCGCCGCCGTGGCTCGGCTGCGAAGGCTAAGCCCCAGGGTCCACAAGGCCGGGCAATCGCAAGAACCGTTCGTTCTGTCGTAGGCTTCCATCTGTCCTGTCCATGCCTCCTTTGTTAGCTGGTTCGTACTCTACCCCCTCCGGTGGCAAATAGCGTAAAGCATTCAAAAGATGCTGGTTAAGCTCGCGCTAAGCGCGCGAGACGTATTTAAGGCAAAGACCCGGCGGGTTGCGGTTGCTTCGGTCATGATGTTCCTCCTCGGTGTTCCGTCAGTGGGGGGTATACCCCCCCCTAAAATGCCTAACATCATCAAAATAAGATAGTTAGATCTAGACCCGATCTGGATCATGTCTGCATGATGTTTATTCCAGATGGTTTAAATCTGTCGATCTTTTGAATCAATGACTTGAGGATAGTAGACAGCGATTAGTGGTGCGTTAAATGCAAAGGCCCGGCGATTGGCCGGGTCTGTTTGGTTATGCTTACTGATTTAATTATACGCGTTGGAGGGAAACTAGTATGCCAAGTATTTTTAAGTTTTAAGTGGTTTGATTGGTGTTGGTTAGGGGGAATTTTGGGGTTCGAGGGGCTTGACACGCGAATTTACGGGCAGATTCGAGGAAAAAATCTTCGCGGGGGTGGGGGTGGAGGGAGACCCACTTATCGCGGCTCTCCCAGGTGCCCAAAAGCGAGGCACCTGGGGCACCCGCACCTGGGCACCCGCACCTGGGGCACCCGCTCTCCCAGTTGGGACACTCGGCATCCGGCGGATGGGCTGGGAACTTACAGGTACCAGGGGATGTTGACGACGATGATGCGCTGCTTTCCCTTGAGCAGGAGGAGGAGCTTGAGCATCTGGACGCGCTGGTTGTGCAGGAAGTACTCCCACCAGTGACGGACGACGAGCTCTGGCAGAAGCACGGTGATCTTGCGGTCCGGGTTCTGCTGCTCGAGTTCCAGGATGTAGTCCATCAGCGGGTTGATGATGAGGCGGATGTTGGAGTGGAGGGTGACGAGTTCCGGCTCGTGCAGGCCCTGGTCGCGGATGGGCTTGAGGACGTTCGCCTCCCAGACGGGGTCGAGCGTCTGTTCTCCGTCTGCGCCGATGACGTTGACGACCTTGATCTCCTTGGAGAGCAGCAGGGCAAAGCGCAGGGCCTTCTCTGTCATGCGGTCCCATCGCGCCATGGGGATGATGACCAGCGGCTGCTGCATGTTGGTGAGGTTGAGCGGGGACATCTCTACGACCTCGCCGTTGACCCGCCGATAATGCTTCTTGATGACCACCATCAGCACGATCAGCATAGGCACCAGCAGGGCGACCATCCAGGCGCCGGAGGTGAACTTGGCGGCCAGTACGATGAGTGTTGTGATGCCGGTGGCGATGGCTCCTGTGCCGTTGACGAACATGTGCCAGAGACGGCCCTTGTGCGCATTCCCCTGCTTCTTCCAGTGGACGACCATGCCGGCCTGGGAGAGGGTGAAGGCGAGGAATGCGCCGATGGCGTAGAGCGAGATGATGTTGTCGATATTGCCGCTGAACTTGATGAGGATGACTGCCGTCAGAAATGTGAGGGCATAGATGCCGTAGGAGTAGAGCAGGCGGCGACCGCGCAGGACGAAGACGTGGGGCAGGAAGTCGTTCATGGCGACGGCGCGGGTGACGCGGGGGAAGTCGGCGAATGCGGTGTTGGCGCTCAGGGTGAGGGCGAGGAAGATGGACCACATGGTGAAGTGGAAGAACCAACTGCGTCCGAAGACAGCCATGACGATCAGGCTGAGCAGGCTCTGGTAGCCCGGTTGGGCAGGGTCCATCGCCATAATGCCATACTGCTTGGCAAGCCATGCTGTGCCGAAGAGCATGATGACGAGGGTGCTCATGATGATGGTGAGCGCCATCTGCGCGTTCCTGACCCTGGGTTCGCGGAAGGCCATCACGCCGTTGGAGACTGCCTCGACGCCAGTCATCGCGGCGCAGCCGTTGGAGAAGGACTTGAGCGCGAGCCATACGCCGAGATAGGTAATGGTGGCGGGCAGAGCGTGCGGCATCTCCGCACGCGCGAGCGGGTGGCCGTGCGCTGCAACTACGCGAAAGGCCCCGAATGCCACGGTTGCCAACACTGTGCCGACAAACAGAAAGGTGGGAAGGATGAAGGCCGCGCCCGTGTCCTTGACGCCGCGCATGTTGACCAAGGCAAGGAACGCCAGCACAAACAGGCAGAGCATCAGGGAGTGCGGCTGCAGCCACTGCAGGTCGGAGACGACGGCCCCGACGCCGGCCGTGATGCCAACCGCGGCGGTGAGGATGTAGTCGATCATCAGCGCGGCGGCGGCAAGCAGGCCTGCGCCGGTGCCGAGGTTCTCCGATGCTACCGTGTACGATCCACCGCCGGTGGGATACGCCGCAATGGTCTGGCGATAGCTGAAGAAGACGATGCCCAGCAGAATGAGAACGACTGTGACAATGGGAATCAGGTGAGCGACGCCGGCGATGCCCAGCGGGATGAGCAACGACAGCGCCGTCTCCGGCCCATACGCGGCAGAGGTCAGCGCATCCAGGCCAAAGATGGGAATGCCGGCGGCCACACCGATGTGCTCGGCGCGCTCTTCGCTGGTGGCCAAGGGCCTTCCAAACAGGGTATCTGCAATGGACATGTAACTTTAATAATAGATCGTCTGGCGAAGAACCCGGTCACGATACTGGATTCCATGGATTTTTTTTGGATCGGGTCTTCCGCGCCGGCATCTCATCCCTGGAGATTTATGTTCCGGGGTTCTGTCCGGAACGGCTGGTTTGGATCGCTCTGAGGCAGCCTGCAACGCCATGAAACCGGCACAACTATAATCGTCGAGAACCTTCAGGAGAGAATTATGCCTACGCCCATCTACGATATTCCCGTTCATACCATCACCGGAGAGGCTACCTCGCTTGCGGCGTTTCGCGGCAAAGTGCTGCTGGTGGTCAACGTCGCGTCCAAGTGCGGGCTGACGCCGCAGTACGACGCGCTGGAGAAGCTCTATGAGCAGTACAAGGAGAAGGGCCTGGCGGTGCTTGGCTTTCCGGCCAACGACTTCGCAGGGCAGGAGCCGGGTTCGAACGACGAGATTGCCACCTTCTGCCGCTCTACGTTTGGGGTGAACTTCCCAATGTTCGCGAAGATTGCGGTGACCGGAGAAGCGACCGATCCGTTGTACAAGGCGCTGATCGCCGCCGAGCCGAAGGCAGCCGGTGCTACGCGCGAGGCGTTCCGTGCGAAGCTGGCAGGATTTTTGGGCAAGAGTGGCGCGACGCCAAACCCGGAGCCGGGAATCCTGTGGAACTTCGAGAAATTCCTCATCGACCGCACAGGCAAGGTGATTGCGCGCTTCTCGCCCGAGGTTGTGCCGGACGATCCGGCGATTGTCTCCGCCATTCAGGCCGCGCTGGCGAGCTGATTCTGGCTGAACGATGCTGGCTGAACGATGCTGCCGGGGCCGCGGGCAAGAACCTGCGGTTCTGGCTTAGCCATTGCAGCGATACTCTTGAGGAAATGCAGATGCTCTCTTGCTTGCTTTGCGGTAAGGCTGGCGAATTCAGGCGCGTGCTGCTGGGGCCGCTCGCGGCTTTCCTCGTTGCCTGTTCGCTGGGCGCCCAGACGCAAGCCCCGCAGACCACGATGACGATGGAGAATCGTGGAGCATCGCAGACGGGGACCGCATGGCCGACCGCGGATGGCGTCTTCACAATCGAGAACTTCCGGTTTGGCAGCGGGGAGAGCCTACAGCAGCTTCGGCTGCACTATCTGACACTGGGAACAGCGCACCGCGATGCGTCGGGACACGTCGACAACGCTGTGCTGTTGCTGCACGGCACGGGCGGGAATGCCTCCTCGCTGTTGGCGCCGCAGTTCTCGGCTGTATTGTTCGGGCCGGGGCAGCCGCTGGATATCACGCGCTATTTCCTGATTCTGCCGGACGACATCGGACATGGCATCTCCAGCAAGCCTTCGGACGGCCTGCACATGCGCTTCCCGAAGTATGACTACGACGATATGGTGCAGAGCCAGCACCGGATGCTGCTGGACGGGCTGCATGTCGATCATCTGCGGCTCATCCTGGGGACGAGCATGGGATGCATGGAGTCGTTTGTGTGGGGCGAGACCTACCCCGGCTTCGCCGATGCATTGATGCCGCTGGCGTGCCTGCCGGTGCCGATTGCAGGACGCAACCGCATGATGCGCTATATGGCGATCAAAGCGATCGAGGACGATCCGCAGTGGCACGGCGGAGACTACACGACAGAGCCAATGGAGGGCCTGCGTACCGCGGCCGAGTTGACACTGGTGATGGGCTCGGCCCCGCTGTACATGCAGAAGATTGCGCCAACGAAGAAGGCGGCAGAAGATTACATCGACGACTATCTTGCGAAACGGGTGAGTCCGCTCGATGCGAATGACATGATCTACCAGTGGGACGCAAGCAGAAACTATGATCCCAGCGCGCATCTGGACCGCATCCAGGCGCCCGTGATGTGGATCAACTCGGCGGACGACTACATCAATCCGCCGGAGCTTGGGATCGCCGAGAAGTTTGCTGCAAAGCTCGCGCACGGGCGGTTTGTGCTGATTCCCATCTCCGACGCAACGCGTGGCCACGGGACGCATACCCAGGCGGCAGTTTGGAAGGACTATCTGGTGGAGCTGCTGAAGGAATCGGAGAAGAAGTAGAGTGGCGGTAAGATGCGTTGACTATTCCTGCATCGATTTCATCGGCCGAGGAACAGGTCGCCGAAGGGCGGGAAGGTGAGCAGCAGACCGAATGCAAGGAAGACGAAGGCGAAGGCGCTGACCTTGCCAAAGGCGAGGGTCTTGTTCCTCCAGCGTGCGGCGAGGACTGCCCAGCAGACGATCCAGAGAGCGATGCTGACGGTGGTGACACCGGAGAGCGGGCCGGAGGGACGGTAGAAGTTCAGTGCGGCGGCGAGGCGCTTGGAACCGTCGGCGACGACGGCGAGGAGGCCGAGGAGAAAGCAGCCGACAGCGCAGGAGAGGACTGCGGCTGCGACGGGGCCGTTGGCGGGATTCTGTGGGATGAGCTTGATCGCGGTCATTTTGTGCTCTCCATGAGTTGAATCGAGCTTCCGCCTTGGACGGGCGCTTTTTTGTCGATCATTGCTCCCCAGCCTCCGGCGATTGCGGCTGCAAGAAAAGCGACGGCGGCGAATCCGAGGACGGTGGTGCGGACCGATCGGGTGGCGTTCCACGCGGCACGGTGTTTGAGCAGGACGAAGGCGACCATGGTGCTGGACATGGGCGCGATCCAGGCGACGTGCTCCTTCCACTCCATGCCAAAGTTGTGCCAGCCTGCGGTGGAGGGGTGCGATGTGAGTAGGAATTTTGGATAGAGCGCGAGGTCGGCACCCACTGGCGCAACTGCGCGGTACCAGGGATAGATGATGTATGCGCCAGAGAGCACGGCGGCCCAGCCAAGGGCAACCATTGCGATGAGATAGAGGGTCTGCCAGCGGGAGGCGGGTTGCGCAGGGGTGGAGTCTGGATTGCAACGGGCTGAATCACTGCGATCTAGAAGCAGGACGATGGCGCCGAAGAGGGCCAGGAGGAAGAATCCGCCAAAGAGCATTCCGTGAATGCTGGTTACAAGTTCGCGCAGTGTGATTTCCATGGAGGACTCGCTTTCGTTTCAGTTACCGCATTCGCAGCCTGGTCAGGGCAGAGAACATTTTGGAGCCTGTGGCGCTGCTGGCTTGATCCTGACCGCCCGCGCCACCTGTGTCGCCCGCGCCGCCGGGGCCCCAGGTCCAATAGAGCGAAAGGTAGGTGTAGGTCTCGGGCTGACCGTGGATGCTGCGTCCGGCGGCGAAGAGCAGGTCGAAGCCGGGCTTGAACTCGTAGATTCCTCCGAGGTCGAGCAGGGTGGCGGCGCGTGTGCTGGTGGCGGCGGGGCCCTCCGCTCCGTGGCCGAAGAGTTCCGTGCCGAGGGTGAGCTTCTTACTGAGTTGGCGCTGAACCAGCAGGCCGGAGAAGGGATAGTTCTTGTAGCCGGTCTGGGGGACGATGGCCTCGCCGCCTCCGCCATAGCTCGTCCACTGCCTGTCTGACGGGCCCCATGACTTCTGTAGCCAGAGCGGCATACGGTACCAGGTTGCGCCCACGCCGAGTCCTTTGTCCGCGTTGCCGCTGGGCAGTTCGAAGAAGGGGAAGATGCCGACCTCGGGAATGCTTGTGGTCTCTTTGACGAAGCGAATCTTAGCACCGAGTTCGGTGTCGCCGATGCCGTAGTTGGTTGGGCCGCCAATGGGCGCAAAACTGGCGGTGAGCGGCAGGACGAGGTGGAGTTGCACGTTGGGGACGACGCCGTAGTTGACCTCGTAGGCGGGAGCTTCGAGGGCGGTGCCGCCGGCGTTCTTGCCCGTGCCGTCGGAGAGCTCGAAGGCGTACATCTCGAAGTGGCGGAAGGCGACTGGGTCGGGATCGTCGGTCTGGAAGGGAGGGCCGGCGTGGGCGGTTGTGCTCGCAATAAGCGAAATCAGGGCTGCGGTGAGCGCGACGCCGAGGCGCGCGTATCGAAGGTTTGGGCAAGAGAACACCATCATGCGGTTAGATTCCCGCTGGCCGGACTGGGTGCGTTAAAGTTGCGATAATGGAGATGTGAGTGCGATCACACAGACCGAGACGATAGCGGTTGCCATGTCGGGAGGGGTGGACTCCTCCGCCGTCGCGGCGCTGCTGCGGGCGGAGGGGCACACGCTGGTTGGGTTGACCCTGCAGCTTTGGAACCAGCGGCGGCTGGCGGGGCACGAGGGAATGCCAGAGGCGGTGCAGGGGCGCTGCTGCTCCATCGACGACGTGTACGACGCGCGGCGCGTGGCGGAACATCTCGGTATTCCCTATTACCTCGTCAATCAGGAGGAGCGCTTCGAGGCCGAGGTGGTGCGGCCGTTTGTGGACGAGTACCTGGCCGGGCGCACGCCCGTTCCATGCACGTTGTGCAACAACCATCTGAAGTTCGACGCGCTGATTACTACGGCGCGGCAGATCGGCGCGGA
>Ga0302267_10001521_pt1 | contig 29553 bp, 22 predicted proteins | sample III_Bog_E1_3_FD_194555 | JGI IMG/M metagenome (GOLD analysis project Ga0302267, IMG submission 194555) | Peat permafrost microbial communities from Stordalen Mire near Abisko, Sweden - III_Bog_E1_3 | ecosystem: Environmental > Terrestrial > Soil > Wetlands > Peat | place: Sweden: Abisko...
CGGGCCTCCTGGGGCGCGGGCTGGGCCTCGTGGGTCGAGGGCGAGGCCTCGTGGGGCGAGGGCTGGGCCTCGTGGAGCGAGGGCTGGGCCTCGTGGGGCGAGGGCGAGGCCTCGTGGGGCGAGGGCTGGGCCGCGTGGGGCGAGGGCTGGGCCTCGTGGGGCGAGGGCGAGGCCTCGTGGGGCGAGGGCGAGGCCTCGTGGGGCGAGGGCCGGGTCTCATGGGGCGCGGGTCGGGCCTCGTGGGGCGAGGGCGGGGCCTCGTGGGTCGAGGGCCGGGCCTCGTGGGCCGACGTCGAAGCGCCTCTGCCTCAGCTCGCCGTCTTCTCCAGCCCCGCGATCGCGGCGCGCACCTCGTCCGGCACCCGCACCTTCTCCAGGGTGGCGTAGCGCACCAGCACGATCACGCTCGTCCCCCGCGCGCAGAGGTCCTCGGGCGTGTCAGCGCGGCACACGGCATACTCCATGCGCAGGCTGCTGGTGCCGATCTCGGTCACCCTGGCGCCGATGCGGACCGCTCCCGGATAGACCACCGGCCGCAGGTAGTCGCAGCTCGTGCTCGCCAGGATGGGACCCACCTCCCCGAGGCCGGCCCCGGCGCCGCCCGGCGCGGCCTGGAGCCGATCGAAGTAGGCGATGCGCGCCGCCTCGAACCAGGCGAAATAGCGGGTGTTGTTGACGTGCCGGAGCGCGTCCATGTCCCCCCAGAGGATGGGCAGCTCCACCACCATGGCGAACCCCTTCATGCTCGGGCCTCCTCCATCAGCGCGCGGTAGGCGAGCTGGTCCTGGTGCAGGCGGTGGAAGACGCGGTACCGGGCGTCGAAGTAGCGGCCCACGGCGCCGCCCGCGGGCTCGATGATGCGGCCCACCCGGTTCATCGCCGCCATCGCCGCCAGCACCGAGGGCTGGTCGCCCGCGGCGACCGCGCCGAGCAGCGCCGCGCCGAGCAGCACCGCCTCCGGCTCGGCGGGCAGGACCACGCGGCAGCCGGTGGCGTCGGCGTGCTCGCGGACGAAGACCGGGTTGCGGGTGTCGCCGCCGGAGGCGAAGAGCGTGTTGATCCGGTATCCCTCGGCGTTCATCGCCTCGAGGATGTGCCGCGTGCCCAGCGCGATGGCCTGGATGGTGGCCAGGTAGAGCAGCGCGAGCTGGTCGCGCGAGTCGCTCAGCTTGAGGCCGGAGACCATGCCGCGCAGCGTGGGATCCGCGCGGGGCGAGCGGTTGCCGTGGTGGTCGGGCAGCACGTGGAGGCCGCGGGTGATCTCGGCCGGGAAGGGAGCGTCGGCAGCGAGCGCCTCGAGCCGGCGGTTGAGCAGCGCGTGCGCCGTGACGCCCTCGCGGCGCGCCTCGGCGGCCAGCTCCGCGCCGTGGGCGTGCGAGGCGATGGTGTGATCGATGAGCGCCCCGGTCGCCGACTGGCCACCCTCGGTGAGCCAGAGCCCGGGCACCATCGCCGACTGGTAAGGGCCCCACACCCCGCGGATGAACTTCGGCGCGCGCGAGACGGCCATGTGGCACGTCGAGGTGCCGCCGATGAGGGCGACGCGCTCCTCCAGCGTCTCCTCGGTGGGGGCGCGGCCCTCGCCTCCGTCGTCGACCACCGCCCCCAGCAGGCCGAGCCCGCCCGCGTGGGCGTCGATGATCGACACCGCCACCGGGGTGCCGGGCGCGAGGCCGAGCTCCGCGGCCGCCGCCGCCGTGAGGCCGCCGGCCCGCTCCCCCATGGGCCGCACCGAGCGCCCGATGCGCGCGAAGCCCTCGTCCGCCAGCGCGCCCAGCCCGATCTGGCGGAAATAGCTCTCGTCCCAGCCCTGCTCGTGCCCCATGTAGGTCCACTTGCACGTCGTCGTACAGAGCGAGCGCACGTCGTTGCCGGTCGCGCGGTAGCTCAGGAAATCGGCGAGATCGAGGAACCGCGCGGCGCGCCCGAACGAGGCGGGCAGGCGCTCGCGCAGCCAGAGGAGCTTGGGGGTCTCCATCTCCGGGGAGATCACGCCGCCGACGTAGCGGAGCACCCCATGGCCGGTGGCGTTGATGCGCTCGGCCTGGTCGAGGGCGCGGTGGTCCATCCACACGATCACGTTCCAGCGATCCTCGCCGCTCGGGCTCACCGTCACCGGCCGATCGGCCGCGTCGAGCACGACCAGCGAGCAGGTGGCGTCGAAGCCGATGCCCCCCACGCTCGCCGCCGAGGCGCCCGCCGCGGCGAGCGCCGCCCGCGTCGCGGCGCCGCACGCAGCCCAGATGTCGTCCGAGGATTGCTCGACGAAGTCCTCGGCCGGGCGGTGCATCGCGAGGGGGTGCGCCCCCGTCCCGAGCATCCGGCCGGCCGCGTCGAAGAGCCCGGCGCGGGCGCTGCCGGTGCCCACGTCGATCCCCAGGTACAGACGCTCTGCCATGGGCCGGAGCATACCCATCCGGCGCGGCTCTGCGAAGGCGGAGCGGGCCTTGACCGCGCCGGCGCGCTCGGCTCTCTTGGGCTGAGCCCGATGACCACCCGACGCGACGCCCTGCTCTCGCTGCTCCTCGCGCCCGCGGCGCTCTCCTGCACCCGGAGCGAGGGCGCCGGCAGCGCCGCGCCGAGGAACGCGCTCAAGATCGCCGTCATCCCCAAGGGGACCACCCACGAGTTCTGGAAGAGCGTCCACGCCGGCGCCGCCAAGGCCGCCAAGGAGCTCGGCGTCCAGATGATCTGGAAGGGTCCTCTCAAGGAGGACGATCTCAAGTCGCAGATCGACATCGTGGAGAACATGGTGGCCCTGGGCGTGGCGGGCATCGTCCTCGCGCCCCTCAACGACAAGGCGCTGGTGGGCGCCGTCAAGGCCGCGGTGGGCGCCAAGATCCCGGTGGTCATCTTCGACTCCGCGCTCCAGGGCCGCGACTTCGTGAGCTTCGTCGCCACCGACAACGCCGGCGCCGGCGCCCGCGCCGCCGAGCACCTGGCCAGGCTGCTCGCCAGCAAGGGCAAGCTGCTGGTGCTGCGCTACCAGGAGGGGTCGGCGAGCACCGCTGCCCGCGAGGACGGCTTCCTGGGCGCCGTCCAGAAGATGCACGCCGACCTCACCGTCGTCTCCGACAACCAGTACGGCGGCGCCACCACCGAGAGCGCCCTCACCGCCGCGGAGAACCTGCTCGCCGCGCACAAGGCGGCCGAAGGCGGGGTCGACGGCATCTTCTGCCCGAACGAGTCGACCACCTTTGGCATGCTGCTGGCGCTCCAGAAGGCCAACCTGGCCGGCAAGATCAAGCTCGTCGGCTTCGACGCCTCGGAGAAGCTGATCAAGGGCCTGCGCGACGGATCGATCGCCGCGCTGGCGGTGCAGAACCCCTTCCTGATGGGCGACCTCGCGCTCCACGCCATCGTCGACAGCCTCCAGGGGCGCCCCCCGCAGCCGCGCATCGACACCGGCGTGCGCATGGTCACCCGGGCCGACCTCGAGGACCCCGCGGTGAAGGAGCTGATCCACCCCGATCTCGAGAAGTGGCTGGGGGAGTGACCACGCCCTACCGCCAGGACCGCGGCGCCGCGAGGCTCCAGGTCCGTGGCCTGCGCAAGGCCTTCGGCGCCACCGTCGCGCTCGACGGGGTGGAGCTCGAGGTCGCGCCCGGGCAGATCCGCGCCATCGTCGGCGAGAACGGCGCGGGCAAGAGCACGCTGCTGGAGATCCTCGCGGGCGCCCAGCGCGCCGACGCCGGGGAGATCCTGCTCGAAGGCGCCCCCTACCGCCCGCGCCGCCCCGAGGACGCGCGCCGGGCCGGCGTCGCCATGGTCCATCAAGAGCTCTCGCTCTGCCCGCACCTCTCCGTCGCCGAGAACATCCTCCTCGGCGTCGAGCCCACCCGCCTCGGCTTCGTCCGCCGCGGCGAGGTCGCCCGCCGCGCCGCCGCCGCGCTGGCGCCGCTCGGCGTGGGGGTCGACGCCGGCGCCCTCGTCGGGGATCTGCCGCCGGCGGCGCAGCAGCTCGTCGAGATCGCCCGCGCCCTCGCCCAGACCTCGTGCCGGGTCCTCATCCTCGACGAGCCCACCTCCAGCCTCGCCGCCGCCGACGTGGAGCGCCTCTTCGCCGTGCTGCGCCGCCTCCGCGCCGAGGGGATGAGCATCCTCTACGTGTCCCACTTCCTCGAGGAGGTGAAGGCGATCGCCGACGCGTACACCGTCCTCCGCGACGGCCGCACCGCGGGCGCCGGCGCGATGGAGGGCACCGAGCCCTCGGTGCTCGTCGAGAAGATGGCGGGCCGCGCCGTCGACACGCTCTTCCCGCGCTCGCCGCGCACCCCCGGCGAGGTGATCCTCGACATCTCCGGCCTCGCCGGCACGCTGCGGCCCACGAGCGCCAGCCTGGCCCTCCGTCGTGGCGAGGTGCTGGGCATCGCCGGCCTCGTCGGCGCCGGCCGCACCGAGCTGCTCCGCGCCGTGTTCGGACTCGATCCGGTGCGCCGCGGCACCGTCAAGGTCGGCGCCTACGTCGGTCCCGCCTCCCCGGCGCGGAGGCTCGCGCAGGGGGTGGGCCTGCTCAGCGAGGATCGCAAGGGCGAGGGGCTCGCCACCGCGCTGTCCATCGCCGACAACCTCACCCTCTCGACCCTCTCGCGCCTGGGCCGCGCGGGCTTCGTCAGCACCGCGCGCCAGCGCGAGGTCACCGCGCGCTGGATCTCCGAGCTCGGCATCCGCTGCCAGGGCCCCGAGCAGTGCGTCGGCGAGCTGTCCGGCGGCAACCAGCAGAAGGTCGCGCTCGGCCGCCTCCTCCTCCACGACGTCGACGTCTTCCTCCTCGACGAGCCCACGCGCGGCATCGACGTCGGCAGCAAGGCGCAGATCTATGGCCTCGTCGATCGCCTCGCGCTGGCGGGCAAGGCGGTGCTGGTGGTGTCGAGCTACCTGCCCGAGCTCCTCGGCATCTGCGATCGCGTCGCGGTGATGCGCCGCGGCGAGCTGGGCCCCGCGCGCCCGGCCCGCGATCTCGACGCCCACGCGGTGCTGATGGAGGCGACCGGCTCATGAGCGCTCCCAAGAACCGCCCCTGGCTCGGCCCGCTGGTCGCCCTGGTGCTGGTCTACCTGCTCTTCGTCCTCCTCTCGCCCGACACCTTCGCGCGCCCGGCCAACCTGATCACGATGGCCCGGCAGACCGCGGTCGTCGGCATCGCTGCCTCCGGCATGACGCTGGTCATCGTGCTCGGGGGCATCGATCTCTCGGTGGGATCGGCCGTGGCGCTCACCACCGTGGTGGTCGCCTCGCTGCTCAAGGCGGGCGCCGCCCCCTGGACCGCGGCGCTCGCCGGCGTCGCCGTGGCCGCGCTCACCGGCACCGTCAACGGCGCGCTGGTGGCGGGGCTCGGGATCACGCCGTTCATCGTCACGCTCGGCTCGATGAGCATCCTCCGCGGCGCCGCCAAGGGGCTCGCCCACGAGCAGAAGATCGACGTCGACACGGGGGGCCTCGACGCCCTCGTGCTGCCGCCCACGCACCCGTTCCTGGTGTTCTCGCCCTCGGTATGGCTGATGCTCGCGGTGGGCGCCGGCACGGCGGTGTTGCTGCGGCGGACCCGCTTCGGTCGGCACGTGGTCGCCATCGGATCGAGCCCGCTCACGGCGCGTCTCGCCGGGATCCGCGTCGAGGCGGTGACGATCCTGGTCTACACCCTCGCGGCCGCCCTCGCGGGGCTGGCCGGGGTGCTCGAGTTCGGCAAGCTCACGGTCGGCGATCCCACCGACTCGATCGGGCTCGAGCTGGACGTCATCGCTTCGGTGGTCATCGGCGGGGGATCGCTCTCGGGCGGGGAGGGGTCGGTGGCCGGGGCCCTCCTCGGCGCCTTGCTGATGACCGTGATCAAGACCGGCTGCACCCACGTCGGGCTTCCCAACTGGGTCCAGCAGGTCGTCACCGGCGTGATCATCGTGACCGCGGTCGCGATCGATCGCCTGCGCCGTCGCCGGCGCTGACGCTCACTCCCCCCAGCGAGGCGGGCCGCCGGGCGGCTGGGAGCGCATGAAGAGGTAGAGCACCACCCCCAGGACCAGGGTCGCGACGGCCAGGAATGCCCAGAATCCCGGCCAGCCGAGCGCGTCGCCAACCTGCCCCTGGAGTGCCTCCATCGATCCCTCGGTGAGCACTGGAGCAAGGCGCGGACCACGCCCGCCCCGGTCGCGGAGCGCTCTCGGGCGCTCCGCAGGATGACTCGTCGCGGAGCGCTCTCGGGCGCTCCGCAGGATGACCTGACGGTCAAGCCGCGTACGTCTGCTCGAGGTAGGCGACGATCTCCGCGGACTCGAAGAGGGCCGCTCCGGTGTTGGGATCCTTCAGGTAGGGGACCCTCATCCGGCCCGACATCTCCTGGAAGGAGGCGCGCGCGAGGCTCCCCTTGCCCACGTTGTGGAGCCGGTAGGGCAGGGTCAGCTCGCAGAGCGCCTCGCGCACCAGCCGGCAGTACGGGGAGGCCTCGAAGCTCCACAGCTCGAGCGGCTGCGCCGGCTCCCGGGCGGGGCGGGCGGTGCGGCCGCGCGAGGGGCGGATGGCCGAGGCGAGGGCGGAGGTGAGCGCGGTGAGCGGCCCGAGCCGGAGGCCGAGGGGCACCCGCTTCTGGTACGTCTCCGCGAGGTGGCGGAGGATCGCGTCGGACTCGTACATCCGAGTCCCTGCCACGGAGTCGACGAGGAAGGGAAACATCGCCTTGCCGCCCAGCTCCAGCACGGTGGCGCGGTAGCGGCTCCCGCGCGGGCAAGGGTAGATGAGGGCGTCGAGGTCGAAGGCGGTGAGCCCCTCGCGCACCTTGCGGCAGAAGGGGCAGGCCTCGAACTCGTAGAGCTCGAGGAGCGGCGCCGGCGCCCCCACCGCGAGCGCTCCCGCCGCCGCGCGAGTGGACGGCAGCGCCCGGCTCCCCGGATCGGACCCGGCCTGCGCGCCCAGGCCCAGCCCGAAGCGGAGGCCGCTGGCGAGGAACGACGTGGCCACGTCGAGGAAGCGGTTCATGGCGGCAGCGATACCACGTAACCCGCCGGCCGGCGCCATCGCGGGGCGGGCTCGGGGAGGTCGGGTCGCTGTCGACAAGGCTCCTTCGCCGGCTCACGGTAGCCGCCTCGCGCGAGGGTGAGAGCGGATGAGACACACGAGCGAGCGCTTGATCGACGAGCTCAACGAGCAGCTCGGGGCCGTCCTCGACAGCGGCTTCGCGCAGCGGGTCGCGCTCGACGGCGAGAGCCCCGGGGTGAAGGCGCTGGAGCGGCGGATCAACGCGGTCATCGACGCGGCGCAGGCGCGCGAGCCCGAGGCCGGCGCGGCGGTGGAGCGCCACACCAGGAAGCTCGGGTGGGTGCTGGACTCCCTCGTCGAGAACGTGCCGGCCATGCTCTTCCTGAAGAAGGCGGAGGACCTGACCATCGAGCTCTGGAACAAGCAGGCCGAGCGCATCACCGGCGTGAAGGCCGCCGACATCCTCGGCAAGACCGGCTTCGAGTCGTTCCCGGCCGAGGAGCTGGCGGGCTTCCACGCGCGCGATCGCGCGGTGCTCGCAGGCAAGCGCCTCATCGCCGCCGAGGAGACCAACTCGGGGCGGGAGGGCGTGACCCGGTGGCTCTACACCAAGATGATCCCGCTCCTCGACGAGGGGGGCGAGCCCCGCTACCTCCTCGGCATCTCCGAGGACATCACCGAGCGGAGGCTCGCCACCGAGGAGCTTCGCCGCGCGAAGGAGGCGGCCGAGGCGACGGACCGGGCCAAGACGGACTTCCTCGCCAACGTGAGCCACGAGCTGCGCACGCCGCTCACCCTCATCCTGGGCCCCGTCGAGGACAGCCTCGCCGACGCCGAGGAGCCGCTCCCACCCGGGCAGCGCGAGCGCCTCGAGGTGCTCCACCGCAACGCGCTCCGGCTCCGCAAGCTCGTCAACACCCTGCTCGACTTCGCGCGCGTCGAGGCGGGCCGCCTCCAGGCCTCGTTCGAAGCCACCGATCTCGCCGCGCTCACCGTCGATCTGGTCAGCAACTTCCGCTCCGCCGTCGAGCGCGCCGGGCTCCGCCTCCGGGTGACCGCCGAGCCCCTCCCGGACGACGTCCACGTCGACCGGGACATGTGGGAGAAGATCACCCTCAACCTCCTCTCCAACGCGCTCAAGTTCACCTTCGAGGGCGAGATCGAGGTGTCGCTGCGCGCGATCGCCGATCAGGTCGTCCTCGCGGTCAAGGACACGGGCACCGGCATCGCGCCCGAGGAGCTCCCCCGCGTGTTCGAGCGGTTCCACCGGGTGCGCGACGCGCGCTCCCGGACGCACGAGGGCAGCGGGATCGGCCTTGCGCTGGTGCGCGAGCTGGTGCGCCTGCACGGTGGGACCATCACCGCTGCGAGCGAGCTCGGCCGGGGGACGACGTTCACCGTGACGCTCCCGCGCGGGACCGCGCACCTTGCGCCCGAGCATCTCCGCGTCGCGCGCCCGCTCACCGGGACCGCGATCGGCGCCAGCCCCTTCGTCGAGGAGGCGCTGCGCTGGCACGGCGCCCCCGCGGAGGGCGCCCCGGTCCTCCTGCGGAGCGGCCGGAAGCGCTGCGCGACCGAGCCCGCGCGCCCGGCGCCGCGCGCCCTCATCCTGGTGGCCGACGACAACGCGGACATGCGCGACTACCTGGCCGGGCTGCTCGGTCGCGCCCATGACGTGACGACGGTGAGCGATGGGGTCGAGGCCCTCCACGCGGCCCTGCGGGACCCTCCGGATCTCGTCCTCAGCGACGTGATGATGCCGGGCCTCGATGGCTTCCAGCTCCTCCAGGCCCTCCGCGCCGACGCGCGGACCCGGACCATCCCGATGCTGCTGCTCTCGGCCCGGGCGGGGGAGGAGGCGACCGTGGAGGGGCTCCTCGTCGGCGCCGACGACTATCTGGTCAAGCCGTTCTCCGCGCGGGAGCTGATGGCGCGCGTGCAGGCGGCGCTGTGGCTCGCCGAGCTCCGCAAGGAGCAGAAGGCGCGCGCCGCCGCGGACGAGGCGAGCCGCCTCAAGGACGAGTTCCTCGCGACCGTCTCGCACGAGCTGCGCACGCCCCTCTGTTCCATCATGGGCTGGGCCTCGATCCTGAGCCGGACCCCGCCCAGCGCCGGGACGCTCGCCCGGGGCCTCGAGATCATCTCCCGCAACGCCGAGCTGCAGAGGGCGATCATCGAGGACATCCTCGACATGTCGCGGATCGTCGCCGGTCGCCTGCGCCTCGAGTGCGCGCCTGTCGACCTGGCCGCCGTCGTCGCGGAGGCCGTCGAGGTGGTGCGCCCGGCGGCGGCGGCCAAGGCGATCGAGGTCCGCTACCGGCCCGAGGAGGGGCCCTCTCCGGTCGTCGGCGATCCCCTGCGGCTCGCCCAGATCGCGTGGAATCTGCTCTCCAACGCCGTGAAGTTCACCCCGCGCGGGGGCCACGTGGAGGTGGCGCTCGCGCGCGCCGGCGCCGCGGTGGAGCTGCGGATCTCCGACAGCGGCGAGGGCATCCCGGCGACGCTCCTCCCTCACGTCTTCGATCGCTTCCGCCAGGCCGACGGCTCGCCCACCCGACGCCACGGCGGGCTCGGTCTGGGGCTCGCCATCGTGAAGGAGCTCGTCGAGCTCCACGGGGGCGAGGTGCGCGCCGAGAACCCGGGGCGAGGGCAGGGGGCGACCTTCACGGTCCAGCTCCCGACCCTGTCCGCGCTGGCGGCACCCCCCGGCGGATAGCGCTCCTCAGGGCCCGAGGCTCAGGGCCCGAGGAACCCCGTCTTCAGCGCCGCCATCAGCGCGTTCTGGGCGCGCCCGCCCGAGGCGCCCGTCTTCAGCCACCCCTCCGCGAGCTGCCAGAGAATGATCCCGCCGTAGCCGTTGGCCTTGGAGTAGGCACCCTTGGCGAGGATCGACGTCTCGTCCTCGTAGGCGATGTACTGCGTGGCGGCGCCGCACCCCGGATCGGTCACCGCCGAAGGCAGCGTCAGGTACGGCACCTGGGCCGTCGCGTCGCGCTTCTGCTCGGCGGCGGTGCTCTTGTCGAAGGTGCTGCCCGCGGCGAAGAACGCGCTGAGCGGGTAGTCGTTGTCGCCCCCGACGATGGTCTGGGTGGTGCCGTTGGTGGCCTGCCGCGGCCCGGTGATTCCACCGGTGTAGCAGATCGCATAGAAGCTCAGCCCCATGCCCAGCTTGGCCTTGGGCACGCCCGCCGCGGCGTAGCGCTGGAGGGTGTCGTCGATGGCGATGGGCGTGGCTGCGGCCTCCCCGCTGATGGGGCTCGAGAACCACGAGTCCCAGCCGCTGCCGGCGAAGGTGGTGGAGGGCGAGTAGGTCTGCACGTTGAAGCGATCGAGCGCCGCCGCGAGCGTCGCCATCTGCGGATCGACGGTCTGGTAGTTGGCGTTGATCGACCCCGCCGGATACGAGAGCACCATCCCCGGCTTGGCGGCGCGCAGCGCCTCTGCGAGCGCGACCAGATCCGGGAGGTTCACGCTGTCCTCCCAGTCGAGGTCGATGCCGTCGTAGCCGAGCGTCCCCAGGGCCGAGACCAGCGCGCTCACCAGCGCCGCGCGGTTGGCGGCGCTCGCGGCCGTGGCGATGTTGGCCCCCGCGCCCGCCCCTCCCAGCATCAGCAGCGCCTTCACCCCGTGCGCATGCGCCGCCTGCGCCAGCGCCATCGCGTCTGCCGTCCCCGTCCCGTTGGAGTCGGAGAACGACAGGTCGAGGCTGAGATCGCTCTTGAGGACGAGCGGCGCGAGGATGATGTGCGTCAGCGCCGTCCAGTCGATCTGCGCGATGGGATAGTCGTTGATCGCATAGCCGACGTAGTACCCCATCACCCACTGGCTCCCCGTCGCGCCGCCGCTGCTGGAGCTGGAGCTGCTGGTCGCGCCGCTGGAGCTGGAGCTGGAGCTGGAGGAGCTGGTGGTCGCGCCGCTGGAGCTGGAGGAGCTGGTGGTCGCGCCGCTGGAGCTGGAGGAGCTGCCCGCGGTGGCGCCGCCCGATCCGGCGCTCGAGGCGCTCGCGGTGGCGCCACCGGTGCCGGTCACCGTCGCGCTCGCGGTGGAGCCACCGCTGCCGGAAGACGCCTTTCCCGGGGACCCGCAGGCGCCGAGCAGTCCGAGCAGCGAGGCCGCACCGAGGAAGGCAAGCTGGAGACGAGGTCCCTGGTTCATCCTGGCAGTGTAGAGAGAACCGCCTCGGGGCAGGGCCCCTTCTTCGCCCGCGCGGGCCGCGTCACTGCCGTCGATCGGCGCGGTCGCTCTCGGCCAGCGTCTCCTCCGCGGCCGCGTCGAGCAGACGGGCCCGGAAGCTCTCGGGGAGCTCGGGGGGCGTGACGACCTCGCTCTGGAGGCGGCGCACCAGGAGGTGCTTGAGGCGGGCGGTCTCGCGCTGGAGGGCGGGCATGTCGCCCGCCAGCGCGGCTCGTCGGCGGCGGGCAAGGACGTTCGGCTCCAGGGACTGGTAGGCCGCCCACGCCTGGCCTCCCACGCTGACCACGACCGTGGCGAACCGGAGGACCAGGTCGGCGCCGCCGAACTTCGCGGTGTCGCCGGTGTCGGACTCGTCGGTGGTCTCGTCGGTGGGGGAGGAGGGGGCCTCCTCCCGGTTCGGCTCCGGGGCGAGCCGGGCGATCATGCGGCGAGCGATGGCTTCGTCGGGCGACGACATCGGGTTCCTCCTGACAGCACCCTTCTACACCCCCCGCCTCGCCGCGCGCTCGAAAACCCGTGCCCGCATCTCGCCGCTGCCGGACCGTGCCGGCGGAAAGGCTGCGCGAGGTCGATCCCGTCCCGAGGTAGAGTGCGCTCCCGGAGGTCCCCCCTTTGCCCAGCCGCGCCGACACGCTCGCCGAAGTTCCGCTCTTCTCGCTCCTCGACGATCAAGAGCGGGCCACGCTGGCCGAGCGGATCGACGAGGTGGCGCTGGCCGCGGGCAAGGTCGTCTACAGCTACGGCGACCCCGGCGACGCCATGTACGTGGTGCGCTCGGGCGTGGTCGAGCTCTCCTTCGCCAACGACACCGGCGAGAAGATCGTCGTCGACGTGGCCCGCGCGGGGGACTTCTTCGGGGAGATCTCGCTGCTCGACGGCGGGCCGCGCACGGCGGAGGCGCTGGTGCTCGAGGATCTCGACGCCCTGGTCGTCGACCGGGGAGACCTCGACGAGCTCTTCCGCATCAAGCCTCAGGCCGCGCTGGATCTGCTCACCGCCACCGGCAAGCACCACCGGGAGACCTCGCTGCTGCTCCGGCACACCGCCTCGCGCAACGTCAACGAGGACACCGAGGACCACCGCACCCGGGTGATGAAGGTCACCGACTGGATCAGCAACTTCTCCGGCAGCCTGATCTTCCTCTTCATCCACCTGCTCATCTTCTTCTGGTGGATCGTGCTCAACGTGAGGCCGCTCGACCACACCCGCCTCGGCGGCTTCGACCCGTACCCGTTCGGCCTGCTCACCATGGCCGTCTCGCTGGAGGCCATCGTGCTCTCGGTGTTCGTCCTCCTCAGCCAGAACCGCCAGGCCGAGCGGGACCGCCGGCGCAACGACGTCGAGTTCGACGTCAACCTCAAGGCGGAGATGCAGATCGCGCACATGCACCAGAAGGTGGACGAGCAGCATGCCGCGGTGAGGGAGCGGCTGGAGCGGATGGAGAGGCTGCTGGGGGCGAGGTGAGGCGGAGAAGGGGCGAGGACGGGCGCGGGCGGGATCGCCGCTGACACCGCGCGGAGTGGGGTGCTAACGGCGCCCGACCATGCGGGCGAATGGCTCCGCCAAGCGGCACGCTCCGTGTAAGGTGAGAGCCGACCCGACTGCAAGGCTTGCGGAATCGAGGTGGGGACGGCGTTCTATGGAACGCTCGGCCACGGGGGATCACGTTTCCAGCACGCTGGACGGCGCCAACCGGACGTCGTCTCCATCCGCCCCGGCGGTGTCGAGGTCGGCGAAGATGATGAGGAGCTGATCCTCTGGGGTGTGCGGAGCACGGCGCTCCGATCTGGAGGACCCGCCGATCGGTAGATCGGGCCTCGGCGGGCGGGGGACGGACCGCGAGGGCGCAAGGCTCCCCTGTTCCGGGGTGCTTCGTGTGGCGCGATCCGATGGAACGTTGGCGCGTTTGGCATGTGCGAGCGCAGGCGCGCGTGAGCACGTTCCCGGTGTCCCGACGCCGCTCGAGGAGAGATCCATGCCCCACGAAGATCCCAGCAAGAACGTCGCCGTCGTCACCGGAGCGTCCTCCGGCATCGGCAAGGAAATCGCGCGCCTGCACGCATCGCTGCTCCTCCGGCAGATCCACGCGATGCAGAAGCGGTGTTGGCGAGGCACCACATGAACGGCGCATTCCATCCGACGGACGACGGACGACGGGAGGCCCAGCCTCCCCGCGCGGCGACGCCGGGGTTGCTTGGTCCGCGGATCAGGAAGGTCCTGGCGCGCGCTTCGCTCGCGCTGCTCGGCGCGGCAGCCCTGGGCCTCGGTGCCGTCAAGCTCCTCTACGGGCGGGGGACGCCCTATCCAGACGTGAGCGGGGACCCCATCGTCCCCGCGGGCAGCGTGACGGCCGTCGTGGAGCTGGAGTTCCCGCCGGGCAACGTGGCCACGTCGCGCGAGGGGCGGGTCTTCTTCAACCTGCACCCGCTCGCGCACACCGATCGCTTCACGGACGCGTACCTCTTCGAGCTGGTGGACGGCCAGCCGCGCCCCTACCCGGACGCGGCGTCACAGGCCGATCTTCGCTTCGTGTTCGGGATGACCGTGGATCGCCGGGATCGGCTGTGGCTCACGGCTCCGGCGACGCTGGATCGGCAGCGTACTCGCCTCGTCGCCTATGATCTTCCCTCGGGCACGAAGGTCGTGGACCACGAGCTCGAGCCGGGTGTGGCGCGGTTCGGACAGGATCTCCGCGTCACGCCGGACGGGAGGACCGTCCTCCTCGCCAACGCCAGTGCGCTCCGCTTCACCGACGCCTCGGTGGTCGCGGTCGACGTCGAGACCTGGACGACCCGCGAGGTGCTCCGCGGGGACCCGTCGACGGCGGCACAGGACTGGCTGATGCGCGTGGGCGCGGCCCCTTACCGCCTCGCCTACGGGCTCCTCGATTTCCAGGCCGGGCTCGATGGCATCGCGATCAGCCCCGATGGCCTCTGGCTCTTCGGGGCCGGGATGAGCAACGACACGCTCTACCGTGTCCCCCTCGCCGCCGTGCTCGACCCGACGCTCTCCCCCTCGGCGCTCTCGGCGCGGGTCGAGCGCGTCGGAAAGAAACCACTGAGCGACGGGATCGAGGCCGCGCCGGACGGGAGCGTCCTGGTCACCGACGTCGAGCACGGCGGCATCGCCCGGGTGGACGCCGACGGCGGCCTCTCGACCCTCGTCAAGCTCGCCGGGGTGAGCTGGGCCGACGGCGTATCCGTCGGGCCGAACGGGGACGTCTACTTCACCGACAGCGCGCTCCCCAGGTACATCGATCCGCTCATGCGTCCACCGATGCTGGAGAAGCTGCGCGCCGGTCGGCCCTATCATCTCTATCGATTCAGGCTGCCGCGGTGAGCGCGCGACGGAGGCGGCCCGCGGCGTTGGAAGGAGATCCATGACCCAGCACGCCTACGCGATCGACATGGCCTGGCCCGCCCTGCTCCAGGGGATCGGCGTCCGGGTGACCCACGTCCTCCGCCGCGCCGGGCTACCCGACGATCTGTTCGCGCACCCCTCCGCGCGCCTCGAAACGGCCGCGTACTTCCGCCTCTGGGAGGCGATCGAGGCGGAGGCGGGCGACGGGACGTTCCCGCTCCGCCTCTACGGGGCCCTGCGCGGCGAGTCGTTCTCGCCGTCTCACTTCGCGGCTCTGTGCAGCCCGAACCTCCTCACCGCGCTCTCCCGGCTGTCCCGGTACAAGCCCCTCGTCGGCCCGCTGCGGCTCGACGTCGAGGAGGAGCACGACGAGGTCGTCGTCCACCTCCGCTGGCACGAGCCGGTGCTGAAGACGCCGCCGACGCTCGCCGCCGCGGAGCTCCTCTTCTCCGTCTGTCTCGCCCGGATGGGGACCCGCGAGCGGATTTGCCCGAAGCGCGTGACGATGAAGGAACCGCCACCCCGGCGAGAGGAGTACGAGAGGTTCGTCGGCGTGCCGATCCGGAGGGGGGAGGGGCACTCGGTCGCCTTCGCGCGGGCCGACGCCACGAGGCCGTTCTTGTCGAGCAACGACGCGCTGTGGGCGGTGTTCGAGCCCGAGCTGCGCCGGCGGCTGGCCGAGCTCGACGCGTCGGCCACGATGACGGAGCGGGTGCGCGCGACGCTACTGGAGGGGCTCCCTGGAGGGGACGTCGCGATGGAGAGCGTCGCGCGGCGGCTCTCGTTGAGCAAGAGGACGCTGCAACGGCGCCTCGAGGACGAGGGGACGTCGTACCAGGAGGTGCTCCGCGAGACCCGCGTGGCGCTGGCGTGCCACTACCTCGAGCGGACCACGGTCCCCCTCGGCGAGATCTCGTTCCTCCTGGGGTTCGAGGAGACGAACTCCTTCTTCCGGGCCTTCAGCAACTGGACGGGGAGGACTCCGGAGACGGTGCGGCGCGAGGCGCAGCAGCCTTTCGACGCGTGAGCCGGCACGAGGATGACCATGCTCCTGATCGTGAGGTTCTGGCCGCTCTCGATGACTTGGTAAGCCCTGGTCAACATCCCGAGCTGGTCGGCGACCTCCTCCTGGATGAAGCCCCCCGAAACCGGATCTCCCGAATCCTTCCGCCCACATCGCGCAGGCGGCGGGTGGTGGCGGCGGTTTCCGCCATGGCGGCGCCAGATGGCCGCCGCTTGGTCGGCCCACCGACCCGGCCCACCGACGACGCGTGATCGTCGCGCGTGGCCACCCCGTCACCGGGCGCCGGCGGCCTCGTCGCGCTCGCGTCGCACCGGCGGTGCCCACCGGCGGCCCGTTGCTCGGACGAACGATCGCCCAGACGGGTGAGCGGGCGGCACTCACGCTGCCCTGCGCGGCTGAAGGCCGTCGTCCGCGCCTTATTCCATGACGCTGTGCGTCCCTCGATCTTCCTGATCGGGTCTCCCTCAATCTTCACGCGCGTGCTCATCGACCTACCCCTCCCGCTTCATCCCCCGCTTGAAATACCCCTTGCTGGTCGCCGTGAACCCCGCCTCGGCCAGCCTCGCCCCGAACGCCGATTCTTCGGCCTCCTCCCCATCGATGCGCCCGATCAGCAGCGTGCGCCGCCTCCCCTCGTCCACCAGCGCCGCCAGCGCCCCCGCGAGGGCGCTCGCCGCCTGCCCGCGCGCCGGCTCCGCTCCGGGCAGGAACGTCAGCAGATTCTTCTCCGTGCGCCCCACGTAGCCAATCAGCTCCCCGTCCCGCAGCACCACGTGGGCCCCCGCCGCCCGCTGCGGCCTCGCGGACTTGATCGCCTCCCGCTTCGCCCCCGCCTCCGGCCATGCGAGCGCCGCGCCATACGGATTGGCGGGATCCGTGGCCGCCAGGATCAGCGTCCGCGACTCCGCCGGCGGCTCGCGCGCGCTGCGCAGCCGATCCTCCGAGCCGGGCAGCGCGAACTGGGTGGCGCCGAGCCCCTCCACGAAGTACCCGCGCCTCACCCGGCCGGCGTCCTCCATGGCCTTGAGCACGTCGTACACGGCGGAGAACCCGCCGGTGACCCCCTCCGCGCCCACCGCCTCCCGGGTGAGCACCCCGTGGCGCTCCAGCAGCGCGCGGGCCAGGGCGGCGCGGCGCTCGGTCTCGGTGGGAACGCGCCCGCCGCGCGCCACCAAGGACCAGCGGCCCTCGCTGCCGGGGGGACCGACGCGGCGCGGCCGGGCCTGGAACGAGCTGCGGCGGAGGGTTGCGCGTCGGTCCTTGGCCTCGTCGGCGGCGCCGCGGAGGTAGCCGCGCAGGGGCGCGAGGGTGTCGTTGGTGACCTCGCCGGCCCACACCAGCTCCCAGAGGGCGGCGAGGAGGTCGCGGGGGAAGGCGCCCGTCTCGGCGGCGAGGTCGGAGAAGAAGAGCGCGCCTCGCTGGGCGAAGAGGGCGCGCAGCCGGCCGGCGAGCTCGCCTTGGGCGGGGCGGGGCGGAGGCGCGAGGAGCGCGCGCTGCTCGGCGAGGTAGAGCGCGATCTGGCCGTCGCGCTCGCCGAGCGGCGCGAGGCCCACCCAGGCGACCTCGCCGGAGGCGCAGAGCTGATCGAGATCGCCGGCGAGATAGCCGCGGAGGCGCGCCGGGAGCACGTCGACCTCGAGCACCGAAGCGGGCAGGGGAGCGCCCTGGAGCTGCTCGACCACCGCGAGCCGGGCCTCGGCCCCGCTGCGGCGCTTGTGGAGGCCGTGCCACTCGGCGAGGAAGCGGCCCAGCGCCGCGGGCGGGGCCGGCTCGACCTCCTTGCGCAGCCGGGCCAGGGAGCGCCGCTTGAGCTGGCGGAGCACCTCGGCGTCGCACCACTCGCGAGAGCGCCCACCGGGCGAGATCTCGCCCTCGAGCACGCGGCCGGTGGCGGCGAGGCGCTCGAGGGCCGCGCGCACCACCGCGACCCCGAGGCCGAAGCGCGCGGCGGCCACGTCGACCGGGAAGGGGCCGTGGGTGCGGGCGTAGCGGGAGATCAGATCGCCGAGCGGATCGGCCACCGGGGCGAGGAGCGCGGCGGGCAGGCCGGGCGGGGGCGAGATCCCGAGCGCGTCGCGGAGGCGGCCCGCGTCCTCGGCGGCGGCGAAGCGGCGCTCGCCCCGGAGGGTGAAGGCGAAGATGCGGCGGGCGTCGCCGAGGGCGGCGAGGAGCGTGGGCGCCGCCCCGGGGTCGACGAGGCGCTCGGCGATCTCGGCCTCCGACAGGTCGCCGATGGAGAGCAGGAGATCGTGGAGGGCGTCGGCGTGCGCGGCGGGGCGGTGGCCGCCCAGGTGCTGGAGCGAGCGCTCCAGCGAGGTGATGGCGTCGGCGTCGAGCAGCTCGCGGAGCTCGGCCTCGCCGAGCAGCTCGCGGAGCTGGGCGGGATCGACGCTGAGCGCGTGGGCGCGGCGCTCGGCGAGGGGGGCGTCGCCGTCGTAGAGGAAGTTGCCGACGTAGGAGAACATCAGTGACGCGGCGAAGGGCGAGGGGACGCGCGCGTCGACGGTGCGCACGCGGATCTCCTGCGAGGCGATGCGGCGGAGCAGATCCACGAGCCCGGGCAGGTCGAAGACGTCGCGCAGGCACTCGCGGTAGGTCTCGAGCAGGAGAGGGAAGGAGCCGTAGCGCGAGGCGACGGCGAGGAGATCGGCCGCCTTCTTGCGGGTGGCCCAGAGCGGCGAGCGCTGCCCCGGGTGGCGGCGGGGGAGGAGCAGCGCCCGGCCCGCGTTCTCGCGGAAGCGCGCGGCGAAGACCGAGGAGCCGCCCAGGCTGCGGACGAGGAGATCCTCGACCTCGTCGGCGGCGACGAAGAAGGGGGCGATCGCGGGCGGCTCGTCCGACCCGGGGAGGCGGAAGACCATGCCGTCGTCGGACCAGATCCCCTCGATGTCGCCGGGGGTCTGGGGGTACCCCCCAGCATCACCGACGTTGCCCTCGCGCAGGCGGGCCAGCACCGCGGTGCACCAGGGCGCGTGGACGCGGGAGCCGAAGGGGGAGAGCACGCAAACCCGCCAGTCCCCGAGCTCGTCCTTGTAGCGCTCGACGACCAGCGTCCGATCGCTGGGCACCTCGCCCGTGGCGAGCGCTTGTTCTCGCAGGTAGGCCAGCAGCTCGCCGGCGGCGCCCTCGTCGAGGCCGTGCCCCTCGCGCAGCCGCTTCAGGGCAGCGTCGGGCGCCGCGGCGACGAGGGTGCGGGCCAGCGCTCCGACGGCGCGACCGAGCTCGACGGGGCGGCCGGGGCGGTCGCCGCGCCAGAAGGGCATCTTGCCGGGCTCGCCGGGGGCGGGGGTGACCAGCACGCGGTCGTGGGTTACCTCGGTGATGCGCCACGACGAGGCGCCGAGGAGGAAGACCTCGCCGACGCGGGACTCGAAGACCATCTCCTCGTCGAGCTCGCCGACGCGGCGGCTCTTCGGCTCGCCCTCGCCTCCCGTCTCACCTCCGACCTGGCTAGCGAGGTAGACGCCGTAGAGCCCGCGGTCGGGGATGGTGCCGCCGTTGAGGATGGCGATGCGCCGCGCCCCCTCGCGCGCGGTGAGCGCCCCGGTGGTCCGGTCCCAGGTGAGCCGCGGCCGCAGCTCGGCGAACTCGTCGGACGGGTAGCGCCCCGAGAGCATGTCGAGCACGCCCTCGAACGAGGCGCGCGGCAGCTCGGCGAAGGGGGCGGCGCGGCGCGCCAGCGCGTACATGGCGTCGGCGGTGGTGGGCTCCACGCTCACGGTGGCGACGATCTGCTGGGCCAGCACGTCGAGGGGGTTCCTCGGGTAGAAGGTCTCCTCGACGGCGCCGGCGATCATCCGCTCCGTGGCGGTGGCCGCCGAGAGCAGGTCGCCCTTGTACTTGGGGAAGATGATCCCCCGCGAGACCGCCCCCACCGAGTGCCCGGCCCGCCCGATGCGCTGCAGGCCCGAGGCGACCGAGGGCGGCGACTCGATCTGCACGACCAGGTCGATGGCGCCGACGTCGAGGCCGAGCTCCAGCGACGAGGTCGCGACGATGGCGGGCAGCTCCCCGCGCTTGAGGCGCTCCTCGATGGCGAGGCGCGTCTCCTTGGCGATGGACCCGTGGTGGGCGAGCGCGATCTCTTCGCCCGCCAGGTCGTTGATCGCCGAGGCGAGGCGCTCGGCGAGGCGGCGGCTGTTGACGAAGATCATCGTCGAGCGGTGGGCGCGGATGAGCTCGACGAGGCGGGGGTGGATGGAGCCCCAGACCGATCGGCCGCCCGGCTCGGGCGCGGTCGGGGCCCGGGCCGGCGCCTCGACCCGCAGGTCCCACGCCTTCTTCGCGCCCGCGTCGACGATCGCCACGGGCCGCGGGGTGAAGGTGCCCGCGCCGCCCACGCCGATCGCGCCGCCGCCGAGCAGGCGCGCCACCTCCTCCAGTGGGCGCGCGGTGGCCGAGAGGCCGATGCGCTGCAGCGGCGGTGCGCCGCGGGGGCGGAGGGCCTCGAGGCGCTCCAGCGAGAGGAACAGGTGGGCGCCGCGCTTGGTGGGCGCCAGCGAGTGGATCTCGTCGACGATGACGGTCTCGACGGAGGCGAGGATGGCGCGCGCCGCCGAGGTGAGCAGCAGGTAGAGCGACTCGGGCGTCGTGATGAGGATGTCCGGCGGCGTCCGGGCCAGGCGCGCCCGCTCGCTCGCCGGGGTGTCGCCGGAGCGCACGGAGACGGTGGGGACGCGGAAGGGCACGCCGTCGCGCGCGGCGACCGCCGCGATGCCCGCGAGGGGGGCGCGCAGGTTCTTCTCCACGTCGGTCCCCAGCGCCTTGAGCGGGGAGATGTAGAGCACGCGGCAGCGCTCGCGCCGATCCGGCTCGGGCGAGAACATCAGCCGGTCGATGGCCACGAGGAACGCGGCCAGGGTCTTGCCGGAGCCCGTCGGCGCGAAGAGCAGCGTGGACGAGCCCGCCACGATGGGACCCCAGCCCCCGGTCTGCGCCGGCGTCGGCCCCACGAAGGACGCGTCGAACCAGCTCCGCACGGGGGCATGAAAGGCACCCAGGCCTCCCTCGAGAGTCACGGCTTTCGGCACGGGCGAACTATAGCGGGCGCGGCCTTCGTGCTACAGGCAACGCCCGGAGATCTGAGAGCGCGCGCATGTCTGAAGCACCCGAGGGGCCTCGCCCCGATCCGCCTGCCCGCCGGGGATCGCCCCTGCTGCCGATCTTCCTGACGGTCTTCGTCGACGTCCTCGGCCTCACCATGATGCTGCCGCTGCTCCCCCTCTACGGGAAGCACTTCGGCGCCACCGACTTCGTGGTCACGCTCCTCGGGGCCAGCTACTCCGCGTGCCAGTTCTTCGCCGGCCCGCTGCTGGGGGCGCTCTCGGATCGCATCGGGAGGAAGCCGGTGCTCCTCCTCAGCCAGATGGGCACGTTCGCGGCCTTCCTCACCATCGGCGGGGCGCAGAGCCTGTGGTGGCTCTTCGCCGGGCGCATGCTCGACGGCCTGACCGCGGGCAACCTGGGCATCGCCCAGGCGTACATCAGCGACGTCACCAAGCCCGAGAACCGCACCCGGGCCTTCGGCGTCATCGGCATCTCGTTCGGGATGGGCTTTCTGGTCGGACCGGGCGTGTCGGGGCTGCTGGCCGACCGCTACGGCTTCCCGGTGCCGGCGTACCTCGCCGCGTCGCTGTCGCTGCTCTCGATCCTCCTCACCGCCGTGTTCGTGCCCAACCAGGCCGAGCTGGAGACGCTCAAGGCCCTTCACGGGACCGCGATGCCGAAGGCGTCGCCTCCGACGTCGGAGGCCGGAGCCCCCCCGCCCACGGGGCGGCGCTCGCTCAACTTCGCCAAGTTCCTCGCCCGCCCGCTGCCGCGGCGGCGGCTGCTCCAGTTCTTCGCCTACACCACCTCGTTCGCGGTGCTCCAGGGCGGCCTGGCGCTGTTCCTGCGGCACCGCTTCGACTTCGGGGTCAAGCAGGTCGGCTACGTGTTCATGCTCTCGGGCTTCATGGGCGTGCTCATCCAGGGGCCCCTGGGCCGCCTGGTGAAGCGGGTGGGCGAGCCGCGGCTGGCGCTCGCCGGCTTCCTGACCATGGCCATCGGCTACCCGCTGCTGGGGATCAACACGTCGCTCGGGGGCCTGATCGCGCTGGTGTGCTTCGCCGGCTTCGGCGTCACCGTGGTGCGCCCGTGCGTGACCACGCTGATCACCAAGAGCGTCGGTCGGCACGAGCAGGGCGAGGCGCTCGGCGCCAGCCAGTCGCTCGCCAGCATCTCGCAGGTGGTCGGTCAGCCGCTCGCGGGCGTCCTCATCGGGCACCAGCTCCTCGGCGCCTACGGCCTCGTCGCGGGGTTGTTCGCGGTCGTCGGCGCCGCGCTCTCCATGGCCCCCGAGCCGGCCGCCGACAGCACCGTAAGTTCCACGTGAGCGCGCTGGGCCACCCCATCCTCGTCGCCGCGCTGGCGATCGTCACCGCGCTCGCCCTCTTCGGCATCTTTGCCCGCGCCCACCTCCGCTACTGGGTCCGGCGTCTCACGCTCCCCCTCGAGTACGCCACCTGCGAGACCGTCGCGACCCCGGACGGCTCCCGCATCGAGCTGCGCCAGGTCCCGGTCCCGGTCGGGGTGATGCTCGCCACGCTGCCGCCGGTCCTGCTCGTCCACGGCATCGGGGCCAACTACCGCAACAACGATCTCCAGCCCAACTTCTCCCTGGCCCGCCACCTCGCCGCCCAGGGGCACGACGTGTGGCTGCTGACGCTGCGCAGCGGCCTCGGCCGGTGGACCCGCGCGGAGTCCCTGCGGGTGCGCTTCGCCGCCATGGTCAAGGAGGATGTGCCGCTGGCCGTCGCCACCGTGCTCGCGCGCACCGGGGCCGCGGCGGTCGACTACGTCGGCTTCTCCATGGGCGGCATGCTGCTCTACGCGGCGCTGGGGCGCACGCTCCCGGCCAGGCTGGTCCGGCGCGCGGTCATCGTCGGCTCGCCCGCGCGGGTGACCGCGCCGCGGCAGCTCCTCCCGCTGCTGCGGCGCCTGCCGCGCTGGGCCGTGCCGGGGGGCCACTACAAGCTGGGCGCGCACGCCTTCGCCTTCGCCTCCGAGTGGGTCCACACGCCGATCCACCGCGCGCTCATCAACCCCGACAACATGACCGCGGGGATGACCCGCGCCGTGCTCGTCAACATGGTCGAGGACATCCCGGCCTCCCTCAACGCCGACTTCCTCGAGTGGGCGGTCCACGACGGCGCCATCCGCGTCGACGGCGTCCCGGTCCTGCCCGGGCTCGCCGACATCGACGTGCCGGCGCTCTTCTTCGCCGGCAGCGCCGATCGCCTGGCGCCTCCCGCCGCGGTCAAGCTGGCCTTCGACGCCTGGGGCGCGGCGAGGGGCGACCGCGCGGTGAAGCGCCTCGTGGTGCTGGGCCGCTCGCACGGCTACCGCGCCGACTATGGCCACGGCGATCTGGCGGTGGGCGCGCACGCGACGGGCGAGCTGTTCGAGCCGATCGCGCGCTTCCTCGGGGAGGGGGAGCCCTTCGCGACCGAGCCTCGGAGCGGGATCGAGCGGCGTCTCGAGGGCCCGCTCGTCACCGCCTAGCCCTCGCCGAGCTTGCGGGCGAAGAGATCGATCACGAGCCGGTAGCAGCTGAGCGCGAGCGCCGGGTCGTAGCGCGGCCCCTCGTCGCGCATGAACGCGTGCTGGCCGTTCACCTCGTGCCAGGTGAAGCAGATGTCCGCCTCGGCGAGGCGCGCGTGGATCGCCCTGCGTCCCTCGCGGGGGACGTGGGGATCTTGCCGCCCCCAGATCAGCATCGTCTCGCCGCGGATCTCGCCTGCTCGGGCGAGGCTGTCGTCGCCTCCCTCGCCGAGGCTCCCCGCGTGGATGTCCGTCGCATAGAAGCAGGCGCTGGCGAGGACCTCCGGGTTCATCGCCGCGCGGAAGGCGAGGTGGCCGCCGATGCAGACCCCCATCGCCCCCAGCTTGCCGGTCGTGTGCGGCGAGCCCCGGAGGTGGTCGAGAACCGCGCGCGCGTCGGCGTCGTACGCGGCGATGGGCTTGCCTTTCTTGTCGGCATTCCCGCGGTCCGCGCCGGCCTGATCATAGGCGAGCACCGCCCCCGCCGGCTCGAGCTCGTGGAAGATCTCCGGCACGGCGACGACGAAGCCATGCCCCGCCAGGAGGGCCGCCATGCGCCCGATCGGCCCGGTGCGCTGGAAGATCTCCGAGAACAAGACGATCCCGGGGTGGCGGCCCGTCGCGGCGGGCCGGTAGACGTACGTGCGCATCGGCCCGGTCGGGGTGGGCAGGTCGACGTGCTCCTCGTGCAGGATCATGGGGCCAGCCTACTCGACGAGCACGGCCATGAGGAGTGCGCGGCTCGGAGCAACATGACTCCTGCGTGGTGAGCCCGACCTCCGGAGGGCCGCTCGTCACCGCCTGGCGCGCGCCTTCCTGGCCACCTCGTCGGTGTGCTCGAGCACCCCTTGCAGCGTCGAGTTCGAGGTGGCGAGCGGTCGCAGGGGCGCCAGGACTTCCAGGGCCTCGGCGATGTGGCCCGCCGCCTCCACGCCGTGCTCGCTCTCGGCCAGCATGGTCAGCGCGTTCACCAGATCCTGCCGGACCGCGGGGGCATCCGCCTTGTCCAGGTACGCTCGGAGCTCCGCGATGCCCCGCCGCAGCGCGCCCTGACCGGCGGCGATCCGGTGCGCCTTGAGCTCGAGCTCTCCCAGGGTGAGCAGCGCTGAGCCGAGCTCGTGCGCGGCGCGCCCCGCGCCCGGTGCCAGCGCCCGCAAGCGCTCCTGGATCGCGATGGCGCGCTGCACCTCCGCGCGCGCCTCGTCGAGGCGTCCGAGATCGCTCAGCGCGTCGCTGAGCGTGATGGCCGAGAGGAACAGGTCCCTCTGCCATTCCAGGTTCCCGGGGGCGATGGCCGCGACGCGCACGGATGCGGCGTCGCTCTCGCGGAGCCAGAGGAGCGCCGCCGCGGTGTCGCCGCGGAGCTTCATCAGGGCGCCCATCCGGTCGGTGTCGACGCTGATGGCGTGCTGCCACTGCACGTTCGACGGATCGCGGGCCGCGAGCGCCCGGTGCTCCTCCAGGGCCTCCCGGTAGAGCGGCTCCGGGGTCATCAGGTCCCCGCCGAGCTGGAGCGGGAGGCCGAGCAAGGCCAGCGCCGTGCCCGCGTCGTAGCGCGCGTCGGCGTCGTCGGGGCGGGCGCTGCGGCGGGCGCGGGCCAGCGCCACGGTCGCCTGCGCCTCGTCGCGGGCGGCGGCCACCTCGCCGGCGGTGAACAACGTCTGCACCAGCTCCCTGCGGAGGGTGAGGAGCAAGCGCGCGGCGTCGGCTCCGGGGCCCCCGGCCTCCTCGACGAGGGCGACGGCGACGGGGCGAGCCTCCTCGAGGAGGCGGCGCGCGGCGGGGAGCTCGCCGCGGATCCGCGCCATCTCCGCCAGCGCGAGGCTGCTCCGCACCGACAGATCCCGGAAGATCGGGCCCGGCGCGCTGCGGGCCAGCGCGGCGCAGGCGTCGTAGAACGAGGTTGCCGCGTCGAGGTCGCCGCGCCGCTTGCGCACGTCGCCGAGCCGGAGGGCGGCGCGGCAGCGGGCCTCGGCGGCGAGCTCCCCGGCACCGGCCTCCTCGGCGGCGCGCCGGCTCCGCTCGTAGCTCTCGTCCGCAGCGTCGAGGTTGCCCAGCGCGAAGGCCACGTCGCCCGCCAATCCGGCGACACCGGAGCGCCGCGCCGCCGCCGCCGCGTCCTCGGCGGGCGGGGAGCCCTCCTGGTACGCGGTCACCGCTCTGGCCACCCCCTCGAGCGCGTCGAGCCGCCCCACGCGCTCCAGTCGCCCGCGCAGATCGCCGAGGATGAAGCCCACCAGCGCCTCGGCGGCGACCCGCTGCGCCTCGGCGCGGCTGCGCTGGCTCTCCGCGCGCGCCTGCTCGGCGAGCGCCCGGGTGCGCTCGGCGACGACGCGCCGGAGGGCCACGCCCCCGAGCCCGACGAGCACCACCAGGGCCGCCCCGGCCACCAGCAACGGCGCGCGGTACCGCCGCGCGAAGCGGCGGAGCAGGTCGCCAGGCGAGTAGCGGTGGGCGGCCACCAGGCGTCCTGCCTGCCAGCGCTTGAGGTCCTCGGCGAGCTCCTGCGCCGAGGCGTAGCGAGCCTCGGGCTCCCGGGCCATGGCGCGCTCCACGATGGCCACGAGATCCGCCGGCACGTCCGGCACGCGCTGCCCGAGCGGCTCCGGCGCGTGCAGCAGCGCGCCGATCGACAGCGACTCCCCTCGCCCCGCGTGCGGGGGGGCGCCCGCGAGCACGTGGTAGAGGATCGCGCCGAGCCCGTAGACGTCGGAGCGCGCGTCCGCGGCGCTCCCCCGGGCCTGCTCCGGAGCCATGTAGGCCAGGGTCCCGAGCACCTCGCCGTCGCGCGTCGCGGCGGGCTCGCCGCCCGGGGGGCCGGAGGCCAGCGCGCCCGCGTCCGCAGAGCGCACCTCGTCGCCGCCCTCAGGGGCCGCGCCGAGCTCCCGCGCCAGGCCCCAGTCCACCACCACCACCTCGCCGAAGGGCCCCACGAGCACGTTCTGCGGCTTGAGATCCCGGTGCACGACGCCCTCGCCGTGGGCGTAGGCGACCGCGTCCACGACGCCGAGCAGCGACGGCAGGAGCCGCAGCCGAGCCTCCAGCGAGCGCGCCCTCGCGGCGGTGCGCTCGAGGTCTTCCCCCTTGACGAGCCGCATGGCGAAGAAGGGCTCGCCGCCGGGCAGCACGCCGGCGTCGTGGATGGGAATGATCGCCGGGTGCTGGAGCCGCGCCGTGACCCGCTGCTCGCGCAGGAAGCGGCGGGTGAGGCTCTCGCTGCTGCGGCGGAGCAGCTTGAGGGCGACCGTCCGGCCGAGGAGGCGATCCTCGGCGATGAGGATCCGGCCCATGCCCCCGCGGGCGATCTCGGCGCCCGGCACGTAGCGCGGCTGGCCGTCGGGGAGGAGTGGGCCGGGCGCGGCGAGGGGCCCCGGCTCCCCGTCGCCTCCCGGCGCCGCGGAGGTCTGCGCCAGCGCCGCGACGATCGCCAGGCAGGAGGGGCACGCGTCGAGGTGGACCTCGGCGCCGGTGCGCGCCGCGGGCGTGAGGTTTCCCTCGATGAGGGCGAGCAGCTCGGCGTCGGTCGGGCAGATCACCCGCCCATGGATGGTACAATCGCCGGACCATGTCGAGTCAGGCTTCGGCGGTGTCGCAGGACGAGGCGTGTGGCGCGCTGCTCGCCACGGCGCGCGCGGCCTGGCCCGGCATCGAGATCCCGGAAGACGCCTTCAAGGCGCTCCTCATAGCCCACACCACGGGCCCCTCGGCGCGGCCGCTCGAGGGGCTCCCGGCGGCGGACCTGTGGCTGGCGCTGGCGTGCGCGCGGGGCGACGCGCAGGCGCTCCGCGAGCTCGAGGCGCGCACCTTCCCGGGGGCACGGTCGGCGCTCCGGCGCATGGGCCTGTCCGCGGACGCGGTCGCCGAGGTGCTCCAGATCTTGCGCGAGCGGCTCCTCGTCGCGGAGGCCGGCACGGCGCCGCGGATCCTGGGCGTCGCGGCGCACGGGGACCTGCCCGGCGTCATCCGGGTGGCGGCGGTGCGCGCCGCGCTCAACCTCCGCCGCAAGGACCACCGGGTCGACCTCGGCGACGCGCGGCTCCTCCACGAGCTCTGCCCCGACGACGATCCGGAGCTCGCCGCCCTCAAGGGAGAGCACCGCGCCGCCTTCAAGGCGGCGCTCGAGGACGCCCTCGGCAGCCTGACGGCGCAGGAGCGCAACGTGCTGCGGATGAACCTCCTCCACGGGCTCTCCATCGACGCGATCGGCAGCACCTACCAGGTCCACCGCGCCACCGCGGCCCGGTGGCTCGCGACGGTGCGCGAGAAGCTCGACCGGGAGACCCGGCGCTTGCTCCGCGAGCGGCGGGGCCTCACCGACCCGGAGGTCAACAGCCTGATCCGCCTCGTGGAGAGCCGCATCGAGGTGAGCTTCCGCCGCGTCCTCGGTTCCGCCCACGAGTGACGCGAGGGGAAGGGGGGCCGCTCGCGACCGAGTTCAGGTAGCTTCCGGGGGGTGACCACTCGATCCTTCTTCGCGCCGGAGGCGCGCGGGCGCGTGCGTGATGCCGTGGCGGAGGTCGAGCAGCGGACGTCCGCCGAGATCGTCGTCGCGCTGCGCCGCACCTCCGGACACTACGGGCAGGCCGATCTGACGGCGGGAGGCCTGGCGGCGCTGGCCGCGCTGTGCGTCTTCCTCTACTACCCGGAGCCCTTCGACTTCACCTTTCTCCCCCTCGAGATCCTGGCGGTGTCGGCCCTCACCGCCGCGGCCTGCGCCCACCTCCCGCCGCTGCGCCGGCTCCTGACGTCACGACGGGTCCGCGACGAGAACGTGCACGACGCCGCCCGCGCCTTCTTCGTCGACCGCGGCGTGACGCGGAAGGCGACGCGCACCGGGGTGCTCATCTACCTGTCCGCGCTGGAGCACCGCGTCGAGGTGGTGACCGACATCGGCGTCGACGAGGAGGCGCTGGGGCCCCGGTGGAAGGCGTCGCTCGCGGTCCTGTCGACGGCCCTCGCCGAGGGCTCGCTCGAGCGGTTCCTCGATGCGCTCCGCGGGCTCGGACCCATCCTCGCCGAGAAGCTGCCGCACCACTCCGGCGACACCAACGACCTGCCCGACGAGGTGGCCCCGTGAAGCGCCCCGTCCGCCTGGCCCTCGCGGGCCTCGCCCTGGCCGCCGCCCTCTCCACGCCCGACGTGGGGGCGCGCCCCGGCGGTGGGCAGAGCTTCTCGAGCCCGTCGCGCCCGTCGACGCCCTCGTTCTCTCCGAGCCCGTCGCGCCCGTCGACGCCGTCGTTCTCGCCGAGCCCGTCGCGCCCGTCGACGCCCTCGTTCTCTCCGACCCTCCCGTCGTTTCCGTCGAGCCCGTCCAGTCCTTCGTATGCGCCTGGCTCGTCGAGCTCGCCCGGCATCCCCAACGACTGGTCCCCGATGCCGCCGGAGTCGAGCCGCTCCGACGGGACCATGACCGCGTTCTTCATTTTCTTCTTCCTCTGCGTCGCCCTCATCGTGGTCATCGCGGTGGTGGGGCAGCGGAGCCGCACCGGGCTGCACCAGCCCGAGTGGGAGACCGAGAACGACGTGCCGCCGCCGCCGCCGCGCGCCATCGCGGACCGCTACGGCTCCCTGGTCTCCGCGCTGGCATCGATCCGGCAGCGCGATCCCGAGTTCTCGTTCGTCCTCTTCGAGGACTTCCTCTACGCGCTCTACACCGAGGCCCAGACCGCCCGCGGCCAGGGTCGCCTCGCTGCCCTGGCGCCCTATCTGGCGGCCCCGGCGCGCGGCGTCCTGGAGGCGCTGGGCGCCCATCCGGTGCAGACCGTGATCGTCGGCGCCCTGCGGGTCGACGGGATCGCCGTCGACCGGAACGACGGCACCACCCGGCTGTTCGCCACCTTCGAAGCGAACTACGCCGAGGTCGACGCCGGCGGCGCCGAGCAGGGCTACTACACCGCCGAGCGCTGGGAGCTCTTTCGCCGCCCCGGCGTCCGCAGCCGCCCTCCCGCCCGCGCCCACACCGTCGATTGCCCGAGCTGCGGCGCTCCCCTCGACAAGCTCGTGGGCGGCGTCTGCGGTCACTGCAACAGGAACGTCGATCAGGGCGAGTTCGACTGGACGGTGATGTCCATCGAGGTCCTCTCCCGCGAGCCGCGCCCCCCCATCCTCACCGGCGACACCGAGGAAGCCGGCTCCGACGCCCCCACCATCGTCGCCCCCGACGTCCAGGCGCAGTGGAAGGCGCTGACCGCCCGCGACCCCGCCCTCGACTGGAGGGCGTTCAACGCGCGCGTCAGCCTGGTCTTCGCCGCCTTCCACGAGGCCTGGACCGGGCGCGAGCCGCTCAAGGTGCGCCCCTTCCTGAGCGACAACCTCTTCCAGAGCCAGCTCTACTGGATCGACGCCTACCGGCGCCAGGCGCTGGTGAACCGCACCGACGGCGCGCACATCGTCGCTCTCCACCTGTGCCGCGTGGTCTCCGACGC
>Ga0302267_10001535_pt1 | contig 29335 bp, 26 predicted proteins | sample III_Bog_E1_3_FD_194555 | JGI IMG/M metagenome (GOLD analysis project Ga0302267, IMG submission 194555) | Peat permafrost microbial communities from Stordalen Mire near Abisko, Sweden - III_Bog_E1_3 | ecosystem: Environmental > Terrestrial > Soil > Wetlands > Peat | place: Sweden: Abisko...
CGTCGGGGCGGCGCTCGGCGAGGACGCGGGCAGGGGCGAGGGCCGGCGAGGCGAGCGGCATGGCTCAGGGGACCGTGGCCGTCGAGCGCTTGAGCAGCTTCTGGAAGCTCTCCTTGTCGATGGCCTTCTCCAGGGCGTCCTCCCCGGTCACCAGCCCCTTCTGCACCAGGCGCTCCAGCGCCGAGTCCATCGTCTGCATCCCCGTCGAGCCGCCGGACTGCATCAGGCTGGTGATCTGGAAGGTCTTGCCCTCGCGGATCATGGCCGCCAGCGCCGGGGAGCCGAGGAGGATCTCGTGCACGGCGAGCCGGCCCTTGCCGTCCGCGGTCTTGAGGAGCTGCTGCGCCACGATCGCGGTCAGGCTCTCCGCCAGCATCCCGCGCACCTGGGGCTGCTCGTCCGCGGGGAAGGCGTTGACGATCCGCTCGATGGTGGCAGGCGCGCTGTTGGTGTGCACCGTGCCGAAGACCAGCGTGCCCGAGCTCGCCATCTGGAGCGCCAGCTTCATGGTCTCGTTGGTGCGCAGCTCGCCGATGAGGATCACGTCGGCGTCCTCGCGGCCGGCGCTGCGGATGGCGGCGGCGAAGCTCCCGGCGTCCTGGCCCACCTCGCGGTGGGTGACCTGGGCGCGGGCCGACACGTGGACGAACTCCACCGGATCCTCGACGGTGAGGATGTGGCAGGCCCGGTTCCTGTTGATGTGGTCGAGCATCGCGGCGAGCGTGGTGCTCTTGCCCGAGCCGGTGGGCCCGGTGACCAGGATGAGGCCGCTGCGGCGCTCGCTCACCCTCCGGACCACGTCGGGGCAGGCGAGGTCGTCGAGCGAGAGCACGCGGCTGGGGATGGTGCGGAAGACCGCGGCGAGGCCGGTGGTCTTGTAGAAGTAGTTGGCGCGGAAGCGCGCCTTGGCGCCGTAGGCGTAGGCGAAGTCGAGGTCGAGCTCGCCCACGATGCGCGCCTGCTCCTCCGGGGTGAGGATCTCGAAGAGCAGCGAGGCCATCTCGTCGGCGGAGACCGCCTCCTCGCGCAGGGGCTCGAGCTCGCCGCGGCGGCGGGCCAGGGGCGGGTGGCCGACGGCGAGGTGGAGATCGCTCGCCTTGCGGTCGAGCAGAGCATCGAAGAGCGCGTCGATCCGGGGCACCGCTCAGCCTCCCTTCTTGAAGACTCGATCGAAGATGCCCTTGGCGCCGCCGCCGTCGGGCGAAGCGGGGGCCGAGGGCTTGGGCTCGGGCATCCGCACCGCCGCGGCGGCCGGGCGCCCGTGCAGCACCTGCTCCAGCTCCTCCGGCGCCTCGGCCGCGGCGACGGCGTCCGCAGCGCTGATGCGGCCGGCGCGGACCAGATCGCGGAGCGAGTCGTCGAGCCGGATCACGCCGAGCTCCCGGCCGCGCTGCTGGAGGCTGGGGATCTGGTAGGTGCGGTTGTCGCGGATGAGGTTCCACAGCGGGACGATCCCGGGCAGGAGCTCGGCCGCCGCGACCATGGTCTTGCCCTCGGCGCTGGGCACGAGGCGCTGGCTGACGATGAGCCGGAGCCCGCCCGCGAGCGTCATCCGCACCTGCTGCTGGTCGCCCGGGGGGAAGAGATCGATGAGCCTGTCGATCGCCTTGGACGCGCTCGGCGTGCTCATCGTCCCCAGCACCAGGTGCCCGGTCTCGCTGGCCTCGAGCGCGATGCGCACCGTCTCGGTGTCGCGCAGCTCGCCGATGACGATGACGTCCGGATCCTCGCGCAGGGCGGCCTTGAGCGCCGAGTGGAAGCTCTTGGTGTGCGTGCCCACCTCGCGCTGGCTCATCATCGCCCGCTTGCGCGGGTGGATGTACTCGATGGGATCTTCCACCGTGATCACGTGGCGCGTGGTGTCGGTGTTGAGGATGTCGACGACGGCGGCCAGCGTGGTGGTCTTGCCGTGCCCGGTGGGCCCGGTGAGCACGATCAGCCCCTGGTGATGGTGCGTCGCCGCGCCGATGGCCTCGGGGAGCCCGAGCGTCGCCAGGGTGGGCACGTGGAGCGAGACCAGGCGGAGCGACGCCTTGATCCCCGTCCGCTGGCGGGAGACGTTGGCGCGGTACCGCCCGAGGTCCCCCTCGTCGAGGGCGAAGTCGCAGGACCCGTCGCGGGCGAGGACTTCCTCCAGCCGGCGCGGCACGCGGGAGAGGACCATGTCCTCGACGACCTGAGCCTCGAGCTCGTCGCCTGCGGTCACCAGCTGTCCCGCGAGGCGCAGCAGCGGCGGTCGGCCGGCGACGAGGTGGAGATCGCTGGCGCCGAGCGTGCGCGCACTGCGGAGGAGGGCGCGGAAGCGCGCGTCGTTCCGCTCGCGTCCGAAGGGCTGAGTGCTCCGCCCGGTGCCGCGCGACGGCTTCGCCTGGTCCGGTGCGGCGGGGGGGAGGGTGACCGGGGTGACCGGGTTGAAGCGCGCCTCCGGCAGGGTGCGCGGCGACATCGGGGCCGACGGGCTCTCGTCCACCTGGACGGCGGAGGACAGGAGGGCCCCGTCGTCGGCGCCGGTCTGGGGGCGCAGATCGGCGCCGCGCCGGGCGAAGCCACCCTCGAGCAGCGGCGGTGGTTGCTTCGGGAGGGGCGGCGGGGGCTTGGGCTGCGCTCGCCCGGGGGGATTGGGGACGGAGGGGATCTCGATGTCCAGCTCGATCGCGGACGCGCTGATCATCCCGAGACGGGGTGGCGGCAGGCCGTCGACGAGGTCGAACGGGTGCGGCGCCAGCGGCGCGGACGAGGGACGCGTGAGCTCCGGCAACGTCACCCGCTCCGGCCGCAGGTTGCGCACGCTCGCCTTGCGTCGCGAGCTGGGCGCGCCCTCGGGGAGCGGGGGCGGCCGCGCCGAGCTCGCGCGCGGAGACTTCGTCTTGGTGGGCGGGATGGAGGGCGTTCGGCTCCGCAGGGGAGGCGCGGGCGGCGCAGGGGGGAGCCCCGAGGGCGCGTCCCGGAGCGCGAACCGCGCCTCGATGACGTCGCCGTTCATCGCCGCGCTGACGTTCACCGCGCCCACGCCCTCGACGCGGGTGCGCCACTGGGCGGGCCTGGCCCCCAGCGACTCGACGTAGCGGCTCCCTCCAGCGCTGAAGAGAATGCGCAGCAGGTCGTCGGCAGAGAGCGGCTCGGCGTCGAGGTCCACGAGCGCGTTGCCGCGGCGTGCCGTGGGCTTCTGGCCGGCGGTGAGGCAGACTTCGGTCACGTCCGGACGCGCCAGGTGCGCGAGGAACGTGGAGATCGCGATCATGACGGAGCGCTCCCGGGGAGGCAGGATGGGGGCATGAGGGCGCCCCGAGGGTACCCCAGGGGCGGCGGAGTGAACACCGCCTCGCGCGCCGTGTCCGTTCAGAAGGTCAGAAGGCCGCGGCGAGCCCGACGCCGCCTGGCTGTGCGACCACGGTCCAGGTCACCGGTGTCCCCCGCCGACCGCCTGCCGCGGTGGAGGTGCCCGAAGCCCCCCGCTGATAAGCGCTCCAGTCGTCGATCGCGGCGGTCGGCCGCGTGAAGATCTGCGCCTCGGTGATCCCCACCCCGCTGACGAGGGTGACGACGCTGGACACCACGCGCTTGTAGGCGAGCGCGAGCACCAGGCTGGAGGTGAGCGTCAACCCGATGCCCGCCACGTGAGCTACCCAGGAGCGGCCGCCCACCTCGGCTGCGGCAGCGCCGGCGAGCAGCCTCTCGCCTCGAGCGAGCTTGCTACGGCGCTCGGCGGGCGTGCCGGCGGGAAACGCGCGCAGCGTGGCGGCGGCGTGGAGGGGTGGAAAGCCGGAGACGCCGAGCCCGAGCACGCCCAGCGAAGAGAACGCCGCGCCGACCGCCGAGTCGATCCGCAACCCGCGGTTGGTCGTCGCCAGCGCGACTCCGGCCTGGCCGACCGCGACCGCGACATACCCGTAGTACCACGCGGACCACCACAGGCAGGCGGACGGCGTGGCGCGCTCCAGGCGCGCCTCGATGAACGTGAGGCGCCGCGTGACCTCGGCATCGGACTCCGGCTCGCGCGGCTCGGCAGCAGCGGGAGCGATCGAGGCGAGGAAGGACGCCCCGATCACCGTCGCCGCGACCCGGCGACGGGCAGCGACACGGCGGAGCGTGGTCGGGGGCAGCAACGTGGTGCCACTCTACGCGCGAAACCCAGCTCCGCGGGCCAATCTGCGCAGCCGGGTCACCGGACCCGGTGACACGCCACGGGTTCAGGGTGCCCCCGCGAGAGCGCGCGTGCGCGGATCGAGCGACTCGCGCAGCCCCTCGCCGAGCACGTTGCAACAGAAGAGCGTCAGCGCCAGCAGCGCCGCCGGGAACACCAGCAGCCAGGGATAGAGGTCCATGGTCTCTGCGCCCGAGGCCGCGAGCTGGCCGAAGCTGGCGAGCGGCTCCTGCGTCCCCAGGCCGAGGAAGCTGAGGAAGGCCTCGGTCATCATCACATCCGGCACGGTGAGCGCGGCGTACACCAGGATCGGTCCGATCGCGTTGGGCAAGAGGTGCCGCAGCAACAGCCTCGCGTGGCCGGCGCCCAGGGATCGCGCCGCCTCGACGAAGGGCTGCTCGCGCAGGGCTCGGATCTGGCCGCGCACCATGCGCGCCATGGTCAGCCAGGAGATCGCGCCCAGGGCGACCACGACCATCCCGACCTGGAAGACCGGCCGGTACGAGGGATCGTCCGGGTGCGCCGCGAAGAGCCCCAGCGCCGCGGAGAAGGCGCGGTAGAGCGGGGTCCTCTCGCCGCCGAAGAAGACCATCACCAGGATCACCACCACCAGCAGCGGCAGCGCAAAGAGCGCGTCGACGGCGCGCATCAGGAGGGCGTCGGCGCGGCCGCCCAGGTAGCCGGCGAAGCCTCCCCAGGTCACCCCGATGCCGAGGCTCACCAGCGTCGCGACCGCCCCGACCGCGAACGAGACGCGCCCTCCGAAGAAGACCCGCGCGAGGAGATCGCGGCCGTGATAGTCGGTCCCCATCCAGTGCGACCACGAGGGCGGCGTGGGCCCGAGCGAGAGGTCGGCGCGGTCGTAGCGGTGCCCCGAGAGCCAGGGCACCAGCCACGAGGCGAGCACCAGCGCCGAGAGCACCGCCAGCGCAGCGACGAAGGGGCGGTCCTTGCGCAGGCGGCGCGCGGCGTCGGACCAGAGGCCGCCGCTCACCTGAGCCTCACGCGCGGGTCCAGCCAGGCGTGCGCCACGTCGACGACCGCGTTGAGGGTCATCACCAGCGCGCCGTAGACGAGGGTCACGCCGAGCACCAGGTTGTAGTCGCGGTTGGCGGCAGCCTCGACGAAGTAGCGGCCCATCCCCGGGACGTCGAAGATCTTCTCGATCACCAGGGACCCCACCAGGAGGCTGCTCGCCGCGGGGCCGAGGTAGCTCACCGCCGGCATCAGCCCGCCGCGGAGCGCGTGCTTCCAGATCACGGTGCGCTCGGGCAGGCCCTTGGCGCGCGCGGTGCGGATGAAGTCGGAGCGCAGCACCTCGAGCATCCCCGCCCGCGTCAGCCGCGAGAGGTACGCCGCGGTGGGCAGGCCCGCGGCGATCACCGGGAGCACCATGTGCCGCCAGGTGTCCCAGCGCGCCGCGGGCAGCAGGTAGAGCTTGAGCGAGAACACCAGCACCAGGACCGGCCCGAGGACGAAGCGAGGGATCGAGATCCCCAGCACCGCCGCGCCCGTGGCCAGCGCGGAGGTGACCGAACCGCGCCGCGTCGCCGCGAGCACGCCGAGCGGCACGCCGACGGCGACGGCGAAGGCGAGCGAAAGCGATCCCAGCGCCAGCGAGACCGGCAGGCCGAGGGCGATGATCTCGCGCACGCTTCGGTTGGGGTAGCGGTAGGACGGGCCGAGATCGAAGCGGAGCACCAGGTCGGCGAGCCAGCGCGTGTACTGACGCAGCAGGGGCTCGTCGAGGTGATACTTCGCCTCGAGCGCGCGCTGCACCTCGACCGGGACCGTGCGCTCGGCGTCGAAGGGGCCGCCCGGGAGGAGCCGCAGGAGCACGAACGCCAGCGTGGCCACCAGGAGCAGCGTGGGCACGAGGGCAAGGAGCCGCCTGAGGGCAAAGGTGATCACGGGGTGAACGGGCCCGGGGGAGGGAGCTCCAGCGGCACGTAGGCGGGCGTGTCGAGCGTGCCGGGGCGGTGAGGGTGTCCCTCATCGGGACGCTGCCAGGCCGGATCGACGCGGAGAAACTGGATCGCGTGGGGGTTGCGCTTGCTGCCCCGGAAGCCCTGGACCCACGGCTTCACCAGGGTCGAGCGCGTGTAGAAGTAGAGCGGAATGCGCGGCGTGGCGTCGACGGCGAGGCGCTCAGCGTCGCGGTAGAGGCGGATGCTCGCCGCGGGATCGGCCGTGGCGGCGGCGCGGCGCATCGTCTCGTCGAAGGCGGGATCGCTCCAGCCGGTGTGGTTCTGGGGGCTCTCGGCGAGGAATGGCGCGAGGAACGTCTGCGGGTGGTCGTAGTCGGCGGTCTGGCCGTAGCGCATCACCTGGAAGTCGCCGTCGCGGTAGCTCTTGAGCATCACCTTCCACTCCTCGCTGCGGAGCGAGGCGACGACGCCCAGGTTCTCTTTCCACATCGCCTGCACGGCGATCGCGAGCTGGCGGTGGCCCTCGCCGCTGTTGCAGAGGATCTCCAGCGGCGGGAACCCCGGCGCGCGCCAGCCGTCGCCGTCGCGGATGGGCGCGAAGCCCGCCTCGGCGAGCAGGGCGCGCGCCGCCTCGGGATCGAAGCCGCGTCGCGCGAAGGGGTCGGCCCCGGCGTCCCTGTCCGCCATGGCCTGCTCCGCGTAGCCGGATCCGGTGAAGTCGGGCACGTAGTGGGTCGCCGGCGCTTGCGCGCCGCGGGTCACCCGGTCGACGATCTGGGGCTTGTCGAGGGCGAGGTCGAGGGCGCGGCGCACCCGCGCGTCGTCGAGGGGTGGCCTCCTGGTGTTGAGCTCGTACCAGTAGACCGCGAGGTAGTCGTTGCGCTGGTAGTCCCTCTTGCCGGACAGGCGCGCCTGGTACTCCGCGGGCAGAGAGACGGTGTCGCCGAAGTAGTCGAGCTCGCCCGTTTTGTAGAGGTTCATGCTGGCGTGGTAGTCCTCGACCTCGGTCCAGACGATGCGGCGGATCGCCAGCCGCTCCGCGTCCCGGTAGAACGGGTTCGCCTTCATGGTGATCTGGTACTGGAAGGCCCAGCTCTCGAGCACGTACGCGCCGTTGGAGACCAGGCTCCCGGGCCGCGTCCAGAGGTCGCCCTCCCCGCGGCGCTCGAAGGCTTCGATCACGTCGCGGCGCACCGGCGAGAAGGCATGGTGGCTGGTGAGATCGAGGAAGTAGGGCGCCGGCTGCTCCAGCTCCACCTCGAGGGTGAGGTCGTCCGTGGCGTGGACGCCGACGAGGCGATCGTCGGTGAGCTTGCCGAGCCGGAAGAGCTCGGCGTTCTTCAGCGCGTAGAGGTTCCCCGCGGCGCGCGATGCGGTGGCCGGGCGGAGCGCGCGCTTCCACGCGTACTCGAAATCGCCGGCGGTCACGGGGCGGCCGTCGGACCAGCGGGCGTCGGGGCGGAGGTGGAAGCGGAAGAGGCGGTTGTCGTCGCTCTTCTCCCAGCTCTGCGCGACGCCCTGCACCGGGTGGCCGTCCTCGGGGCTGTAGCGGGTCAGCCCCTCGAAGAGCTGGGTCACCAGCGCTGCGCACCCGCCGTCGCTGCACTTGCCGGGGTCGAGGTACTCGGGCTCGCTGCCGTTGTTGACGTGGAAGGTGGCCGGGTCCCGCTCGAGGCGCGCGGCCCCGCCGAAGTAGGGGCTCGCCGCGTCGTCACAGCCGCCCGCCCCGAGGCCGGCGAGGCCCGCGAAAAAGACCACCCGGAGGCGACCCTGGGCTGCGCGCACGCGATCGCCCGTAGCACGGGAGGCGACTACAAGCAGCTGGCGGCGCAGCTCATCTCGGCGCACCCGGCCACCTGGATCACCTGCTGGTTGGCCCCGCACATCAGGAAGCAGTTGATCGCCTGGCCGCCTCCGCCGACGCAGGTGCCGATGCACTCCAGGTCCGCGACGCAGGCGGGGTTGTCGAGGCATGCCGCCGACGCCTGGGTGCAGCAGTTGGCGGCGAGGCAGGCGCCGCAGGCGGTGCCGTCGGACGGGCAGGTGAGCGGGCCGCAGAGGCCGCCGTTGCACTCGCCGTCGCAGCACTGCCCGGGGTTGGTGCAGGCGGTGCCGACGGCCTGGCAGGCGGCGCTGCACGTGCCGTTGGAGCAGGTGCCGGAGCAGCAGTCGGAGAACTTGACGCACGTGTCGCCCGTGCCGGCGCACGTCGTCGGGCCGCAGATGCCCTGACTGTTGCAGTCGTTGTTGCAGCAGGTCTCGAGCACGCCGCCGTCGAATACGCAGCCCGAGCCCTCGGGCAGGCAGACCGGCGACGGGCCGCAGAGGCCCTGGCTGTTGCAGTCGTTGTTGCAGCAAGCCCCCTCGGACCCGCAGGGCAGGCCGTCGGGCGTGCACGTCGTCGTGGGGCCGCAGAAGCCCTGGGGGTTGCAGTCGTCGTTGCAGCAGAACCCGAAGCCGCCGTCGGCGCCGCAGAACTGGCCCTCCGGCAAGCAGGTCGTGGGGCCACAGAAGCCCTCGGCGTTGCAGTCGTTGTTGCAGCAGGTGCTGCTCCCCACGCCGCCGTCGAAGATGCAGAGCTGGCCGTCGGGCACACAGGCCGTGGGGCCGCAGATGCCGTCGAGGTTGCAGTCGTTGTTGCAGCAGGCACCCTCGGAGCCGCAGGGCAGGCCGTCGGGCGTGCAGGTGGTGCCGCCGCAGACGAAGTTGATGCAGGCGTTGTTGCAGCACGGCTCGGGCGCGGCCGGGCTGCCGCAGGGGGAGCCAGGTGCGGAGCAGACGCTGGCGCCGCAGAGCCCCTCGAAGTTGCAAATGCCCGAGCAGCAGCCCGCGTTCGGCCCCGCGTCGAAGTCGCAGGGGGTGCCGTCGGGCGCGCAGATGGGCGCGCCGCAGAGCCCGTCGGTGCCGCAGACGCCGGAGCAGCAGGGCCCCTCGACGTTGCAGGACAGCCCGTTGGGGGTGCAGGTCTCGGGGCCGCAGATCCCCTGGCTGTTGCAGTCGTTGTTGCAGCAGGTCCCGCCGTCGAAGTCGCAGAGGCTACCGTCGGGGAAGCACGACGTGACGCCGCACACGCCGTCGACGTTGCACGCTCCCGAGCAGCACGGCTCGTCGCCGCAGAACTGCCCGTCGGGGGAGCAGCTCTCGGGGCCGCAGATCCCCTGGCTGTTGCAGTCGTTGTTGCAGCAGGCCCCGCCGTCGAAGTCGCAGGGCTGGCCGTCGACCGCGCACGCCGAGCCGCCGCAGAGGCCGCCGGTGCAGGCCCCGGAGCAGCACTGCGCCGCGCTCGAGCAGGCGTCCTGATCGGGCAGGCACGCGCCGGTGACGCAGATGCCGCCCTCACAGCTGTTGGTGCAGCAGTCGGCGTTGGTCGTACACCCGGCGCCCACCACCGCGCACGACGACGAGTCCGGCCCGGCGTCCGCCGGGGTCGCCACGTCGCCCGGGAGCTCGCTGCGGCCACAGCTCGTGGCGAGGAGGGGCGTGCCTACCAGGGTGCTCAGGACCGCGAAGAACCAAGAATAAGGACGGCGTACCATGCGCTACCGGTATCACCCGTCGGGGACAGGCGCCATCTTACCGCGTGTCCGCGGCGGGGCGCGGTGCCTACCGCTCGCGAAGCTCCAGCGCCGTCCGCGCAGGATCGAAGGTGCCCGCGTCCAGCGTCTGCTCGGCGAAGGTGAGGAGCTGGTCGCGCATCGACGGGGTGAGCGTCGGGTACCACACCGGGCTCGCCACCACGAGCGCGCGCCAGGCGAAGAAGGGAGGGATCGCCTCGAGCACCTCGCGATCGCGGGTGGTGTCGAGGTACGTCGACCAGAACGCGTCCCACACCGGCTCGAGCCCGCGGCGCCAGGCGCCCGGGTACACCACCCCACCGAGGACGTAGTTGATGGTGAGCGCCGCGAGATCGTCGGCCGGGTCGCCGCGCCCGCCGCGGCTGGCGTCGAGGAGGGTGAAGTCGGCGCCCTCGCCGAAGAGGATGTTGTACGGGTGGAAGTCCCCGTGGGTGCGCCGCAGCCGGTGGGAGCGGCCGCGCAGGCGCCAGCGGAACGCCACGCAGCGCTGCTCGATCGCCGCGAGCCGCTCGGCGGCGACGGGGCCGCCCTCCGGGTAGCTGTCGGCGATGCCGAAGAGGCCCTCGCCGCTGCCGATCAGATCGCGCAGGGCGCGCCGGTACAGCTCGGTCGCGCGGTCGCCCGCGCCCCCCGGCGGCTCGCGGTGAAGATCCGCCAGGTACGACGCCAGCGCCCCCGCCCGCGCGACGTCGCGCCCCGTCGCTTCGCCACGGACCTCCAGGTCGCGGAGATCGCGGGCGTAGAGGGTGCCCTCGGCATACTCGGTGAGGAGGTAGAACTCGCCCTCGCCCGCCAGCGAGACCAGCTCCCCGCGCGCGTCGAAGGCGCCCACGTCGAGGACGCGGGTGTGCCTGGGCACCTCGGCGTACGTGTCGGCCGCGAGCAGCACCAGCGCGGCGCGGTCGGAGCGGCGATCGTGGCCGAACCAGTTGGGCGCCATGGTGTGGAGGACCGCGCGCTGCTCGCGCCCTCCGACGCGCCCTCCGACGCGATAGCGCACCAGCGCGGGCTCGCCGTAGCCGATGTGCTTGAGCTCGGTGGCGGCGCGATCGTCGGCGATCGATCCCATGTGGAGGATCTCGACCGGGGCGCCCTCGACGCGGGCGAGCGCGGCGGCGACGGCCGCGGGACGGATGGAGGGGTCGGCGAGGGGGCTGTCGGTCATGGGGGGCGCAGGGTAGCGCAGGGCGCTCAGCGGAGCCGCGCCAGGACCCGCATGGCCGCCTCGTCGTCCTCGCCGCCGGTGGCGGTGACGTCCGGCGCGTCGGGGACCTCGTAGGCCAGATCAGCGCCGGGGAGCCCGGTCGCGCGCCCGGCGCCCGTGGCCGCATAGAGCCCCTTGGCATCGCGCCGGCGGCACTCGTCCGTGCTGACGGCGACGTACACCTCGACGAAGCGCGGCGCGAGCCGACGAGCCTCGGCCCGGTACCGGGCGTGGTGCGCGGTCGCGGGGACGACCGCGACGAGGCCCTGCCCCGCGAGCAGCGCAGCGAGCCTGGCCAGCGTGGCGTAGAAGGCGTCGCGCGCCTCCGGCGTGTAGCCCGGCGAGGGCACCAGCGCCGCGCGTACGGCGTCCCCATCGAGCGTGCAGCAGGAGATTCCGGCCTCGATCAGCCGCCGCTGGACCCGCTCGGCGAGCGTCGACTTGCCTGACGAGGGCAGGCCCGTGATCCAGACGACGGCGCCGGGGGTCGCGGGGGAGACCATGGCCCGTCAGCCTCCGTCGGCTCCGCCCGCGCCCGAGCCTCCGGTGCCGCCGTCGTCAGCGCTCGCGTCGGATCCCGCGTCGCTCGCCCCCCCGGTGCCCGCGCCGGTGCTGGAGGAGGTCGACGAGCTCGAGGACGAGGAGGTCGACGAGCTCGAGGACGAGGAGGTCGATGAGCTCGAGGACGAGGAGGTCGATGAGCTCGAGGACGAGGAGGTCGATGAGCTCGACGTCGAGCTCGTCGAGCTGGTCGACGCGGACGAGCTGGACGAGCTCGTCGACGCGGTGGTCGTCGTCGACCCGTCCGTTCCCGCATCGGCCCCCCCGCTGCCGGCGGAGCCACCGCAGCCACCGATGTCGGCGCAGTCCGTGGTGCTCGCGCAGCTCACCACCGGGCCCACGCTCGCGAGGGCGACGAGGCTGGCGGGTACCAGGATCCAGAGCAGCTTGTTCACGATCGTCTCCTCCGCGCTCGCCTAGAACGTCCCGTACGCGGAGAGCCCGCCGTTGAGGGCGTGGGAGGAGCCCCCGTCGCGGCCGGCCGGCGAGAGCGCCGGCGCGATCGTGAACGCGGTATGGTCGCGATCGGGCGGAGGCGCGAAGCTCGCCCACATGCCGTAGACCAGCGCCGCGCCGAGGAGCGCGCCGCTGCCCACGAAGGTGCCCGTGCTCGCGTTGACGAAGGTGTCGTGGCTCGACCGCAGGCCCTTCAGCGTGGTGCAGCCCACGCTGCCGCTGGAGCAGGGGGTGAGGCCGTACGCCGCTTGCAGCTCGGCGAGCAGATCGTCGGCCGCCCCGCCCTTGCTGGCGCCCGCCGCGTAGAGCACGGCGCCGACGCCGGCCGCGGCCACGCCGAGGCCGGCGAGCACGTAGGCCGGCGCGACGCTCCGCTGCGCGCCCGGGTGACGAGCGGTGGCGACCGCGCCCTGGCCGGCGAGGTCGAGCGTGAGCGTGGCGGTGCCCTGCGCCTTCACGGTGGCGGTGGCCTCGATCTCGCCGTAGCCCGTCTTCTTGGCGAAGATGCGGGTGGCGCCGGGGGCCACGTACACCTCGCCGGGGAGGGGTGACTGCCCGGCGAAGCGGTCGCCCACGAAGATTTCGGCGCCGTCGATGGTCACGGTCACCTTGACCGCGCCGACCCGCGCTCGCACGGCGGTGAAGCTCGCCTCGAGCGGCTTGCGCTGAGCGGGGTCTTCCATGTTGCGGAGCGCGAAGGCGAAGTGCTCCGCGGCGGCCGGCCAGAGCTCGGCCTTCATCTCGCACGACGCCAGCGTGACCGCGAGGGCCGTGTCCGGGTGCTGGGTCCAGGCGGCGTTGAGCGCGGCGAGGCCCTGGTCGAGATCGCCGCCGGCGCAGTGCTCGGCGCCGCGCTTGACGAGCTCCGCCAGCCGCTCGGCGGCGACCTGGGCCGGGTCCGGCTTGGTCGTCGGCGTGGAGGGCACCGAGTCGGCGAGGGCGACGGGGGCGCCGAGGGCAGCCGCCAGGGCGAAGAGGACGGTCGAGGGGGAGAGGCGCATCAAGGGGCCCCTCCGCATAGCGGGCGGCGGAGAGGAGCGCAAGCTGTGCTAGTTTCCGGCCCGGAGGCGTCATGCAAGCTGCCGAGCGACACCGTTACACCGAGCATGAGTACGACGCCGAGCTCGAGTCCGACTGATGGACGACGTGGCCAACCTCGGAGCCCCCGCGCGGGAGCTGCTTGCCGCCGCGCGCGCCGCCCACCCCGGCATCCCGCTCCACGAAGGGCGGTTCCTCCGCCACCTCGCCCAGCACCGGCCGGTCACGCCGGGGGACACCCCCAGACCCCCCGGAGACGCGGCCGAGGAGGCCTGGCTCGCCTCGATCTGCGCCGCCGACCTCTACCTCGCCTGCGCCTGCGCCGAGCGCGTGCCCGCCGCCGTCCAGGAGCTGGACCGGCAGTACCGCGCGCAGGTCGGCGGCTATCTCGCCGGGATGCGCGAGACCCCGGCCTTCGTCGAGGATGTCACCCAGGCCGTGCTGGAGCGGCTGCTCGTCGGGACCCCGCCGCGCATCGCCGAGTACTCCGGGCGCGGCGCGCTGGGGAGCTGGCTGCGGGTGGTGACCACGCGCCTCGCGCTCGACGTGCGGCGGCGGCGCACCGAGGAGCTTGCCGGCGACGCGCCCGAGGCCGCGCCTGCGGACAGCGGCGAGGCGGGCGCGGACGCCGAGCTCGACATCCTCAAGCAGCGCTACGCCGGCGAGTTCAACGTGGCCTTCCGCGCGGCCGTCCGTGCGCTCCCGGTCGAGCAGCGGCGGCTCCTCCGGATGCACTTCGTGGAGGGCACCACGCTCGACCAGCTCGCCGCCACCCGCGGCGTCCACCGCGCCACCGTGGCGCGCTGGATCGCGGCTGCCCGACAGGAGATCCTCGAGGGCGCGCGGCGGCAGCTCGGCGAGCGGCTGCGGGTGCGGCCGGCGGAGCTCGAGAGCCTGATGGGCTTGATGCGCAGCCGCCTCGATCTGAGCCTGTCGACCGCCTTCCCCGAGACCTGAAATCTTTCGGTGCGACGGTCTCGCCTCTGCCTCGTCAAGGAGAGGAAGGCGGGCCGGGCCCGCAGGAGGATTGGCCGATGCTTGACGTTCTTCGTGTTCTCGGGGTCGTGGCGGTGGCGCTGGGCTTGACCGGCTGTACCTGTGGCGTCGGGGCGGCGCCGGGCGAGGACGTGGTCGACGGCGTGGTCACCTTCCCCGCGGGGATGGTGGGGACCAGCCAGCAGATCCGGATCCCCTTCCAGGACAGCGCGGACACCGACGAGGTCATCGACAGCGCCTCCATCACCGGCCCGGACGCGGCCGCGTTCTCCGTGGTCGCCATCTATCCCATCGCCATCCCGGCGGGCACGCAGGTGTCGCTCACGCTCCAGTTCGCGCCGACGCACTCGGGCGCTTCGTCGGCCACCCTCACGCTCCAGACGCAGAACATGGGGCCCTCGCCGGTACAGCTCGACGGCACGGCCGACTAGGGCTCAGAAGTCGTAGCGGCTGCCGAGGACCGGGGTGAAGGCGATGAGCCGCGGGCTCGCGTAGGTCTCGGTCCCCGACGGCGGATCCCACGCCACGCCCCCGTGGACCCCGCTCCAGGTCGGCGTCGCCACGGTGAACGCCAGGAGCACCTCGAGGCCGAGGGTGATCTCGACGTGGTGGCCCAGGGCGAGCCCGACGCGGGCCTCCGGGTCGAGGTAGAAGGCGCGCAGCGGGGCCGACTCGGTGAAGGGCGCGACCGCGTGGAGCGCGCAGCCGAGGACGGCGCCGCTGCGGGTGTCGGAGACCGTGCCGAGCAGCGCGCCGGCGCCGAGGCGGAGGTGGATGGCGAGGCGATCGCCGAAGGTCATCTGACCCCAGCCCCCCAGCACCGCGGCGTGCTCCCAGATGCCGTCGTCCGCCGTGGCGGAGCAGGGGCTGTGGGTGCCGGCCGGCGCGACGTTGGTCTCGCGCTGCGCGTAGCCGCGTCCGCTCACCAGGGTGCCGATGGCGACCCCGAACGCCACCCGGGAGCCCAGCTCGTAGCCGCCGCGCGCGACGGCGTAGCCCGTGACGTCGAAGGGCCCGCTGCAGGCGCCGGTGCACGAATCGCCGACCTGCCCGTAGAAGGCGCCGAGCTGGGGCACGCCGACGGTGAGCTCCGCCGTGAAGCGCGCCGCCTGCCCCGCGAAGGGCGAGCGCGGATCGCGCCGCAGCTCCACGCGCGCGACGCGCTGGGCACGGGGCGCCAGCGTGACCTCCTGCTTCTCCGTGAGGAACCCCGGCGCCGCGATCTCCACCGCGTGCGTCCCGGCGTGGAGCCGCCCGTCCCAGATCCCCCGGCCCACCGTGACACCGTCGATCGCCACGCTCGCGTTGACCGGCACCGGCTCGACCCGCAGCGCGGCGCCCAGCTCCGCGGCCGCGAGCGTGAGCGGCGTGGTCCGGTCGACCTCGACCGTGACCTGCACCGGCGGCGTGCCGAGGTCGCCCTCGCCGCGCAGCACCACCACGTGCGGTCCGGGCGCGAGCGGGCCCTCCCACGGCGACGTCCCCATGCGGCTCCCGTCGACGATCACGTCGAGCGCCTTGCCGCTCAGCTCCGCGACCCGCACCCGCCCCGCGGGACCGAGCGGGTCGAGGTGCGCGGTGACCCGCTCGGTCTGCCCTCCGGCGACGAGGATGCGCACCTCGAAGCTCTCGAAGCCGGACTTGGAGATGCGCACCAGGTGGCTGCCCGCGGCGACGCGGAGGGGCGCGAGGAGCGGGTGCTCGCCGCGACCGAGGCCGTCGACGGTGATGGTGGCGCCGGGCTCGGCGCCGGTGACGGTGACCTCGCCGACGAGGCCGCGCATCTCCACCACCTTGCGCTGGACGCGCTCCTTCACGTCGGCGGGCATGGCGTCGCCGAAATCGCGCAGGGTGGACTCGAAGCGGTCGAGCGCCTCGTCGTAGCGCTGGAGGTTCGACAGGCAGAGGCCGGCCTGGTAGACGGCGTTGCGGAGCGGGTGCAGCCGCCTCGCCTCGAGGAACTCGGCGAGCGCGGCGGCCCAGGCGCCCCGATCGTAGAGGGCGAGCCCCTTGTCGAAGTGGGCGAAGGCCTCGTCCTTCGTCGCCGCGGCGTCCGGCGGGGCGGCGGCGGCGCGGCCGGAGAGCAACGGGATCGCGGTGAGTGTCGTCGCGAGGGCCCACCGTCGTGCCTGACCGGGGAGGCTCATTCGTGCTCGCGCATCGGGTCGCGAGACGGCGCGCTCGCGCTCGCTGCGGGCGGAGACCTGCGCACGCTCGCGGCCGTTCGCGGCTGTTGGACCGGGCGGAGGGGCGGCGCGGGCGAGGTGGTGGCGACCATGGACGCGGGGCTTTCGCGCAGCGCGAGGGGAGCGGCGCTGCCGGCGTCTCCCGCCGCGGACGCGGCCGACGGGGACACCGTGGGCGCGGGCGCCGGCGAGGTGGCGTAGCGGACCGCTCCAGCCACGCCGAGCAGCGCGACTGCCACCACCGCGAGGCGCGCGCGGGAGGGCGCCGGCCGCTGGGCGCGCACCTCGGGGGGGATCCCGCCGAGCATCTCCTCGCGGAGCGAGTGGCCGCCCGGGAGCAGCGGTCGGAGCGCGTCGAGCATCGCAGCGGCGCTCGGGTACCGCCTCGAAGGATCGACCGCGAGCGCGCGTTGCACCACCTCCGCCATCGCGGCCGAGACCCACGGCGCGCGATCCCGGAGCGGCGGCGCCCCGCCGGCGCGGATGGCGGGGAGCAGCTCGAAGACGTTCTCGACGTGCTGGAGCGGCGCGCGCCCGGCGAGGGCGCAGTAGAGCGCGCTGCCCAGCGACCAGAGGTCGGTGCGGCCGTCCACGGCCTTGCTGTTCGCCATCTGCTCCGGCGACATGTAGAGCGGCGAGCCCAGCATGCCGTCCGCGCGGGTGAGCCCGGCGGTGAGCGCGGCGCGGAGGGGCTCGTGCGTCACCTTGGCGATGCCGAAGTCGAGCAGCTTGACCGTGATCGCGCCGTCGTCCCCGCGCGCGAGGAACAGGTTCGCCGGCTTGACGTCGCGGTGGACCGTTCCGGCCTCGTGCAGCTTGACGAGCCCCAGGAGCGCCTGCGCGGTGATGCGCAGAGCCACCTCGGGGACCAGCGGGCCCACGCGGTCGAGGAGGCGCTGGAGGTCCTCGCCACGGAGGTGCTCCATCACCAGGTAGAGGTCGCCGGTCTCCGCGTCCTCGCCCGAGTCGAGGATCTCGACGATGTGCGGGCTCCGCGTGGCAGCCGCCGCCCGCGCCTCGCGCCGGAAGCGGCTCTCGGCCTCCGCGCCCAGCGACAGCGCGCGCCCGCGGATGAGCTTGACCGCGACGCGGCGCCCGGTGCCGAGGTGATCGGCCTCGTAGACCTCGCCCATCCCGCCCTTGCCGAGGAGCCGGCCGAGGGCGTACTTGCGATCCAGAATGCGTCCGCTCGCGGTGGCGGCGGCGCGGAGGAGGGCGCGGGCGAGCGCGTCGTCCTCTTCGCACGGGGGCGTGGCGGCGGCCGTGGCGCTCGTGCCGAGGGCGTCGAGCAGGGCGCCGCAGGTGCTGCACCCGGCGGCATGGCGACGGAGGTGAGAGGCGTCCGGCTCGGTCAGGCGGCCGTCGAGCAGATCGGCGAAGGCCGCGTCGGGGGGGCAGTCGGTGGTGGCGGCGACTTCCCGGGGCATGGCGGAGGTTTTCTTCCATACCACCGGTGTCCGGGCCTCGGAAGCGGACGCCGCGGGAAGCGCGACCCCGCAGCTCGCTACGCTCGAGAGGACGCCGCAATGGCAGCGCCGAGCGCGGCGAGCGAGGGCACCTCGCGGACGCCGTAGCGGCGGCAGACCACCTGCACGTTCCCCTGCCGCCAGAAGCCCTCGGGGCAGCACACGAGGAGCTTGCCGCTCCGGGCGAAGAGGCCGAGCTCGAGCAGGCTGATGGGCGAGCGCGTCGCTGGCGCGAAATACATCGCGATCAGGTCGGCGCGCTCCTGCGCCTCCAGCTCCCACTCGACTTGCTCGCGGAAGAGGGGCTCGTCGATCGACTGCCGCCAGGAGCTGTCCCACGCGTCGCGGCGGGGGTTCCAGAGCGTCACCGGCGCGGCGGCGAGCGCTACCTCGAGGTCGGCTTGCCAGGGGCCGGCGGCCCCCATCTCGATGGACCCGGCGAGGAAGACCGCGAGGGTGCCCGGCGTCGTGCGGAGAGGGGATGGCGGCTTGACGACGAGGGGCACGGCCCGCCTACCGTAGCCGTCCGAGCGCGATGGTCGTCGCCTTCTCGCGCGATTTTCGCCCGCGCGACCAGCGGTAGCCCACCGGCGCGCCGGCGCTGTCGGCGAGGAGGACGATCTCGCCCTGACCGAGGCCGGTCTGGTGCGTGTCGGCGCGCGCGTCGCCGGGGACGTGCGGGTGCTCGGTCGCGTCGACGATGGGGACGATGAAGGCGTCGACGCGCGTGGGCTCCGGGGTCGGGGTGCCGTGCACGATCATGGTGTGCCCGGTGTTGGTCGAGCGCGACTCCGCGGTCTTGAGCCACACGATGACGTCGCCGGGGACCAGATCCCGCACCCGCGCGACGCGCTGCCAGCGGCCCTGCTGACCACCGGCGGGGATGCCGAGGAGGAACGCGACGAACTCCGACGAGCGCGGGCGCCGCGCCGCGGCCGCCTTCACCTCGGCGAGGGCGTCGGGCGCGGTGCGCCCGAGGGCGTAGCGGAGGAGGCCGGAGCAGTCGTAGTCGAAGGTGCCGGTGGCTTCGTCGACGTGGGTGCGGTGGCGGTAGGTCGAGGCCTTCATGCTTCGCATCTCCCGCTCGACCTCGGTGAGGAGCGCGGGCCCGGCGGCGCCGGTTGCAGGAGGCGCGGCGGAGGCAGGATCGGGAGGGTCGTCGCCCTCCTGGCCGGTGAGGGCCGGCTCCGCGAGCTCGTCGTCGCGGGGGGCGGGAGGGGACTCGGCACGGCCCTGACTGCACGCGCTGGCGAGGCTCGCCGCCGCGAGGAGGGCGAGCGCGGTCGAGCCGGCGACGAGGCGGTGCGAGGGGGATCGCATGCTGGCAGCTCCCCGCTCAGTGCTTCGGCCGCGCCGGAGCGATCGGGCGCGGGAGCTGCGCCGGGCTCGTGGTGGATCGCGTCGGGTGCTGCGACTGGTCGTACTGGTAGTAGGCGATCGAGATCGCGGTGATGACGATCGCGGCGGCGAGGATGGCGAGGGTGATCTTCCACACCGACCAGGGCGCCTTGCCAACCACCTCGCCGGTCTGACCGTTGACGAGGAACTGGTAGGGCTTGCCGTTGTAGCGGTAGGCCGCGATCCAGATGGGGAGCAGCACGTGCTTGAAGGTGACGTGCGAGAACTCGTTTCGGACGCTGAGGTTCCTCTGCGTGTCGCCGGGCACGTCGGAGGAGCAGCGCCCGCGCTGCACGTCGCCCATGCGCGCCTGCGCCGAGCCCCAGGCGGGCATCAGCTCGACCGCGTACGACTCCGCGCGCCACCCCGCGAGGAACTGCGGCTGGTAGGCGGTGAGCTGCTTGGTGTCGAAGGTCTCGAACTTGCTGACGAGCTCGGGCGGCAGGCCCCGGGAGGCGCAGACGAGGGTGTCGTCGAAGAAGTCTTGCCGGTGGCCGGAGGCAGGCACCCAGCGGGTGCGCTGCACCTGGCGGGAGGCCTGGTTGCCGTTGTCGTCGGTGTAGTACTCGGTCTCGTAGTAGTGGTAGCCGGCGTCGGCGCTCCAGTCCGAGCTGGCCCAGGCGTCGAAGGTCCAGAAGGGGATGTAGACGCCCCCCATCTCCTGGAGCTTCGCCATCTTCTTGAGGTCGTTCGGGCGGAACCAGAGCTCACCCAGCCAGACCTCGAACTTCTCGTTGGCGGCCTTCTTGTCGAGCTTGAAGGGCACCAGCGATTCGGGCCGGATGGCGGTGCCGGGCGCCTCCTGCGCGAGCACCTGCTGCGAGCCGCAGAAGGCGCACTTGGCGGTCTGCTCGCCGGGAGAGACGTTGACGCTGGCGCCGCAGTCGCTGCAGCTCACCTGCGTGACCGGCGTGCCGAAGCCGCGGGCGGCGAGGCGCAGGCCCTCCTCGATGGGGATCTCGCGCCCGACGGGCGGGCCTTTGGCCTGCGGCTGCTTGGGGATGTCCTGCTGGGTGCCGCAGTAGGGGCACTTCATGGCCTGGGCGCCGGCGTCGTAGGCGAGCTTGGCGCCGCAGTTGGAGCAGGGGAAGTCTTGGCCCGAGCTGGCCGGCTGGCTCTGCGGCGAGGTGTTCACGGGCGCGAGTATAGTCGGGCTCGGCGCGCCGGTGGGCGCGCGCATCAGAGCCGGAGGCGGGCCTCGCGGCGGTCCAGCTCGTTGGCGACGAGGACGATGGCGTCCTCGGCGTGAAGGCTCAGCGGGCCGACGCTGGCAGACGTCGGCGCGAGGGCGGCGATCGCGGCGCGCGCCGCGTCGTCGAAGCCGAGGTCGTCGCCGAGGAAGAAGACGGGATCGGGGGCGTCGAGCGGGAGCTCGCGGAGGTCGGGCGCACCCTCGTCGAGCAGGTACGGGGCGCCGGGACCGAGGTCGGCGAGGACCGCCGCGAGCCCCCCCGTCGCGACGGCGATCCCGTTGCGGAGGGTGGTGAAGCCCGGGCCCTCGAGCGGCTGGGCGAGCGCCTTCTGGACGATGACGGCGAGGCTGCGCTCGTCGGGGCGGAGGAAGCGCGCGGTGGGCCCGTCGACGCGGAGGACGCGGGGCGCGTCGGCGGTCCCCAGCAGCACCAGGTAGACGATGGTGTCGCGGCGCACGCCGTGGGAGACGAGGAGCGCCGCGCGCAGGCAGCGCACCAGGACGTCGAGCCGCCCGCTGGAGGCGGGGAGGTTGTTGAGCGAGAAGTCGGGCGAGCCGATGGCCCGCCGGCCGAGGACTACGAAGCGGCGCATCCGTGCCTGGAGGCTGCTCGCCCGCGCGCTAGCGCTTGGTGCGCTTGGTCCCCTCGGCAGGGGTGGGGCGCGTGTGGTTGGGCGGCGGCGGAGTGCTGCCGGGCTTGGGCGGCGGGGTGCTGCCGGGGCGCACCGCGGCGACGCGGCCCGGCGGCGGGGTGGTGTGGGTGCGGGCGCGCGCCACGCCGGCCTCGACCTCGACGTCGACGCCGAGGGCGCGGCAGCGGCGCACCACGCGCTCCATATCGACGTCGGGGTAGATGAGCAGGCCGCCCGGGGGCGAGGGATCGACGAACAGCTCGCTGGCGGGGCGGCGGGTGCGGAGCAGCTCGCGCACCTCGACGTCGTCGATCCAGAGGAAGCCGGACGCCTGCACCAGCGAGCCGCGACCGATGACCGCGCTGGCCTGGATGAGCATGCGCGAGATGGTGTCGGGCAGCGGGGCCACCAGCTCGATGCGAGCGCGGAGCCCGTCGCTCTCGACGCCGGCGGAGAGGGCGCGGGCGATGGCCTGCGGCGTGAGGAGGATGTCGAGCTGATCGCCGACGCGTCCCAGCTCCGCGAACTGGGCGAGCGCGAGGACGTGGGCGATGCGGGCCGACTGGCCGACGCGGAGCGCGTGGGTGTCGACGAACTTGCTCGGCGTCGGGTCGATGGTGGTCTTGGCGGAGGCGAGCAGCGAGCGGCCGCGCGGCGTGAGGCGCACGGTGGGGCCCCCGGCGGCGATCTCTTCGGCGCTGCCGCCGAGGTCGATGATGCCGAGCGCGGGCAGGGTCTCCAGGGCGATGCGACGGGTGGTGGCGAGGATGTCGGGCAGCTCCACGCCGGCGCGATCCGACCAGCGGCGGAGGAGGCGCTCGATGCCGGCGATGCGCTCGTCGGCCGCGAGGTAGCCCTCCAGCGAGTGCCAGGGGACCCAGCGGCCCTCGCCGAGATCCTGGAGGGCGTCGATGACCATCTCGCGCAGGGCGCCGATGGGGCTGGCGTCGCGGCTGCCCTCGGCGACCCGGAGGACCTCGCGCTCGGGGCGGGCCTCGTCCCAGGCGCCGCCGCGGCGCCAGGTGGTGAAGAGCATCTGGGTGAGCTCGTACATCGCCAGCGAGCCGGGCGGCGTGGCCGGCGAGGCGGCGGTCAGATCCCACAGGCCGACGGCGCGCGAGAGGGCGGCGAGGAGGGCGACCGCCTCGACCTCGCGACCGAAGCGCTGGGCGAACTTGACGAGGAGCGAGCGCGGCGTGCCCACGCCGGGGCGCACCTCGCTGCCGGGCTCGCGGACGCAGAAGCCCATGGCCACCGCGAGGAAGGCCGGATCGGAGGCGAAGCGCGCGCGCCGCGGGGCGTGGTCCTCTTCGAGGACGAAGGTGCGGATCTGCGCGCGGCGCGTCTCGCGCGCCTGCCGGCGATCGGCGCCGACGATCTGCGCGACCTCGGTGGGGATGACGTGGCGGTTGGGGTGGATGGGGATGAGGAAGGCGCGCCGCTCCAGCGAGAAGCCGGCGCCGCGCCGGGTGGCGGTGACGCCGCCCGCGCCGCGGAGGCGCAGGGGCTCGCGCTCGAGATCGAGCAGCTCCTGGGTGTCGACCTCGCCGCCGCCGGCCTCGATGCTCTCCAGCAGCCGGCGCTCGACGGGGGGGACCTTCTCGATCTCCTCGCGGAGGCGCTCGGGCTCGCTGAGCTGCTCCCACGCGGGCTCGAGCGAGAGCGCGATGGGCGGGTTGGCCGGGCGGCCGAGGTAGTGCGAAGCGACCGCGCTCAGCGTCTCGAAGGGGGCCTGCGCGAGGAGGGCGCGGAGGGCGCGCGGATCCTCGCCCTCCCAGCTCTTGAGCTGGAGCAGGAACGCGGTGGGGAGGACCAGCTCGATCCCGTGCTCGACCTTGCGCCCGAAGACCACGCCGCGGGCCAGCAGCGGCTCGAGCCCGACCGGTAGCGAGGGCACCTGGAGCGACCCGCCCGCCTCGGCGATGCGGTGGAGCAGCTCGCGGCTCGACGCCGACAGCCGCGAGGTGTCGCGCACGTCGGGGAGGCCCACCAGGGCGCGGGCCGCCTGCGACGGGGTGTCGATCCGCTTGCCCGGATCGACGCGGATGCCCATGCGCGTGATTAGCGAGCGCAGCTCCGACTCGGGTAGGGACCGCAAGATGACGTCGAGCCGGCGCGGCGACGCGTCGCCGTTGCCGGCCGGGGCGCCGCCGTCTTGACCCCCGCTGGAGCCTCCCTCTTCACCCCCGCGCGAGGCGGCAACCCGCTCTCCGGACGCACCGGAGGCCCCCTTGGGGGCGTGTCCAGGTCTGTCGTTGACCATGCTCATAGTCCCGTCGGTCCTGCCCATTCGCGGGTCAAGAGGCTGTCGAACGTTGCAGGGGAAGCGCCCAACGTAGCACCGGCTCGCGCGCGCACCCACGCGAAACTGACGTTGGGGGAAGCGATCGCGAGGGCTGTCGAGGCGTGGCGCTCACGCGGGGGGAGGCGCGAAAGGCAGCGCCCGAGCAGGCGAGCGCAGGGCAGGAGATCGGCGCCCCACGTGGTACTTGCAGGGGCCGATCTCACGTCGAGCTTGGAGTGACGGCGCGGGCGCGTTATTCCGGACACGAGGCGCATGGTCGTATTCAGGAGTCTCCCCACACACCGAGGTCCCTCGCACCGCTGCGACGCGGGGGGGATCCGATGATCCTCCGCGATCCCATCCACGGCCTCGTGGCCTTCGAGAGCGAGGAGGACGCCATCGTCAAGCGCCTGCTCGGGACGCGCGAGGTGCAGCGGCTGCGCCGGATCCGGCAGCTCGGGCTGACCTCGTTCGCCTTCCCCGGCGCGGAGCACACCCGCTTCTCGCACGCCATCGGCGCCGCGCACGTCATGCAGCTCTTCCTCGCGCGGCTCCGCCAGGTCGACGGAGATCTGCCGTTCTGGCAGCGCGTCACCAGCGAGCGGGCGCGCGACGCCATCGCCGCCGCGTTCCTGCACGACGTCGGACACGGGCCGCTCTCCCACCTCTTCGAGGACGCCCTGCCCGGCGCGCCCAGCCACGAGACGTGGTCGGAGCGCATCCTCCTCGACCCCTCGTCCGAAGTGCACCGCGTGCTCGTCGCCGACGATCCCTACCTGCCCCAGCGCGTTGCGGAGCTGGTGGCCGGCAGGCACGCGCTGCCGTACCTGGCCAAGGCGGTCAGCGGCACCTTCGACGTCGACCGCTGCGACTACCTGCTGCGCGACGCGCACGCGACCGGAGTCCGCTACGGCGAGTACGATCTGCCCTGGCTCATGCGCAGCCTGCGCTTCGACGAGAGCCCGCAGCCGGGGCTGGCGATCGACGGAGCCAAGGGGCTGGCCGCCATCGAGGCCTTCATCCTGGCGCGGCTGTTCATGTTCCAGCAGGTGTACTTCCACAAGTCGACGCGCTCGGCCGAGTGGATGATCGGCGCCATCCTGCGCCGGGCGGTGGGCCTCGTGCGCGACGGGGTCCGCCTGCCCTCGCTGCCACGGGCGCTGGCGTCCATCGCCGCGGGCGACATGCCCTCGCTCGCCGAGTACCTCGAGCTCGACGATCAGGTGCTGCTGGTCGCGGTCCACGAGTGGGAGGGGGCCTCGTGCCCGATCCTGGCGGACCTGTGCCGGCGCCTCCGCGCCCGGGCGCTCTTCAAGACCATCGAGATCTTCCGCGAGACGGACGGCTCGCCCCCGAGGGTGCCCGAGGAGGAGCTGGCGACGGCGCGCGAGATTGCCCGCGCGGCCGGCTTCGATCCCTCGATCTACGTGGGGCTCGACGTCGCGTCCGACACCCCTTACGCGGACGACGCCTCGCTCAAGGTGATGTTCCCCAAGGGGCGGGCGCGGCTGCCCTCGGAGGTGTCGTTCCTGCTCGATCGTCTCCGCAACGAGACCATCACGCGCGTGCGCATCATCTTCGCGCCCGAGCTGCGCGAGGCGATGCGGGAGGCGCTCATCCGTTGACGCGCAGGTCCACCACGTGCGCCGCCTGCGCGCTCGCAGCGGCGCTGCTGGCAGCCGCCCCGGCGCGCGCCGGGGGCAGCGACGGGCTGTACGGCCGCTTCGACGGTGACGTCGAGCTGCGCGTCGAGGGCGGCGCCGCCTTCGCGGCCGGAGGACCCGCGCTGGCGGTTGGGGGCGCGGCGCTCTACCTTTCCACCGCGGGCATCTACGTGCACTACACGGACGCGCTGGGCACGGACGCGCCCCTCGTTTCGCGCTCGGTGGCCACGGGTCTGCACCTGCAGCCGCTCTTCGTCGGACGCTACGGGCTCAACCTGGAGCGGGGACCGGCCTTCCTCGACCTGGTCGTCGACTCCCTCGCGTTCGAGCTCGGCGCCTTCTGGAGCGAACCGCGTCGCGCCAGCTGGGACGTCCACCCCGGTCTGGAGGCGGCTCTCGGCGTGGCGTTGCCGTTTCTCCCGCGCGCCAGTGGCCCGTACCTCGGGGTCCGCGGCGCGCTGCGCTGGCGTCCCACCGATTTCACGGCGGGCTCGCCGGGCAACGCCGTCGATCACGGGGCGGTGCTCTCGCTCACGCTGGGGTGGCACCAGGTGGTGGCGACCCACCTCGTCGATGCCGGCGATCGCGCCCCGCCATGATCACCACGCTCGACGACCTGCGCGGCGCGCTCAGCGCGGCCTTCGGCGAGGGGCTCGCCGCGCTCGACCCGGCGCGGCTCGTCTACGACGCGCTACCGCTCCTGCCGCCACGGCGCGCGCGGGTGATCGTCATCGCGGCTGGCAAGGGCGCGTCGGCCATGGCCGCCGGTGCCCTGGCGCGCTGGCCAGAGCGGATCGAGCGCGCGCTGGTCGTCACCGTGGCCCCCGCGCCCTCCTTGGTCGCTGCGAGACTCAGCGAGGTCCGGGTCGCCGCGCACCCGGTGCCCGACTCGCGCAGCGTGAGCGCCGCGCAGGAGGCTCGGCACCTCGCGGGCTCGCTCGGCCCCGGTGACGTGTTGCTCGCGCTGATCTCGGGCGGCGCCTCATCGCTGCTCTCCGAGCCCCCGGAAGGCCTCACCCTGCGCGAGAAGCAAGCGCTGGTCACCGCTCTGCTCGACCGTGGCGTGCCCATCGCCGCGGTGAACCTGGTGCGACGGCATTGCTCTCGCGTGAAGGGGGGGCGGCTGGCTCGGGCGGCGGGGGGCGCCCGGGTGTTGACCCTGGTGATCAGCGACGTGATCGGCGGAACGGTGCAGGACGTAGGCTCGGGGCCCACCGTGCCGGACCCCACGACGCTCGAGGCTGCGCGCGCAGTGCTGCGCGAGGCGGGGCTCGCGGAGCCCCCCGGCATGAGTGAATCCGTCAAGCCTGGCGAGGTGCGGGCGCGGGCGCGGATCCTCGCCGACCCGCGGGCGCTCGCCAGCGCGGTCGCGGAGGCCCTCGGGCGCCGCGGTCTCCGTGCGATCGTGGAGGAGCCGGACGAGGGCGACGCCTCCGTCGTCGTCGATCGTCGCCTGGCGCGCGCCGCTGGGCTCGCCCCGGGAGAAGCGTTGGTCATCGCCACCGAGCCGACGCTACGCCTGCCGGCGGTCCGTGGCCGCGGCGGGCGCGCCGGCTGGGTCGCGCTGGCCGCGATGCGACACCTACCCGCGGACGTCGCCCTGCTCTGCGTGGCCTCCGACGGCGTCGATGGGAGCTCGGGTGCCGCGGGGGCCCTGGTCACTCGAGCGGACGCAGAGCGCGCTCCCGCCGACTCCACCGAAGCCGCCCTCGAGGCGTTCGATGACGCACGGGTTCACCAGGCGCTGGGCACAGCCTTGCCTGGCGGCGCGGCAGGCAACAACCTCGCGGACCTCCACATCGTCGCCCGCCTACCCTGAACGCTCCCCAGGAAGGGTCACGTCGGGGAACGAGCAGGATGATCAGGGGGGGTTGGGGGGGGCTTGGGCCCCCACCATCGTGACTAAAGCGGAGGGACAGCGGCCGCGCCCGTGTCCCCCATCGCCTCGCGCACTGCGAGGGCGAGCGCGCAGCTGTTCGCCTGCCGTTGCCGAGCTGCAAGCACCTCGGGATCGGCCTGTGGCGCGATGCCGATGAGCTCGCCACCGGACTCACGCCGGACCCGCAGCAACAGCTTGTCGTCCGAGAGCCGGTAGACCGCGACCCGCGCGTAGTGCGGCACGGCCTGGACCGCTTCCGCCATGGTGCCAGCGTCCGCGGCGGGAACCGCGATCCCCTTGGGCGTCTCGTCGAGGACCACGAGCAGGTACTGGGCTTGCGTCAGCAGCTCGGCGGCGAGCGGGAGCTCGTCCCGGATCGCGTCCTCGAAGTTGGCGACGTAGAGCCGCGTGCGCAGCTCGCTGTCGGAGGCCTGGACCTCACGGATCCACTCCTCGGTGAGGATGTGCATCGTGCGGTAGGCGACCCGCAGGTTGAACGGCTGAGCGGGCCGGGAGCAGTGATCCTGCTCGTTGCAGAACTCGCGCGTCGGGCAGTCCCGGGTGCGCTTGCACTCCTTGCCCGCCGTCGCGCTGGGGTTGGGCACCCGCATCAGGCACGCGGTGAAGCCGTCTCGCAGCGAGTCCCGGGCGCCCGCCCGGATATCGTCCGGCGTCTGCGCGTCCTCGGCTCGGAGCCGCAGGTAGATGCCGGGTCGACTCCGAAAGTCCCACCGGGCGAGCCCATCGCGGTCGATCACCTCGGGGCCAGGGTCCTTCGCCAGCGCCGAGACCCAGGTCTCGATCCGCTGGCGCAAGGGCAACCAGCGTGGGCCGAGCTCGGCCGCCACGCCTCGCTGATCCGCGAGGAGCTTTTGCTTGGTGCGCTCGACCTCGGCGTCGGACCACTTCCAGTGAAGGATGGCGCTGATGGCGAGGATGATGCCGGCGTAGGCCCAGAACTTGGGCGACGGCCACCGCGTCTTGCCCTCCGACCGTGCATCGCGAGCTTGCTGGATGGAGGGAAGACCGCGGTTCCGCGCCTTCTCTTCAGCTTCGGCGCTGGCCGAGAGGCGCGGCTTGGAGCTGTCGACGGGCATGACGACCGGCGGCCTACTCCCCGCCGCCGCCGGACCTGGGGAGCTTGCCAACCATGAAGCTGACGTTCGGGTAGCCCGCGAACGCCGCCGTCTGGAACACGCTCTTCACCACCAGGGCCGGCACGGCCTGATCGACCTGGAGGATGACGACGCCGGGGAACGGCTTGTTCGGCTGGACCTGCTTCCACAGCTCGCGCTTGCTCTTGAGCAGGTTGAAGAGCTCGTCGATCTTCTGCAGCCGCCCGAGCTCCTCGATGGCGCGGGTCGAGCCTGCCTGGACGCCGTCGACGAGGATCTGGTTGCCGTTCACGGCCACCATGGGCGACTCGATGACGTCTTCGACGTTCTCCGCCTTGGGCAGGTGGACGTTCTTGTCGACGGTGATCTCGCCCGACGCCGAGAACGACGAGAGCAGGAAGATGACCGTGGTGACGAGGAAGTCGATGAAGCTGACCAGGTTGAGCGCGGCGTTGGGGCTGCGCGTGCCGTGGCCGGCGGCCTTGTTCCACACGAACTTGAGCGGGACGTGGTGCAAGAGCCGCGCGCCCGGCTTGTGAATGACGTGCGCGTGGGGGTTCTTGTGATGCCTGCTGAACTTATCCATGATCGTGCTCCTGACGCGCGCGCTTCATCGCACGGAGAAGGTCATGTTGAACGCCGGGACCTTCTTCACTTCGCTGCCCAGCTTCATGTCGCGCTTGGGCGTGTACAGCGCGTCGATCACCGCCACGAGCTCCCGGAACGGCGTCCGGTTGTCGCTGTAGAGGGTGCACTGGTCGAGCTTCTTGTCGGCCGCGTCGAAGTGGCCGCGCTGCTGCTTCCACTCTTCCTCGACCTTCTTGGCGAGGTCGGGGTAGCGGAGGATCTTGCTGCCGGTTCCGCTGTCGACCTCGACGGGGGTCTTGGGGACCTTGTTCTCGCTGACCACCGTCGCGCCTTGCTTCCACACCAGGGCGAACTCGCTGTCGCTGATGTGCAGGTGGAGCACCTTCTCCGGGGTCTGGGGGTTGAGCTCTTTCTCCGGGTTCGGTGGACCGGGGACCTGCGCGTCGGCGTTGATGCGCGAATTGGTCACCCAAACCGCCGTGATCAGCAGGAAGGCGATGGTGCACATCAACAGATCGATGAACGGGATCATGTTGATGTCGCTGTTGGTCGCCCGCTTGCCCTTGCCACCGCCGCCGACGTCTACGCCACTCATGGTCACTCCGCTGCTGCTAGGAGCCCGAGGCCGCTCGCGGCCTCCTCGTCGGGGAACGCGCTCGGGCGCTCCCCAGGGTGTCACCGGCGCACCAAGCGCCGACCCAACTACGACTACACCGCGTGGGATTTGTTCCCGCAAAAAGGAAGAAAGGCCCGGGGACGCCCCGGGCCTTTCTGCCCGTCGACCAAGCGTTACGCAGCCTGAACGGCGGCGACGTTGACCTTCTGCCGGTTGGCGACGACGAGGTTGAGGATCTGGACCGACGCCTCGTTGATGTCGTCCTCGATCCCCTGGGTCTTGCCGTTGAGAACAGCGAAGCCGATGAGGCCGATGATGGCGACGCCGAGGCCGAAGGCCGTGCAGTTCATGGCCTCCGAGATGCCGTTGGCGAGGATGGCGGCCTTCTGGCTGGGGTCCACCGACGCCCCGGA
>Ga0302267_10001545_pt1 | contig 29247 bp, 24 predicted proteins | sample III_Bog_E1_3_FD_194555 | JGI IMG/M metagenome (GOLD analysis project Ga0302267, IMG submission 194555) | Peat permafrost microbial communities from Stordalen Mire near Abisko, Sweden - III_Bog_E1_3 | ecosystem: Environmental > Terrestrial > Soil > Wetlands > Peat | place: Sweden: Abisko...
ATCGAGCCCCACCTTCTTGAGCATCTCCGAGGCCCGGCGGACCGTCTCGTTCCAGTCGATCGTGATGCCCTTGCGGATCTCATGCCCCAGCAGGATGTTCTCGTAGACCGTCATGTCCGGCACCAGCGCCAGTTCCTGATGGATGATGGCGATACCGACCTTTTCGCTGTCGGAGATGCCCGAGAACTCCTGGACCGTGCCGTTGAAGAGGATGTCTCCGGTGTAGCTGCCGAACGGATAGACACCGCTCAATACCTTCATCAGGGTCGACTTCCCGGCCCCGTTCTCTCCCACCAGGCAGTGGATTTCCCCCTCCGCCACCTGGAAGCTGACGTTGCTCAGGGCCTTGACCCCGGGAAACGTCTTGGTGATGTCCTTCATCTCGAGAATGCTTGCATTCATGACGTGCCCCAACGAAAGGTTTCCGGCTGGAGTGCTTGCTCCTGGTTCCAGTCAGAACGGCGGTGGAGGGATTTGCCCTCCTATCCCCGGAGAAAAAACACCCGCTCAAGCCCCGGCAGGATCCGCCCATCGGCGGGAATCGCAGCAACTGGAGGTGCCATTGGCTGCACTGGAAGTCCTTCGGAAAGGGCGTCGCAGCGCTGTTGGGAATGAGATGAAACCAGGATAAAACGTTCCCAAAGTTAGTTCAAGGGTCAAATTAATAAAATGTGCCATCCCGAGAGGCAAGCCCCAACCCTTTTCGGGGTCACTCCGGGCCCGCTTTTCTGGGGCCTTGAAACCGGCCCGGAATCGGTCAACCGGGGGCTGAAAAAAACCGCCTCGCATGAATAAAAATTGAATTACCCCCCCATCGCCTTTCATACTGAACGCACCGACGCGCGTCCGCTCATGTTTCCGTCCAACCGAGGTGCACCATGGGGTTGAAGATCGTGGGCAAGAGCGTCCAGAGACTGGACGCCGTCGAGAAGGTGACCGGCCGGGCCCGCTACTCCGAGGACTTCTTCGAACGGGACATGCTGGTGGGCAAGGTTCTGCGCAGCCCCCACGCCCATGCCATCGTCAAGCGCATCGATGTGACCCGGGCCCGGGCCCTGCCGGGGGTCGAGGCGGTGATCCTGCCCAAGGATCTGCCCCGGCGGAAATTCGCCACGGCCGGCCACCCCTGGTCCCTGGACCCGGCCCACCGGGACGTGGAGGACCGGCTGATCCTCACCGAGAAGGCCCGCTTCGTGGGCGACGCCATCGCGGCGGTGGTGGCGGTGGATCTGCTGACCGCGGAAAAGGCCCTGGGCCTGATCGAGGTGGAGTACGAGGTGCTGCCCTTCGTGCTGACTCCCGAGGATGCCATGAAGGAGGGCGCCCCGATGCTCCATGAGGAGCGGCCGGACAATGTGCTGAGCCGGTTCGGAACCCAGTACGGGGATCTCGACGGGGAGCTGGCCCGGGCGGACCGGGTGTTCGAAGGGGAATACGAGACCAGCATCGTCCAGCACTGCCACCTGGAGAACCAGACCGCCTTCGCCTACCAGGACAGCCACGGCCGCCTGGTCATCAACACCTCCACCCAGATCCCGCACATCGTCAGGCGCATCGTCGCCCAGGCCCTGGGCCTTTCCTGGGGCAAGGTGCAGGTCATCAAGCCCACCATTGGCGGCGGCTTCGGCGCCAAGCAGGATGTGGTGGTCGAGCCGCTGGTGGCCGCCATGAGCCTGGCCGTGCATGGGCGTCCGGTGCGCTTCACGTTTACTCGCGAGGAGGTCTTCATCGACTCCCGCACCCGCCATGCCATGAAGATCAACCTGCGCATCGGCGTCACCCGGGACGGCAAGCTGCTCGGGATCGGCATCAGGCTGTTGAGCAATACCGGCGCCTACGCCTCCCACGGTCATTCCATCGCCATGTCGGCCGGCAGCAAGTTCAGGCCTTTGTATTACTTCGGCAGCTACAAGTTCGAGCCCAGGACCGTCTACACCAACCTGCCGGTGGCCGGGGCGATGCGCGGCTACGGGGTGCCCCAGATGTTCTTCGCCCTGGAAAGCATGATGGAGGATATCGCTAGGGAGCTGAAGCTGGATCCCATCGCCTTCCGGCGCCAGAACCTGATCAGCGTCGGCCACACCGATCCGCTGACCCAGAACGTGGTGCGCTCGTTCGGCATCCCCCAGTGCCTGGACAAGGGGATGGAATTGATCCGCTGGGCCGACAAGAAGAAGGCCTACGCCAGCCAGAGCGGGGACCTGAAGCGGGGCCTGGGCATGGCCTGCTTCAGCTACGCGTCCGGAACCCACCCGGTAGCTCTGGAATTGGCTGGCGCGAGGATCGGGATGAACCAGGACGGCTCGGTGACCCTGCAGGTGGGGGCCACGGAGATCGGCCAGGGCAGCGACACGGTGTTCGCCCAGATCACCGCCGAGGTCCTGGGCATTACCCTGGACATGGTCCATGTGGTCACGGTCCAGGACACGGACATCTCGCCGTTCGACTCGGGCGCCTACGCGTCGCGCCAGACCTTCGTCACCGGAGTCGCGGTGCGCAAGGCCGCCCTGGAGGCCAGGGCGAAGGTCCTGGCCATCGCCGCCCGCAAGTGCGGCCTGGCGGTGGAGGAGTTGGACATCCGGGACTGCGGGATCGTGGAAAAGGACCTGGGCCGGGCCATCTGCTCCCTGGAAGAGGTGGCCATGGAGTCCTACTATGACCGGCTCCATGCGGACCCGATCCGGAGCGACGTCTCCGCCAACGTGCGGGTCAACGCCATGTCCTACGGGGTCACCTTCGTGGAGGTGGAGGTGGACCTGCGCACCGGCAAGATCGAAGTCCTGGAGATCTACAACGTGCACGATTCCGGGGTGATCATCAACCCGAAGCTGGCCGAAGGGCAGGTCCAGGGCGGGGTCAGCATGGCCCTGGGCGCGGCCCTGCTGGAACAGATGCTGTTCGATCCGGCCACGGGCAGGCCCCTGAACAACAACCTGCTGGACTACAAGCTGCCGACCATCCTGGACACCCCCACTATCCATGCCGCCTTCGTGGAGACCATGGACGCCGCCGGGTCGTTCGGTTCCAAGTCGCTGGGCGAGTGCCCGGTGATTTCGCCCGGTCCGGCGGTGCGCAATGCCGTGCTGGACGCCACCGGGGTCGCCTTCAACCGGATCCCCTTGTATCCCCAGGCGGTGTTCGAGAAATTCAAGGCCATGGGATTGCTCTGTGAAGGGAGTGCCGCCGATGTTCAACATCTCAGTCCTGCGCGAGCCTGAATCCATTGAAGCCGCGGTGGAACTGCTGCACGGCGACGCCGGTCTGAGGATCATCGCCGGCGGCACCGACGTGCTGATCCGGATCCAGCACGGCGCCGAAGGCTGGACCGAGCTCCTGAGCCTGCGCCGGATCAAGGAGCTGGAGGAGATCAGCCTGCGGGAGGACGGCACCCTCGTCATCGGCGCCACCGCGACCTTCGCCCGGATCTTCCAGGATGCCGCCATCCGCAGGCACCTTCCCAGCCTGGCGGAGGCCGCGGTTTCCATGGGCGGCCCCCAGATCCGCAACGTCGCCACCATCGGCGGCAACATATGCAATGGCGCGGTCTCCGGCGACAGCGCGTCCACGCTGTTAGCCCTGGACGCGCTGCTGCGGCTGGAGAGCCTGGATGCCGAGCGAGTCATCCCGATCCGGGAATTCTATGCCGGACCGGGCAAGGTAAAGCTGATGCCCTCAGAAATACTCACCGCCATCCTCATCCCCCGGGACAGCTACCAGGGCACCGGCGGGCACTACATCAAGTTCGCGATGCGCAAGGCCATGGACATCGCCACCCTGGGCGTCTCGGCCCTGTGCCGGGTGCGGGACGGGCGGTTCCAGGACCTGCGGATCGGCCTGGGGGTGGCCGCCCCGGTGCCCATCCGTTGCCTGGAGGCGGAAGCCTATGCCCGGGGCCGGGAGATCACCTCGGCCAGCCTGAGTGCGATCGGCGGCCTGGCGGTGCAGGCCTCCCGGGCCCGGACCTCCTGGCGGGCTTCCAAGGACTACCGGGAACACCTGATCCAGGTGCTGACCGAACGGGCCGTGGCTGAAGCGGCCAAACGTGCTGGAGATCCCCATGCTGAATAACAACACCGCCGGCGTCGCTACGCTGAAACGGCTGGCCCTGACCGTCAATGGCAAGCCCTGGCAATTCGAGGTGGATATCCGGGAGACCCTGCTGGATGTGCTGAGGAACCGCTTGCAGTTCACCGGGGTCAAGCAGGGTTGCGCCGTGGGCGAGTGCGGCGCCTGCACCGTGCTGATCGACGGGACTCCGGTGAACTCCTGCATTTACCTGGCGGTGTGGGCCGACGGCAAGACCGTCACCACCATCGAGGGCATCGAGCGGGACGGGGAGCTGTCCGAAGTGCAGCTGGCGTTCGTGGAGGAGGGCGCCATCCAGTGCGGGTTCTGCACCCCGGGCCTGGTGCTTTCCACCACGGCCCTGCTGGATAGCGGCCGGACCTTCACCGAGGCGGAGATCCGCCGGGAGCTGTCGGGGCACCTGTGCCGCTGCACCGGCTACCAGAAGATCGTCGATGCGGCGGTGAGGGTTTTGCCTCCGGCCGTGGGGTAGGGTTCGGGGCCCGGGTCAGCTGTCCAGCACTTCCCGCACCTTCCGGGCCAGATCCTGGATCCGGAAGGGCTTCTGGATGAAGTGAAGGTCCTCGGACAGCAGACCCCGCCTGGCAATGACCTCGCCCGTGTAGCCGGAAATGAAGAGAACCTTGAGGTCGGGCCGGAGCTGGATGATCCGGTCCTGCAGGTCCTTTCCGTTCATTCCGGGCATTACCACATCGGTGATCAGGAGGTGGAGCGGCCCCTGATGCCTCTGGGCCAGCAGGAAGGCATCCAGGGGGCTCGATGCGGTCAGGACCTGGTAGCCCTTGCCCTCCAGGGCCATCCGGATGACGTTCAGCATCGGCTTCTCGTCCTCGGCCACCAGGATGGTCTCGGTGCCACCCGACGCCGGAGCCTCCGGGTCCGGTTCCGCCCCCCCGGCCGGATCCTGGCGGGCCGGCAGGTAGATCTTGAAACAGGTGCCCAGCCCGAGGTGGCTGTAGACAGTGATGGCGCCGAGGTTCTGCTTGATGATCCCGTAGACCGTGGCCAGCCCCAGCCCGGTGCCCTTGCCTTCGCCCTTGGTGGTGAAGAAGGGTTCGAACAGGTGCTCCAGGGTGAAATCGTCCATGCCGCTGCCGGTGTCGCTGACCGTGAGCCTCACGTAGCCGCCTGCGGGCAGGTCCGCGTGGAGCGGCCTGGAGTCCTCATCCACCTGGACGTTGGCCGTCTCGATGCTGATCGTGCCTGCTGCGGGCAGGGCATCCCGGGCGTTGATCACCAGGTTCGCCAGCACCTGGCTCACTTGGGAGGGATCGATGAAGACCGGGGCCAGGCCCGCAGCAGGCAGGAAGGTCAGTTCGATGTCGCCCTCGATCATCCGGTTGAGCATCTTCTGGTTTTCCCGCACCACCTCGTTGAGGTCGATGCGCCTGGGCTGGGCGGGCTGCCTCCGGGAGAAGGCGAGCAGTTGCCGGGTGAGCACGGCGGAGCGCTCCGCGGCCTCCTGGATTTCCATGACCCTCTGCCGGTGTCCTTCGGTCAGCTCCTTGCCCATCAGGCATAGTTCCGCATTGATCAGGATGACATTGAGCATGTTGTTGAAGTCGTGGGCCACCCCTCCAGCCAGCCGGCCCACCGCCTCCATCTTCTGGGCCTGCCGGAACTCCGCTTCCATGTGCCGGCGGTGGGTAATGTCCTGGGCGACGGCGAGGAAGGAAAGCTCCCGGCCGTTGAGAATGGGCTCCAGGTTCAGGGCCACCGGGTAGGTGGAGCCGTCCTTCTTCCGGAAAAGGGTTTCCAGAACCAGCTTCTCCTGGGTGCCGTCCCGGAGGGATTTGAGCATGGCGCCGAAGGCCTCGGCGGCCAGTTCGGGGCAGAGCCCCAGCGGAGTGAGGCTGCGCAGTTCCGGGTCGTCGTAGCCCAGATGCTCCAGGGCCCCCTGGTTCACGAACGTGAAACGCAGAGTGATGTCATCGAAGACGAAAATATCGTTCTGGCTGGCGGCGAGGATCTTCCCCAATTGGGCATTGCGGGCCTCGAGGCGCTCGTTGTCGGCCAGCTTCTTTTCGAGCTTGCGGGTCAGGACCCGGTTGTACTCCGCGGTGAAGGTCGAGTCCTCGACGCTCGGACCGGGCTCCGGCCGGATGGGGATCCGGCGGACGAGCAGGTCCTGGACTTCCTGCAGAATCGTCTCGGGCGGCAGAGGTTTGAGCAGGAAACGGTCCGCACCGAGGTCCAAGGCGAACTGTTCATCCTTGGCTTCGACATAGGTTGCGGTATAGAACGCGAAGGGGATGCGAAACAGCCGTGGATCCTGCTTCCAGACCCGGCACAGCGAGAATCCGTCCATCACGGGCATCAGGATATCCGCCAGGATCAGGTCGAAGTTCTGGGAATAAGCAACTTGTAAGGCCTCGGCGCCGTTGCGGGCGCTCCCGGTGGCATGGCCATGACTCTGCAGGAGGGTCTCCAGCAGGTACCGGTTGTCCGCATCATCATCTACGATGAGAATCGTTGCCACGAATCCTCCCTTCAAGGAGCGGAGCCCAGGAATGCTTCGATCTCGATCATGAACGTGTCAGGGTTGATGGGCTTTTCAATGTAACCTTCGCAACCGGCCCCCATCGCCTTCTCTCGGTCCCCGGCCATGGCGTACGAGGTGAGAGCGACGATGGGGATCCCCGCCAGCCCTGGTTCGGCCCGCAGCCGGCGGGCAGTCTCGTAGCCATCCATGCCGGGCAGCTGGATGTCCAGTAGGATCAGGTCCGGCCGGTCGTCCAAGGCCACCCGCACCCCCTCCGGTCCGTCCCACGCCTGGAGGACCTCGTGGCCATGGGCTTTCAGCATGAAAGTGACCAGGTACATGTTTTCTTCATTGTCTTCGATATACAGGATCTTCGCATTCAAGGCAGGACCTCCGTGCGCGGCAACAGGAACGTGAAGGTGCTGCCCTGGCCCGGGGCGCTTTCCGCCCAGATCCGTCCTCCGAGCAGTTCGGTGAGCCGTTTGCAGATCGATAGCCCCAGTCCGGTCCCGCCGTACTTCCGGGTCAACCCGGTATCGATCTGGAAGAAGGGCTGGAAAAGCCGCTCCAGATCCGCCCGGTCGATCCCGATGCCGGTATCCGTCACGTCGATCCGCATATCTTGCCCCGCCGGCGCCACCCGCAGCGTGACCTCGCCCTTTTCCGTGAACTTGATGGCGTTGCCCATGAGATTCGTGAGGATCTGCTCCACCCGCCGGCGGTCGCTGACCAGGAGGCCCAGGGCCCCGGGCACCTCGCAGTGCAGAGCCAGCCCCTTCTTCTGGGCTAGAGGCCTCAGGCTTTCGGTGACCTTGAGGGCAGCCGCCTTCAAATCGACCGGCTCGTGCGCCACCTGAAGCTGCCCCGCTTCGATCTTGGAGAGATCCAGCACATCGTTGATCAGCTCCAGGAGATGATTGGAGCTGGTGCGGACCATGCCCATCTGCTTTTTCTGTTCCGGGTTGAGTGGACCCACCATCTCCTGCAGCAGGATCCCGGTGAAACCGATGATGGAATTGAGCGGGGTCCTCAGTTCATGGGACATGGTGGCGAGGAAGGCCGACTTCAGGCGATCAGCGCTTTCGGCGGCGTCCTTGGCGGCCCGCAGTTCATAGGTCCGGGCCTCGACGATCTTCTCCAGGTTCTGGTTGACGGAACCCAGGTCCTGCAAGGAGACGGTGAGCCGCGCCCGGTTCTCGTGCAGGGCATCCACCAGATCCCCCAGCTCGTCCCGGTACGGGTACTCGATCCTGCGGATGGCGCAGTCCCCGGCCGGATCCGTCCAGCCGGCCACGGTCCGGGCGACCCCGGTGACGGTCTTGGAAAGCTGGGAGCGGATGGTGCCGAAAAAGAGCAGCCACAGGGCGCCGGTGACCACCACGGAGCCGGCCAGGGACATATAGAGGCCCGAACGGATGCGCTGCCAGACCACCTCGGGACTGGAGTAGATATCCAACTGGCCGATCAGGTGCAGTTCGCCCCTCTGGGACCGGAAATAGAGCGGCATCCGCACCCGCTTGGCGAAACGGGACCAGGGGGAACGGCGTTCCTGCTGAACCTCCGGCAGCCGGCCGATGGCCACCAGGGTGGCGCGGTCGTCGCCGGTGATGCTGACCCCGGTCACGATCGCATTCAGCATGATGCCCCGGGCCAGGTCGTCCAGGGACGGCTGATCCAGTTCCCAGACCGCCTGGGCGACGGAGGGCTCGACCGTTCGGGCCAAAGACCCGAGATCCCCGGCGATGGCGCCATTGACACTGAGATATTGTACCGTGATCTGAGCCGCCGTCAGGCCGAAGGCGATCAGCAGGAACCAGGGGATCATGGTGTGGACCAGGCGCCGGGCCAAAGTCTGATGTGAAGCCATCGCACCCATCCTGTTCATGGTTGCCACCACCACCCGTTATCCGGCGCGACCGTGCCTGCGGGCAGGAGTGGATTGCTGAGGAAGAGCACATGACGACGGGTGCCCTTCATCAGGGCTATCTCCGTGGAATGACAGGACACGAAAAGATTCCGGAACGAACCGTCGGCCAGGGCCAGGTTCAGCCCGCGCTCGATCTCCCGCGCCAGCCAGGCATGCTCCCGGTTGACCCAGAAATAGACCGGATAGGGAAAGTAGATTGCATTGTCCTGTTCCAGGGCCATCCCGGGGAAGACCCCCCGGTGTTCCGCCAGATCCTGGCGGGCTTCATTCAACCCCCGGGGAAAGGCGTCGAAACGGCCGGCCATGAGCATCGGGAACAGGTTCTCGGAGCGGGAGGCGCTCTCCACCGCGCAGCCGTCCGCGACCATCACCGCCCGGTCCGCCCAGTCCCTTTGAAGACCATAGGTCAATTTCCGCCGCAGCCCGGCGTCGTCCATCCCCCGGATCCGCCCCTGATCCGGCCCGCGGATCAGGAACACCCGGTAGCCGATGATCCCCTTGAGAATATCCACCGGCACCGGCAGCAGGCACGCTTCCCGGTCGGCCGTGATGCCCAGGGCGACCACATCGATGGCGCCGGACTGGGTCAGCCGGACGCTGCGGTTCTGGGTTATGTCTCCGGCGTACGGTAGCAGGCGCAGGTTTCCGGCTGCGCCGCCGCAATGGGCCAGCGCCAGTTCCAGCAGCTTCCAGCGGTATTCGTAGATCTTCCCGGTCGGATAGACGCGCAGGGTGGGAGCCTCCGCCGCCCTGGGCCAAGCCCAGGAAAGCAGCAGGCAAACAAGCATGAAGGCATGGCCCGGGCATCCCCATCGGATCCAGCGCTTCAGGCTTTTCATCTTACCTTGCACCTTACAACAAGGCGGCCAGCCGTCAATCGCAATGAGCGAAATCGCCGCCCGGGGGCGTTGGTCGATTACCGGGGCAGCTTGTGCCTCGCACGGTCGTTCAATCCAACCAGGGCACCAACGGTTCTAGCCCAAGGCGGGGGGGACGAGCAGGGCTTCCACCGCCCGGGTCAGGTCGCCGATGGAGACCGGCTTGACCAGCACCTCCACCAGGTCCCGGCCGATGGTGGCGTCGCCATGGGAGGTCATGACGATGACCTTCAGGTTCTTCAGGTGGGAGTCCTCCCGGCAGAAGCGCAGCACGCTGAGGCCCGGGCAGCCGGGCATGATCAGGTCCAGGATCAGCAGATCAGGCGGATCCTGGTGCAACTGGGCCAGGACCTGGAACAGGCAGTCCGGGGCCAGGAGGGTCACCTGATGATCCAGCGCCTTGAGGCAGGCTCCGGCGAACTGCCGTGCCGTCGGATTATCATCCACCACCAGGATCTTTGCCATGCCGCAATGCTAACACCGTGAGGCCCTGGTTCGATCGTGCGCGGGGTCCGGTACCGAGCCGGTTCAGAATTGCCCCGGCAGGAAGGGCCGGTTCAGCATGGCCCTGGGGCCCTGGGGCCCTGGGGCTCAGGTGGCCTCGCCGCTGCCGGCCCCGGAATGGGCGGCCCGGAGGCGATGCCGGTGGCGATCCAGCGAAGGGCCGCGGCCGTGCAGGCTTCGGCCGGGCTGCCTGGCACGTGGTCGAGGTCATCCTGGATGGCCATGGTGGTTCCGGTGAAGTGCTGGTCGGGCAGCCCTTGGAAAAAGTCCCCGTGGCCCCGGGCGTTCCTGACCTGGAAGGCCACCAGCCATAAAACCCAGCCACAGGATCGATTGATGAAGGGCAGCTGTCCCACCGGCTTTCCGCAGGTCCTGCCGCCGATGAGGGCCAGGCTGCCGCCATAGTAGGGTTGGAGGGCGTTCACCACGGTTTCGCTGGCGGAGGCGGTCGTATCCGTGACGATGAAGGCGATCCGGCCGGGGGCGAGGGCGTTGGCTTCGGGCTGGAAGTATTCTTTCCGGTTTTCGCTGCTTCGGTCTGGGTTGAATTCCATCGTGTACATCACGTCGCCGGTCGCCCGGTCGCGGCCCAGCAGGTTGAGCAGGACGCCCATCACGTCCAGTCGCCCGCCGGAGTTGTATCTGAAGTCGACGATGAGGTCGGTCACCCCGGCCTGGCGGAACCGCCCCATGACCTGCCTCAACTGCTCCTCGGCCAGTTTGATGAATTGCCTCAGCATGAAATAGCCCACCTTGTGGCCGCCTCCGGGCTCGAAGATGGCGGGAGCAGCCGCATCGGGCACCGGTTCGATGGGAAAACGGGAGGTGCTGGCGGCCACATCCACCACGGCCCCGGTGGCGGCCTTCCGGATCCGGAAAAATCCCGTGATCGCGGGTCTGGATTCGGCCTCCAGGGAGCCCCATAAGGCTCCACTGGCGAGCAGGGCCGGCGCCTGGTTGGCGGGGGCATCCAGCCCGGGCCGGGTGGAGGCAAAGGCGATCAATTCATCCCCACGCCCCAATCCCGCTTGGGCTGCGCCGGTGCCCAGGATGGCCTGGCAGATGAACACCCGGCCGTCGCGCAGGCCGTATTGGCTGCCGAACCCCACCGCCTGGATCGTGTTCATCAAATCTGCGGACCCTTCTATGGTACTGATGATGCTGAAACCCCGGTCCTTTCCCTGCAAGCGGGCCGGGGCCGTCAATTTGCTCAACAGGGTCTTGGGGTCAGAACAGTCGTCGGGGTTCTGATCGCTGGAAAGTTCGGTGTTCCACAGGTAGTGTTGGCGGACGTGCGCCAGCACCTCCGCTTTGGCCTGGCGGTCATCGCAGGAGGCCACGGAGGCGTGCGAACGGTGGTCATAGCACCCCGCCGAAGCCAGGAGGACCAGGAAGCCGACGGCGCGAAATGGGAACATGAAATCGCCTCTCAAGGGATATCTGGGGTTGGCGGGGGGCTTGTTCCCGGGATCCGGAACCCCGGGCGTTTCCGTCCGGGCCCCGATCCGGGATAGGATGAGGCCGGCATCGGCCTGCCGCTCCGTGGAACGGCGGTCTTGCCCAGGTGACCCCCCATCCGGAGAAGCATTCATGCTCGTTACCCCTGTTCCGGCCGATATCGACATCGCCCGCTCGGCCACCATGCTGCCCATCGCCCGGATCGCGGAGAAACTGGGGATCGGGGCCGAGGATCTGGAACCGTTCGGCAAGACCAAGGCCAAGATTTCCCTGGATCTGTACCGGCGCCTGCAGGGTCAGCCCGCCGGCAAGCTGATCCTGGTCACGGCCATCACCCCCACCCCGGCCGGGGAGGGCAAGACCACCACCAGCATTGGCCTGACCGACGGCTTGAACCGGTTGGGGGTCCGGGCCGCCCTGTGCATCCGGGAACCATCCCTGGGGCCCTGCTTCGGCCTCAAGGGCGGGGCGGCCGGGGGCGGCTATGCCCAGGTGATGCCCATGGAGGAGATCAATCTGCACTTCACGGGCGACTTCCACGCCATCGGGGCCGCCCACAACCTGCTGGCCGCCGCCCTGGACAACCACCTGGTCCACGGCAACGCGCTGCGCATCGACCCGGCCCGGATCGTCTGGAAGCGGGTGATGGACATGAACGACCGGGCCCTGCGTCACATCCTCACCGGATTGGGCGGCAGGGCCAACGGCCAGCCGAGGGAATCCGGCTTCGATATCACCGTGGCCTCGGAGGTCATGGCCATCTTCTGTCTGGCCGAGTCCCTGGCCGAGCTCAGGTCGCGTCTGGGCAAAGTGATCGTGGCCTACACCGTCGACCAGGAACCGGTCACCGCCGCCGACCTGAAAGTGCACGGGGCCATGACCGTCCTGCTCAAGGACGCGCTGGCGCCCAATCTGGTCCAGACCCTGGAACACAATCCGGCCTTCGTGCACGGCGGGCCGTTCGCCAACATCGCCCACGGGTGCAACAGTCTGATCGCCACCAAACTGTCCATGCGGCTCTGCGATTTCACCGTAACCGAAGCGGGCTTCGGCGCCGACCTGGGGGCGGAGAAGTTCATCGACATCAAGTGCCGGCAGGCCGGGGTGAGCCCGGACGCGGTGGTGCTGGTGGCGACCATCCGGGCCCTCAAGATGCACGGCGGGGTGGCCAAGGAGCGGCTGTCGGCGCCCGACCCCCAGGCGGTGGCCAAGGGCATGGGCAACCTCCTGAAACATCTGGAGAACATCCAGGGCTGGGGGTTGCCGGTGGTGGTGGCCATCAACCACTTCAGCGGCGACACCGATGCCGAGGAGGAGGTGGTGCTGCGGGGCTGCGCGGCGGTCCAGGTGAAGGCGGTGCGCGCCAGCCACTGGGCCGAAGGCGGCGCCGGCGCCCTGGACCTGGCCCGGGAACTGCTCGCCCTCACCCGGGGTCCTGCTCCCCGGCTGCAGTTCACCTATCCGGACGAACTGCCCCTGTGGGAGAAGGTGCGGGCCGTGGCCCAGCGCATCTACGGCGCCAACGAGATCAAAGCCGAGCCGAAGGTCCGGGCCAAGTTCCAGGCCCTGGAACAGGCCGGCCACGGCAGGCTGCCGGTGTGCCTGGCCAAGACCCAGTATTCCTTCTCCACCGATCCGCTGCTCCGGGGCCGGCCGGAGCATTTCGACGTGACGGTCCGGGACGTCACCGTATCGGCCGGGGCCGGGTTCGTGGTGGTCCTGACCGGGGACATCATGACCATGCCCGGCCTGCCCAAGACCCCCGCCGCCGAACGCATCGACCTGGATGCGGACGGCAACATCATCGGCCTGTCCTAGTTCAGACACCCTCCGATCAGCCGCCGTGGGTCTTGTAGAAATACCACCCGGTGAGGGCGAAGCCGATCCCGATCACCACCACCCGCACCGTCCTGCGCCCGACCCGGTGGGCCATGAGCGACCCGAACAGTCCGCCCAGGGCCGCGGCCGCGGCCATCAGCAGCACCACCCACCAGACGATGTAGCCGGGCCGAAACAGGTATTCATAAATCATGAAGGCCAGGATGGCCACCCCGTTGATGGAGAGCGATAGGAAATTCTTCAGGCCGTTCATCTGGTGGATGTCCGTGAGCCCCAGCAAAGTCAGGGCCGCCAGCATGAGGATGCCGATGCCGGCCCCGAAGTAGCCGCCGTAGGTGCCCACCACGAACTGGAAGGCGATGGCGCAGGCCCACCAGCCCGGGGTGCGGTCATGGCCGTGGACGGTGGCGATGAGTTTCGAGATGGGTTCGTTGGCCGCCATGAGCAGGGTGGCGGTGAGGATCAGCCATGGGATGAGGTGGTCGAAGACGGAACTGGGGGTGACCAGCATGAGCCAGGCGCCCAGGGCGGCGCCGGCCAGGGAGGGCGGCACCAGGCGCAGGGCGAACTTCCGGGTCCCGGCCAGATCCTTCCGGTGGCCCACGAAGCCGCCGATGGATCCCGGCCACAGCGCCAGAGTGCTGGTGACGTTGGCCTGCTGACCGGTGAGCCCGATCCCCAGCAGGGCCGGGAAACTCACCAGGGTGCCGCCGCCGGCGACCGAATTGATGGCGCCGGCGGTGAAGGCGGCGGCGATGACGGTTGAAGCCTGCAAGATATGCATAATTCTAAAAGGTTACCCGCGGCGGTCTCCGGGAACCATGGGCTTGGGTCTGGGAATAAAAGTATGATGGGGGTGGATCCGGATGGGGCAGCATGGGGCTTGAACTGGTCAGGGCGATCACTGGGAGCCGCGAGGGCATGGCCCTGGCGACGGTCATCGCCGTGAGGGGCTCGGCGCCGCGCCATCCCGGCGCCAAGCTGCTGTTCTGCGCCGGAGGCGGCGTGCTGGGCACCGTCGGCGGCGGCAGGGGGGAAGCGCGGGCCCTGCTGGCCTGCCGGGACTGCCTGGAGGACGGGCGTGCGGCGCTGCTCCAGGTGCCGATGGTGGGGAACGAGATCCAGGGCCCCGAGATGGTCTGTGGGGGCACCAGCATCACCCTCATCGAACCTCTGGCCGACCGCGGCCCTTACCGGGCCGCGCTGGAGCGGCTGGCCAGGGGCGAGCGGGTGCTGTTCGTCAAGGGGCTGACCGGCCAAGGCGCGGGACCGGTCACAGTGGCGGTGGCCCTGCTGGACCAGGACGGAACCCCGGCCTGGGGCCGGGTGGACGGCGCTTCGGCGGCCCTGGCGGCCCGGGCGCTGGAACTGGGCTGTCCCTGGTACGACGAGGAGGCCTCGGTGTTCTACGATCCGGTCTTGCCGGAGGAGAAGCTGCTGATTCTCGGTGCCGGCCATGTGGGCCAGGCGCTGGCCGCCCTGGCGCCGGCCGTGGGCTTCGCGGTGACGGTGGTGGACGATCGGCCCGAACTGCTGGACCGGGGGCGGTATCCGGAAGAGGTCCGTACCGTCCGGTCCGGCTTCCCCGAGGCCATCGCCGATTTCCCGTTCGACCGGTCGGCCTCGGCGGTGGTCCTGACCCGGGGCCATCAGCAGGACCTGGAATGCGTGCGTGCCCTGTTGGCCAGGTCCTGGCGCTACGCCGGCTTCATGGGCAGCGCCCGCAAGACCCGGCTCGTCCTCGACCAGGTGCTCCAGGACGGCTTTGATCCGGCCAGGGTGGCGGCCCTGTCGGCGCCCATCGGCCTGGACATCGGCGCGGAGACTCCGGCTGAACTGGCGGTGGCGATCCTGGGCGAACTGGTGGCCGTGCGGCGCAACGCCGCGATCCTGCCGGCCCTGGCCCTGGCCCGGGAAGCCCGGCGGGCATGAACCTTGCCGAGGTTCTGGCGCCGCTCCTGCCCGATCCGGAAACCGGCGCGGTGATCGCCCTGGTGGGGGCCGGAGGCAAGACCAGCGCGCTGTTCGGGCTTGGCCAGGAACTGGCCGGGAACGGCGTGCTGCTGACCACCACCACCCACCTGTTCGACCCGCGGCTGGAGCGGGGCAGGCCGTTCGACCAGGTGGTGCTGGATCCGGCCCTGGCTCTGGAGTGGGCTCCGGCCGAAGGGGGGTGGGACCTGGCCGGGCCGGTCCCGGGCCGGAGAGTCGTCCTGGCGGCCTTTGCCGAGCCAGCCCAGGGCAGGCTGAGCGGCATCCACCCTTCCCGCATCGCCCAGCTCCGCCGCGCCTGGGCCTTCGTCATCGTCGAGGCCGACGGTGCCAAGCGGCTGTCCGTGAAGGCTCCGGCGGACCATGAGCCGGTGGTCCCGGCTTCGGCCGACCTGGTCCTGGGCATCGTCGGCCTGGATTGCCTGGGCCGGCCCATGGACGCTGCCATGGTCCACCGCCCCGAACGGTTCGGCCCGGTCACCGGCTGCGCCGAGGGCGCGCCGATCCGGCTGGAACACATCGCGGCCCTGGGCCGGGCCCCTCTTGGACTGTTCAAGGGCGCTCCGGCCTCGGCCCGGCGGGTACTGGTGCTGAACAAGGCTGACCTTTGCGGGCTGGACCCGGCCGGCCTGATCCGCGAGATCCAGGCCGCGCCGCCCGGTTGGGCCGATCTGGTGATGGTCTGTTCGCTGGGGGACCCGGACCCGGCGAAGAGGGTCCTGGCCTGGGCGCAACTGCGCTAATTGCGCTAATCTTTGGAGGTCTGCCAAACAAAATCAGGATCTTGCCCATTGGCCCAATGTGAAGGCCCTCCATGTCGCCCCTCTCGCCCCAGGATGTGATCGAGAAAATCGGAGAACTGCCGACCCTGCCGCACCTGGCGGTGCAGATGCTGCGGCTAAGCCAGGACCCCGACGCCACCCCCCAGGACCTGCAGAGGCTCATCGTCACCGATGCCGCCCTGGCCGCGCTGGTCCTGAAGATCGCCAATTCGGCCATGTTCGGCAAGGTGCGGGAAGTGGTCACCCTCTCCCAGGCGATCATGACCCTGGGTTTCGCCACCATCAAGAGCGTGGTGATCGCCTCCGGGGCCAAGGCCCTGTTCCAGAAACAGAGGACCGGGCTGTTCCAGCACCTGCTCTGGGAGCACTCGCTGGCCTCGGCCCTGGCCGGGGCCGCCTATGGCCGGGAACTGGGCTACCCGACGGTGGAAGAGGCCTTCCTCGGGGCGCTGCTGCACGATATCGGCAAGGTGGTCATGGCCACCCGGTTTCCGGATCATTGCGAAGCCATCGCCAAGAAGGTCTACAACGGCGAGGCGGATACCCTGGAGCTGGAGCTGGAGACGTTCGGGTTCGACCACGCCATGGTGGGCGGGTCGCTGCTCCAGGCCTGGAACCTCGCGCCGCGCCTGGTCGCCGCCGTCCGTTGGCACCACGATCCGGCCATGGCCGAGCAGCCGGACCGGCCCCTGGCGTCCCTGGTGGCCCTGGGCAACCAGCTCGCCCTGGACCGGCACACCGGCCTGGGCCGCCCTGAGGCCCTGGCGGCCGCCACCGCCCAGGCCCTCGCCGTCCTCGGCATGGCGGAAGATGCCTTCCTGCTCCACCGCGAGAAGGTGATCGCCACCGTGGAACGGGACCAGGCCCTGCTGACCGATTTCTGAACGATCTTCCCCACCCCGGAGCGCCACCGACATGAGCCTGATCAGCGGAGAACTCGTGGTGGTGCGGGGGGCCGGCGACCTTGCCACCGGTTGCATTGTACGGCTGGTGCGGGCCGGATTCCGGGTCGTGGCCCTGGAGACCGCCGAGCCGAGCGCCATCCGCAGGACGGTCAGCCTGTCCGAGGCCATGTACGACGGTACGGCCGAGGTGGAGGGAGTCCGGGCGGTGCGGGTGGGCTCGGTGGAGGAACTGGGGGCGGCCCTGGCCCAGGCGGGGCCGGTGCCGATCCTGGCCGATCCCGGCTGCACCGTTCTGCCGAGGCTGAGGCCCCTGGCCCTGGTGGACGCCATCCTGGCCAAGCGCAACCTGGGCACCCGCATTGGCATGGCCGACGTGGTGGTGGCCCTGGGACCCGGCTTCGAGGCGGGGGTGGACGCCGACGCGGTGGTGGAGACCAACCGGGGCCACGACCTGGGCCGGGTGCTCTGGCAGGGCCGGGCCGAACCGGACACCGGAACCCCGGGCCTGATCGCCGGCGTGGGCCGGGAGCGGGTGCTGCACGCGCCCACCGCCGGGGTGGTGAAGAACCTCAAGGCCATCGGCGACCGGGTGCGGGCCGGGGATCCCGTGCTGGCCCTGCTCGGCCCGGAAGGCCTGGTGCCGCTGGCGTCCGCCATCGACGGGATCCTGCGTGGCCTGATCCGGCCCGGCTACCGGGCCCAGGCCGGGCTGAAGGTGGCCGACGTGGACCCCAGGGGCCGCCGGGAGCACTGCTTCACCGTTTCGGACAAGGGTCTGGCCATCGCCGGCGGCGTTCTGGAGGCGATCCTCGCCCTCGGGGCCCGGCGATGATCTACCTGGACAACGCCGCCACCAGCTTTCCCAAAGCGCCGGGGGTGGTGGAGGCCATGGTTCGCTCCCTGACCGAGGTGGGGGCGAATCCCGGCCGGGCCAGCCACCGCATGGCCCGGGAGGGGAGCCGCCTGCTGTTCCAGGCCCGGGAAGCCTGCGCCCGGTTGCTGGGGGTGCCCGATCCGGCCCGGCTGATCTTCACCAAGAACGCCACCGAGGCGCTCAATCTTGCCATCCTCGGCCGGGTCCCGGCCCAGGGCTGCGTGGCGGTGAGCTCCCTGGAACACAATGCGGTGATGCGCCCCCTGCGCCAGCTCCAGGCGGCCCGGGGGGTCCGGCTCCTGGTGATCCCGTTCGACCCCCGCGGCCGGCCTGATCCGGACCGTCTGCGCGAGGCCCTGGGCGCGCGCCCGGACTTGATGGTGCTGACCGCGGCCAGCAACGTCACTGGCGGCGTCACCGACCTGGGGGAGATCGCCGTGCTCTGCCGCAAAGCCGGGGTGCCGCTCTGCGTGGACGCCAGCCAGGCCGTCGGGCACCTTGCCCTTTCGGTGGCCGAGCTCGGCATTCCTCTGCTGTGCTTTTCCGGGCACAAGGGCCTGCTGGGGCCCGCGGGCACCGGAGGACTGGTGGTGGCGGAAGGCTTCGAGCCCGCACCGCTGATCCTCGGCGGCACCGGCAGCGGCTCGGACAGCGAGTTCCAGCCGGAGCTGCTGCCCGACCGCTACGAAGCTGGCACGGCCAACCTGCCGGGCCTGGCCGGACTGCTGGCCTCGGTGCTCTGGCTGGCCCGGACCGGCGTCGACCAGGTCCAGCGGCGGGAAGCGGCCCTCTGCGACCGGCTGATCCTGGGGTTGCGGGCCCTGCCCCTGGTGACGGTGGCCGGGCCCGGGCCCGGGGAACCCAGGGTTCCGGTGGTTTCCATCACCGTCACGGACCGGGACCTGGGCGAGATCGCGCTGGAACTCGACCGGCGGGACATCGCGGCGCGCATGGGCCTGCATTGCGCCCCGGCCGCCCACCGCAGCATCGGCACCTTCGCCGCGGGCGGCACCCTGCGCTTTTCGCCCGGCCCTTTCAACACCGAAGCGGAAATCGACCAGACCCTGGCCACCCTGGAGACGATCCTGCGATGAGCGAATCCCCCGCCCTGACCCAGTATTCCCGGTTCTCCGGCTGCGGCGCCAAGCTTGGTCCCGGGGTCCTGGAGCAGGCCCTGTGCGGCCTGGCCCAGCCCGCCTACCCCGAACTCCTGGCTGACTTTTCCGGCAGCGAGGATGCCGGCCTGTTCAGGCTGGGGCCGGGCCTGGCCCTGGTCCAGACGGTGGATTTCTTCCCGCCGATCGTGGACGATCCGAGGCTGTTCGGGCGGATCGCCGCCGCCAACGCCCTCTCCGACCTCTATGCCATGGGCGCGCGGCCCATCACCGCCCTGGCCCTGGTCTGCCACCCGCTCAGGGAACTGGGCATCGATCCGCTCAAGGCCATGCTGGCGGGGGGCCTGGAGGCCCTGGTGGAGGCGGGCTGCGCCCTGCTGGGCGGGCACAGTGTGGAGGACCCCGAACCCAAACTGGGCTACGCCGTCACCGGTCTGGTGGATCCGGACCGGGCCTGGCGGAACAATACCCTGGGGCCCGGCGCGGGGATCATCCTCACCAAACCGATCGGCACCGGGCTGGTCAACATGGCCCTCCGGGCCCAATGCGCCCTGGCGGAATCCCGGTCCGCCGCCGAAACCTCCATGGCCACCCTCAACCGGCGGGCGGCGGAAGTGCTGGCGGGGTTCCCGATCATGGCCTGCACCGACGTCACCGGTTTCGGCCTGGCCGGCCACGCCGCGGAAATGGCCGCCGGCGACCGGTGTGGCCTCAGCCTGCGCTACCCGGACCTGCCGCTGCTGCCAGGGGTGCTGGACTACGCCGCCATGGGCCTGGTCCCGGAGGGCGCCCGGCGCAACCGGGCCGGTCGGCTCAAATGTCTGAGCAATGGCCGGGAAGTGCCGGCCATCGTCCTGGACGTGCTGTTCGACCCCCAGACCTCGGGTGGATTGCTGGCCGCCCTGCCCATGGCCGCGGCCCTGGAGGCGCTGGCCGCGCTGGGGGAGGCGGGAGTGGAGGCCTGGCTGGTGGGTGAGAGCGGCGGTTCGCCGGGCGCGGTGGAAATCCTGCTTTGAAAGGCCTGCCATGGAGCTCCTCGCCACCTTTTCCGGCAGCCACGCGGCCCTCGCGGCCGAACAGGCGCTCCTGGGCGCTGGCCTGGCGGTGGAACTCATTCCGGTCCCCCGCCAGATCCGCAGCGATTGCGGGTTCTGCCTGCTGGCCGAGTTCGATCCGGGCACGGCGGAATCCGGCCTGCGGCTGCTCCGGGCCTGGGGGGCCCAGGGTCTGTGGCTGGTCAGCTCCACCCAAGACCGCGCATCATCGAGGAAGGTGAAGAACTATGAACGATACCCGTAGGACCGTGGACGCCCGTGGCCTGGCCTGCCCCCAGCCGGTCATCCTGACCCGGAAGGCCCTGGCCGAGGGAGGCTTCGACCTGCTGGAGCTGATCGTGGACGACGCTTCCTCCCGGGAGAACGTGGTCCGGTTCGCCGGCTTCGTCAACTGCGTCATCGAGGAGGTGGTGGAGGAGGGCGCCGAGAGCCGGATCCTGATCCGGCCCGGTGCCGGGGCGGCGGCAGCTGTCACCGCCCGGGTGTTCGCCGATCCGATACCCGCCCCGTTCCCGCTCCAGGCCAGGCCCGTCACGCCGGGGTCCCCTTGCGAAACGGTGTTCATCGCCTCCGCCGGGATCGGGACCGGCGACGAGTCCTTGGCTGCGCTGCTCATGCGGGGGTTCCTCTACACCCTGACCGAGGGCGAAACCGTGCCCGGGCGCATCATCCTCATGAATGGAGGGGTGCGGCTGGCGGTGGAAGGTTCAGATTCCCTGGTCAACCTGCGCCGCCTGGCCGAGCGGGGGGTGGAGATCCTGGCCTGCGGCACCTGCCTGGATCACTTCCAGGTCAAGGACAGCCTGGCGGTGGGCCGGATCTCGAACCTCTACGAAATCGCCGGCCTGCTGACCCAGGGGCGGACCCTCACCCTCTGACACCCGACCACGTGATCATTCGTGTTCCAGGTCTGCGCCAGGTCGCCCCGGTCGGTTGCTGAGAAGACCATCGATCAAGGGATGTTCCTGCAGCGGAACTTTTCCGGTCTTGAATCCATTCCGGAGGGAACGCCGGGGGCAGAAAATTTGAACATCGGCCGGCGGCGGCTTCGGGAGCCTTTGGGTTGTTGGGGGGTGGTCATGGCGTTCGGGCTCTTGGGTGCTTTCCGCGCTGTCCGCCTGGCGGGGCTGGCCATGGCGGCGGTGATCGGCGCCATCCGGGCGGAGCCGGTGATCAATCTGGTTGCCCCGCCCGGACCGTTGGCGTCGGGACAGAGGTCGGTGTTCCAGGCGGAGGTGGCGGCGGCGGAGCCCGGGAGCCGGATCCATTGGCTGGTGCTGGAGCATGGGGTGCCGGTGGGCCGGCCCCAGGGCATCCAGGTGCGGGACCGGGAGGATGGCACCCTGGAACTCCAGGCCTGGGCGGAAACCGTGGCCCGCACCCTGCTGGTGAGGGTCTGGGTCAGTTCGGCCGAAGCCGCCGACGTCTACCAGCAGGTGGAGATCCAGGTGGATCCCCGGACCGGCCCCGGGACGGAGCCACCTTGGCGGCCGCCGGATACGATCTGGCCCCTGGAGCTGGAGCAACTGGTCCTGGACTACTGCGACCGGGCCCGTCTGGAGCGGCGGATCCTGGCCGAGACCGGCCCGCCGTTCCGGAATCCGGCCAGCCCCGGCGGCCGGTTCGGCGCTGCCACCGGCGCGCCGGTGGTGATCCGGGAGTGGCCCCTGTGGGTGAATGACGGCCAGGACATCCCCCAGAACCGGCCGTTGCTGGGCTACGGCTGCCCCGCAACGTTCTCCTGGGACCCGCCGCCCGCGGGGGCCCGGCAGCTGTTTTCGTTCCTGGCGCCCCAGCGGGGTCAGGGGGAGGATGCGGTCTGCCGGGAGCTCCCGGCCGGGGCGTCGGCCACCACCGAGGCCTTCACCGAGCCGGTCCAGTCCATCCAGGTGGAGACCTTGTGGCAGGAAGCGGGAGTCTGGCGGAGCGAGCTGTTCTCGACCCCGCCCACGGTCCGAGGCCTGCTGCCCTTGGCCGGCAATCCGGTGGCCGGGGCCGGGCACCAGGATGGACGGGGGACCGCGGCCCGGCTCCGGGCGCCCCTGGGCATCGCCGCCCTGGCCGGGGCGGACCGCTGGGACCTGGTGTTCGGCCACGGCCGCCCCGAAAAGCGCTGGCTGTGCGTCGCGGCCGATCCCGAAGCCCATGTGCTGCGGGTCATCTGCGCGGACGGGACGGTGCTGACCCTCGGGGGCGGACCGGGCGAGGCGGGGGCCCAGGACGGCCCCCTGGCCGAGGCCCGGTTCAATGGCCCCACCTTCATTCACGCGGGACATCCAAGGTTCGACTGGGCCGGCACCCGGTTCCTGGGCTACGAGTTCCTGGTGGCCGATACCGGAAACCATAGCATCCGTAAAGTGGGCCTGGATGGCCAGGTGGTGACCCTGGCCGGTTCCGGGGAGGCCGGTTGGCGGGACTCCGATTCCGCCCGTTCGGCCGCGTTCAACCGCCCCCTGGGCCTCGCCCTGGGTCCGGACGACAGCGTCTACGTGGCCGACGCGGGCAACGCCGTCATCCGCCGGATCCGGGGCGGCCGGGTGTACACCCTGGCCGGGAAGGCCGGCGCCCGGGGCACGGCGGACGGTACCGGCAGCGAGGCCCGGTTCATGGATCTCAAAGGTCTCGCCATGGACCCGCTGGGCACGTCTCTCTATGCGGCCGATGGCCACGGCATCCGCAAGCTGATGCTGAACCTGGATGGGACCGCCTCGGTGAGCACGGTTCTGGGTTCGGTCCGGCAACCGGGCTTCACGGCCCTGCTGGTGGGCGGCGACCGGGAGATGCTGCGGCCCTGCCTGGACGATCCCTGGGGGATCGCCTGCTGCGGCAACTTCCTGTGGATCGCGGACCGGGGCAACCATGCCGTCCGGGCGTTCCATGCCGGGCCGGGCCAGTCCTGCCTGATCACCGTCGCCGGAGATCCCGGGCGCCCGGTCCTGGCTCCCGGCCTGCTCCGGGATAGCATGGCCCATCTGCCGGGGACCGGCTTCGGCACCCTGGCGGCGCCCCTGGGCATCGCGACGGTCCGGGCCAGGCACGGCACGGTCTACGTCTCCTCGGGCTCCTGCCTGATGCAGTTGCAAGGGACCGGGGCTTTTGTGACGGGAATCTCGTTCGAGCAGGAGCCCCAAGGCCCCCGGGTGGTGGCGCCGGCCAGGGTGAAGGCGGCCGAGCCCTTCCGGGTGGGGCTCAGCCTGCCCGCCGGGGTGGACACCGGGAAGGCCTATGACTACCGCTACACGGTGGATTTCATCGAGCCGGACCAGACCCTGGGGCTGCGCCGTCAAGGGCAGGGCACCTTCACCGCGTCGCCCCTGGTTTCCGGCGAGCTCGCCCTGCAGGGGCGGGGGACCATCCGGCTGACCCTGGTCACCCCGGAGGGCCTTTCGACCCAGGTCCAGGAGAACGTGGTGGTGGAGTGATAACTGTCACGGATTGTGAAATACCCTGGAAATATTCATGGACTCGATTCCGGGCATCTTGACGATACTCTCAAGATTTTGTTCGGCCCCGGCAAGGTCGCCAACGCCAGGCTCGACCAGGGCCTGGCCTGAACCGGAGCCGCCTGTTCGCCGTTCCCGCCATTGCTGCTAGGCTTCTTGGTAAAGTCACCTTTGAAATGGCTTCGGAGCGAAAACATGGAGCTGTACGGGAACGGTCGGGTGGCGCTGGTGGGTGATCCGGCTACCGCCGGCCGGTTGGGGTGGTTGCCGCGCAGGCGATCCGCTCCGGAGCCGGAGGTGCGGCTCGCGCCGGTGGCCGGCGACCCCGCCCTGGAGCCCTGGATCGCCCAGGCCCGTATGGCCAGAGGCAGCGGCGCCAGCGCCCTTTGGCAAGCCGGGGAGACCGGGTGGACCTACCTGGCCCAGGCCCCGGGCGTGGACCGGTATCTCAAGGCCATGGCCGAGCCGGCCAAGCGGGATGGCTTCGTGGTGGGCATTTCCGGGCTGGGGCGGGTAGGGGGCCTGGCCGCCTCGGCCCTGGCCGCCGCGGACGCCTCCCGCACCGGGATCGGCACGCTTCTGGTGCACGATTGCGACGGCTGCAATCTGGAACGGATGGACCAGGAGTTGGCCTCGGTGTCCAGTTGGAGGGGGAGCGTAGCCCTGCCCAGGGTCGAGGCGGCCACCCTGCCCGACATGATGCGCCGTTGCGACGCCTTTCTGTTCGCCGCGGCCAGCGCGGTGCCGCCGCTGGGGGCCTTGGGCGACGTCCGACTGCCCCAGTTCGAGGCCAACCGCGTCGCCCTGAGGGGCGCCCTGGACGCCGCCGCCGAGGCGGACTACCCCGGGTTGTTCCTGATGATCTCGGATCCGGTGGAGGTCCTGGCCCAGGCGGCCTTCTACGACAGCAACAGGGCAGGGGGAGCCTTCGAAGGCCATGGGCTCGCCCCGGAACGGGTGGCAGGCCTGGCCCTGGGCGTCATGTGGGGGCGGGCCCTGGCCCAGGCCCAAGCCGCCGGAGCGGGTGCCCGGGTGGCCCGGGACGGGGTGCCCTATGGGCCCCATTCCGAGGAAGTGCTGATGTTCGACGATCCCGCCGCCCCGGATCCGGAATTGTGCCGGGCCATGACCCAGGCGGCCAGGACCGGGAACTACCGGGTGCGGGATCTGGGGTTCATCCCGCACATCGGTCCCGCGCTCTCCTCCATCGCCCTCACCCTTCCGGCCCTGCTGGCGGGACAGGAGGTGCTGGCCAGCAGTTTCGTCGGCGGGCTCTACTTCGGGGCTCCCTGCCGGCTGGACTGGGGGCTGGCGCCCACCATCCGTCCGGTGGCGCCGGCGGTGCGGCGGCAGGTGGAGGAACTGCACCGGTTCCTCGGCCAGCGCATGGCCGGATTCGGCCTGGTCTGATCGATAAGTGGGGGGACCGTTTGCTCGCTCTACGTCCGGTCCAGGATGCTCCGGATCTTCATGAGCAGATCCCGGGTGGCGATGGGCTTCATCACCAGGTCGACCCCTTCGTCCAGGTCGGCGCGGCTCTGGATGATGTCTGCGGTATAGCCGCTGGTGAAGAGCACACGTACGGTGGGACAGGCGGCGCGGATCAGGTCGAAGGCGGCCTTGCCGCTCATCCGGGGCATGATCAGGTCCATGAGCAGCAGGTCGACCTTCCCGGCGTGCTCCTGGTGCCGTTCCACCGCCTCCTGGCCGTCCCCGGCCTGGATCACCGAGTAGCCCTGCCCGGTGAGGATGTCGGAGAACAGCAGGCGCAGACTTTCGTCGTCCTCGGCCACCAGGATCGTTTCGGCGCCGCCCAGGCCGGCCGCGGACGGTGCGGCCTGCTCGGCCGCGAGGGCGCCCTCGCCGGCGACCGGGAGGTAGATGCGGAAGGTCGTGCCTCGTCCGGGCTCGCTGTAGGCATTGATCTGGCCCCGATGCTGGCGGATGATCCCATAGACGATGGCCAGGCCCAGCCCGGTGCCCTTCCCGGCGGCTTTGGTGGTGAAGAACGGATCGAACATCCGAAGCCGGGTCACTTCGTCCATGCCGCTCCCGGTATCCGATACCGAGAGCCGGGCCCAGGTTCCCGCATGGTCAACCCCATGCTGGCCGATGGCATCCGGGGCAATGGCCACCCGTTCGGTCTCGAGGCTCAGAATGCCGCCCTTGGGCATGGCGTCCCGGGCATTGGTGGCCAGGTTCATCAGAACCTGCTCGATCTGGCCTTCGTCGATGAGCACATCCAGGGAGACCGGACTCTGGCGGGTGACCAGTTCGATGTCTTCGCCGATCACCCGCTTGAGGAATTCATGCATCCTCCGGACCAGTTCATTGAGCTCCGCCGGCCTGGGTTCGATGGATTCCTTCCGGCTGAAGGCCAGCAGGCTGCGGGTGAGCTGGGCAGCCCTGCCCGCGGCGGCGAGAATCGGATCCAGATGGCGGCGGTTGGGGTCCTGTTCGGGGATCTTCACTTCCAGGGTGTTGGCATAGCCGATGATCACCTGGAGGATGTTGTTGAAGTCGTGGGCGATCCCCCCCGCCAACATGCCCACCGATTCCATCTTCTGGCTGTGCCTCAGCTGTTCCTCCAGACGATGCCGCTCGGACACGTCCCGGGCCACCGAAAGCACGAACGTCCGGCCGGCGAGCTCGAACTGGTGGGCGTTGATCTCCACCTGGATTTCCCGGCCGTCCCGGGTCAGGTGCACCCCGTCCACGAGCACGTTGCCCTGGGCGGACAGGGCCTTGCGCGCCCGGTCCAGGGAGTCTTCGAGCCGAGCGGGCGAGAGGTCGTAGACATTCCGGGTCAACAGATCTTCCCGGGAATAGCCCAGGAGTGCGCAGGCCGCTTCATTGACCTCCACGAACGGAGCCCGGGGATTGCCCGGCACGATCTCCCGCACGAAGATGGCGTCGTTGGAACCATTGAAGAGCGCCCGGAACCGCTGTTCGGATTCCATGAGTTTGACGTAGCGTTGATTCAGCAGCTGGACCATGGTCGCCATGGACCGGTGGAGCCCCTCCAGTTCCAGGAAACGGTGTCCGGCCTCCACCGGCGCGAAGGGCAGCCTGCCCGAGGAGACCGCCTCGGCGAATCGGCTGGCTTCGCGGATGGGCTTGACCACGGTCATCCAGAGCAGCAGATACATGCCCGCAACCAGAACCAGGTCGAACCCCAGAAGCCCCGCGAACAGGACCATCTTCAGCCGGTTCATGTCCTGGTCCATGAACCGGGTGGTGGTGAACGCTTCCAGGGTGCCCAGGGAGGCCTGCCCCCGGCGGATCTCCCGGCTCTGCACCAGGAATCCGGCGCGGGCCATGAGATCCGCCGGACCCTGGGGTACTCCCGGACGGAAGCGGGCCTGGTCCCCATAGCGGGTGCGCACCCGCAGACCGACGATGACCCGGTCCGCCAGCGCGCCCTCCAGAATGCGGTTGGTCTGCTCCTCATCGAGGTTCCATAGAGGCAGGACCAGCGCCTCGGCCAGGGTCCGGGTGGTCAGGTCCGCCCGCCGATTCAGGGCGCGGGTTTCCCGCAGTTGCAGGGCCCGGAACGCCACCGCCGCGGACAATCCCAGCACGGCCGTGGACATGACCAGGAGGATGGCAGCCACGGTGAAGGCAAGGGAACGGCGGGACCGGAAGGACAAGGGGTCGTGTTCCTCGATTCTGGAGGATGGGGAAGCTTATGAATAATAGCAGCCCTGGGAGGGGCGCCCGGTGGGGGGGAGCCTCGACCCCTTACGCCTGGACAGGCGGCCTGATGCTAATCTCGGGTCTGGACCCCAAGGCGCGGCACCTGGAAAGGCGGGACTATGAAATGTTTTTCAAAATTTCTGACCGCCCTGACGATGATTGCCGGGGCCGCCATGGCCCATCCCCTGAAGATCTACACCGAAATCAGCATCCCCCAGCAGATCCAAGGCCCGGACGGCCGGCTTTCCGGCATTGGGGTCGACACGGTGAGGGAAATCCAGAAACGCATCGGCAACACCGACCCCATCCAGCTGGTGCCCTGGGCCCGGGGCTACCGTGAAGTGACGATGGATCCTGATGTGCTGCTCTTTTCCATGGGCCGCACGGCGGAGCGCAATCCCCTGTTCCACTGGGTCGGTCCCGTGGACGAACTAGGGTTCTTCATCTTCGTCAAAGCCGACTCGGCGATCACCATCAAGAGCTTGAAAGATGCCCAGAAGCTGAAGGCGATCGGGGTCTACCAGAACGACGTCCGCGATCTGTTTCTCACCAAGGCCGGATTCACCAATCTTGACCGGGTGAACGACCAGGTGACCAACGTGAAAAAACTCATGATAGGCCACCTGGATGCGATCGTGAGTTCAGAAACGGGTGTCGCCGACCTGGCGAAGTCAGCCGGTTACAGGGTTTCCGATCTCAAGCCGGCTTTCGGTTTTTACAATATCCAGTTGTACCTCGCTTTTTCCCGGGCCACCCCGGCGGCGACCGTGGAAGCCTGGTCGAACGCGCTGGAGGCGATGAAGAGGGACCGGACCTTCGAGCGCATCTACCGGACCTACGAGCCGAAAAGAGCCTTGCCGGGACCGGCCGTCACGCCCTAGCAGCCTGGCTATGTAAACGTTGGTGTCCCCCGTCCAACGCATGCGTTGCACGGGGGACACGGTCGATTACCGAGCCAGGCTCCTAGAACGCAACCATAGGGCTTCGGCTCATTTGCTTCGGCTCCGGCATCTTATTGCGGAGGGGGTGAGACATGGCCGTCATCACGATTTCCAGGGAACTGGGCAGCGAGGGGAGCCTGGTGGCGAAGCTGGCCGCCCAGGCCCTGGACTACCACTTTGCCGATGAATTAACCATCGAGACCATGCTCAAGGGCTACGGTCTGGTGAAATTCGACGAGGATTACCAGAAGGTCCCGGGGTTCTGGGACCAGTTCGACATCGGCAAGAACGAGGAACGGGAAACCTTTCTCATGATGCTCAATCATTCCATGCTGGCCTTGGCCGGCCATGGCGATGTGGTGATCGTGGGGCGGGGCGGCTTCGCGGTCCTGGCCGGACTGGTGGATGTCCTGAACATCCGGATCCAGGCCCCCCTGAGCGTGCGGATCGAGCGGGCCGAGGATCTGCCGTCCCTGCCGGAACGCGGCCGGGCGGCGGGACTGGTGAAGGGGAACGACCGGATCCAGAAGACCTTCATCGAGTCCGTCTACGGGGTGCATTGGGACACGGCCACCGCCTTCGACCTGGTCATCGACACCGGCAAGATCTCGCCTGCCCTGGCTTCGAACCTGATCGTCGAGGCGGTGCGGGCGATGCCGGTGCCGCGGATGCGGGGGGGCGCCCGGAGCGCGGCGGAGCTGCAGGTGGACACGGTCCTTGCCTTAACCGTTCATGAGGTTCTGCACTGCGAGGAAGTGCACGTGGGCTGAACAAGGGGTCACCGCACCAAACGGAAATTTATGTACGCTAATAATAACTCATTGATCGCAGGTGGCCCTGGGCAACCTGGCTGTGGAGTGACCGGCCGGGCGTACCGCGTCAGATTTGCGCGAGGCCGCCGTCGACGGCGACCTCGCTGCCGGTCATGAAGCTGCTGGCCGACGACGCGAGAAAGGCGGCCACCGCCCCGATCTCCGCCGGATCGGCCATGCGCTTGAGCGGATTGAGCGAGGCGAAGAACTTCATGCCCTCCTCGCCCAGCGCTTCCTTCGCGAGGTCGGTCGCCGTCCCCCCGGGCGACAGCACGTTTACCCGGATGCCGGTGCCCTTCAGGTCCTCCGCCCAGGTCCGCGCGAGGTTGCGCACTGCCGCCTTGCTCGCGCTGTAGGCGCTCATTGCCGGGGCGCCCGTGGTGCCGGCGCTCGATCCGGTCAGGATGATCGAACCGCCCTCGCCCATCAGCGGCAGCGCCTTCTGGACCGTGAAGATC
>Ga0302267_10001548_pt1 | contig 29196 bp, 24 predicted proteins | sample III_Bog_E1_3_FD_194555 | JGI IMG/M metagenome (GOLD analysis project Ga0302267, IMG submission 194555) | Peat permafrost microbial communities from Stordalen Mire near Abisko, Sweden - III_Bog_E1_3 | ecosystem: Environmental > Terrestrial > Soil > Wetlands > Peat | place: Sweden: Abisko...
CCTGGGGCGGCAGCAGCACGTCCACGCGCGAGCCGAACTTGATCAGCCCCACCCGCTGCCCGCGCGCCACCGTATCGCCTTCACGCAGCGTAAACACGATGCGCCGCGCCAGCAGTCCCGCGATCTACTTGAACGTAACCTCGTACCCCTCACCCCGCACCGTCACCGCATTCTGCTCGTTGCGATCGGCTGAAGCCGGGTTCATCGCATTCAGATACTCGCCCTTCTGGTAGTGGACACGCGTCAGCACCCCGGCAATCGGCGACCGGTTCACATGCACATTGAAGACGCTGAGAAAGATGCTGATCCGCTGCCTGGGTCCATCCGGTGTGGAGATAGCGACGGTCTCCGTGACCACCCCATCGCCGGGGGAAACCACCAGGCCGGGCTCTGCCGGCACCGTCCGCCGCGGATCGCGGAAAAACCACAGAAAAAACGCCGCCAGAAGCACTGGCGCAACACTCCACGCCCAGTTGCCCGTGGCCCATGCCAGCAATCCCGCCACCAGCAGCAAGCTCAAACCGTAGATGTAACCGTCACGAACCATCGTCCCCAACGATTATACGGGCTTCCTGCTCGTTTGCTCCCACGCTGATGCGGCCTTTGGAGCGCACACTCTCCACGGAAGCGCTGCATGCGCCTGCTTCTTGTCAAGAACTACTTGAAAACGGGCCGAATCTTCCGCTCAGGCAATCGCCGGCTGACGGCGCTCCAGGGCAAAGATCAGGTCCTTGGCGTGCAGCTTCAGCTTCTTCAGCCGCACTTCTTCCAGCTGTTCATCCTCTGAGAGGTAAGGCTTTCCAAGCAATTCTTCCAGCCGCTGAGCGTAGCGATGATGTTCGGCATGCAGGCGATCGATCTCTTCGCTCAGCGTAGCTTCCTGTAATTCGTCCATCAAGCACCTCCTAGATTCACGGAACACTTACATATATAGCGCGATTGGGGTAATGGGCAAGAGAGAAAAGCGGCAAAAGTAATCGCCGGCTGTGGATTTCGGGATTCAAAGGTCTCAACCGTGACTGCAATCACATCCTGGCCGGCTCCAGTGGGTGCCCCAGAGCCTGCCCTGAGCGAAGTCGAAGGCTCCCTCGCACTTGGGGACCTGGGAATCATTGTTCCGGGCGCCCTCAGGGCACCAAGTTGTTGCCCTTGTGGTTGTCCTGCGCCAAGGCGTGATCGCATCCCACCTCAACCCAGCCGCAACCCCATCAGCACCGCATCCTCTTCCGGATCAGCATAATAGCGAGGCCGCCGCCCAGTCTCACGGAACCCCCGCGCCCGATAGAAGCCCTGCGCCGTCCGGTTTGAATCCCGAACCTCCAACCGCAGCTCAGTCGCCTGCATCCCCCGCAAAACCTCCACCAGAGCGACCAGCAGCCAGCTCCCCACCCCGCGCCGCTGCCCGTCAGCCGCAACAGCAATGCTCTCCAACTCCGCTTCCTCACCAACAACGCTCGCCACCAGAAACCCGATCGGCTCATCGGCTTCCGCACCGGTCAGCGCATCGGTCGCCACCAGCGCCACCCGCAGCGGCCGGTGGTCCTGATCGATGGCCTTAAGGTACGCTGAAGCCGTCCAATGGGGCGCATCCGCAAGGCCCTCCGCTAGCTTCAGGACGCACGCAATGTCGTCCGCGCTCATCGGCCGGATCCGTACCGCATCCGAGCTGGTTCTCCCGAGACCGATCCTGCCCGGCATGTTCATGCCCGCCCAGCCCCCGCCGTCCCGGCCCCAAAGATCTCCGCGTCCGACCTCCGCAGATAATGGCCGTCAAGCAGCGACAGATCCACAAAATCCCGCGCCTGCACCAGTCCCGCGCATAGCCGCAACGCATCACCGGCCGTCGGAGCCGCCACCCGCAGCATTGCCAAGCCCGGCCGCGCGTCGGCAATCAGCTCGGCGGCCGAATCCTCGCAAACCCCAATCGGTCCGCCCGGCAACGCAAGCCCGGACAGCTCTTCGCGTCCCGCCAGCAGCTCACGGCCACCGGCAAGGCGCAAAAATACTTCGTGCCGATGCGCATCGAGCGCCGCGCACTCCACGCCGACCTTCCACGCCAGCACCGCCAGCCGCGACACCGCCACCACCGGCGTCTGCCCCGGCTCCGCCAGTCCCTTCACCGCGCTCAAGCCCACGCGCACGCCGGTAAAGCTCCCCGGCCCGTTCACTGAAACCAATGCATGGAGCTGGCTCAACTGCAATCCAGCGCGCGTCAGCAGGTCGTCAATCGCCGCCACCAGCGTAGCCGAGTAGCTGCGGCCCTCGAGCTCGGTCTCACTCACCAACTCAACCAGTCCGCCGGAAAGCCGCCCCAGCGCCACCGACCCTACCGGCCCGCACGTGTCCACACCCAACGCCATCAGTCCGTCCATCCCACCATTATCTCCGCTGAGCGGCTCAACCTCAGGACCTTGGGACAACGCGCCCACATTCCGCATCTTCTGCCCCAGGCCCCGAATCGAATATCCTGTTCACAGCGCACGCCAACTGATCGTTCTCCGCAGACACGCAACGCCAAACACTCCGCCAAAGGAAAGGTTCAACCCCTGGCCGCCGCCGCAGTCTCGTTCCACGACACCTGGCGCCCCCGCGCCAATCCCTGGGTCATCGCCCTCACCGTCACCATGGCCACCTTCATGGAGGCGCTCGATACCTCCATCGCCAACGTCGCCATGCCCCACATCGGCGGCTCGCTCTCCGCCAGCCGCGATGAAGCCACCTGGGTGCTCACCAGTTATCTTGTCGCCAACGCCGTCGTTTTGCCCATCAGTGGATGGATCGCCAACCGCATTGGCCGCAAACGCTTTTACATGACCTGCGTGGCCCTGTTCACCACCGCCTCGCTGCTCTGCGGACTGTCGCCAACCCTGGGCATGCTGGTCTTTTTTCGCGTTTTGCAGGGCGCAGCCGGCGGCGGCCTCCAGCCCAGCGAGCAGTCCATCCTGGCCGACACCTTCCCCCCGCAGAAGCGCAGCATGGCCTTCGCCGTCTACGGCATGGCTGTGGTGCTGGCCCCGGTCCTCGGCCCCACCGTCGGCGGTTGGATCGTCGACAACTTCAGCTGGCGCTGGATCTTCTTCATCAACATCCCGGTCGGCATCCTGTCGCTCTACATGACCAACCGCGTCGTCGAAGACCCACCCTACCTGGCCGCCATCCGCAAGCGCAAAGAAGGCGTCGATTACTGGGGCCTCGGCCTGCTCGTCGTCACCATCGGCGCTCTCCAGGTCATGCTCGACAAGGGTCAGGAAGACGACTGGTTCAGCTCCCGCTTCATCGTCACCTGCACCGTCATCGCCGCCGTCGGTTTAGTCGTCTTCATCTGGCGTCAACTCCACGTCGAGCACCCCATCCTCGACCTGCGCCTCTTCGCCCAACGCAACGTCGGCACCACCATGTTTGTGCTCTTCATGGTCGGCGTCTCGCTCTACTCCTCCACCGTGCTTATTCCCCAGTTCCTCCAGGAAATCATGGGCTACTCCGCAGAGCAGGCCGGCATGGCTGTCTCTTCCGGCGGCATCGCGCTCATGTTCCTCTTTCCCGTCGCCGGCTTCCTCGCGCCCAAGTTCGATCCCCGCATCCTCGTGGCCATGGGATTCTCCATCACCACCTTCGGCCTCTACCGCATGACCGGACTCAGTCTCAACGTCCCCTTCAGCCTGGCCGTCAGCTGGCGCGTCGTCATCGCCCTCGGGCTGCCCTTCCTCTTCATCCCCATCAACACCCTCTGCTACGCCGGTATTCCCCAGGAAAAGTACAACGAAGTGAGCGGCATGTCCGCGCTCATGCGCAACCTCGGCGGATCGGTTGGAATCAGCTTTGTCACCACCCTGCTCGCCCGCCTCACGCAGAAGCACCTGGCCATGCTCGGCGCTCACACCGTCGTCGGCAACAGCCCCTTCGACGCCCTGCGCAAGGGCATTGCGGCGGCTGTGCTCCGGCAGGGCGGCGGCGGCGCGTCCGACGCCATGCAGCGCGCCGGCGCGCAGATCTACGGCATGGCCCAGATCCAGGCCCGCCTGTTGTCCTATGTCGACGTCACCTGGGTCATGGTCGCCTCCACGGCAATCCTGATTCCGCTGCCATTCATAATGAAGCGCCCCAAAAAACAAGCCGGCCCACCAACCCCAGCCCATTGAGCCAGAGGCTTCAGGAGCCTGTCCTATTGCGCCGCCTGCTGCACACTGATCGTCAGCGTAATGTCCGCCGTATCCTTCTTCACATGCAGCGTCTTGTTCACCGGCTGCGCCTGCCCGTTTGTCCACGGCACATGCGCGCTGGTCATCGACTGCGCCAGTTGCGTGAAGTTCGACGCGTTCGGAACCACCACTCCCGCCGACGCAATCTTGCTCTGCACCGTCTGCAGCGCCTGCTTCTGCATATCCGCAATCACCGCCTGCCCCGCCGGAGACATCAGCCAGTTCACGTCTCCCTTGTGCGCGTCAAGCGCCTGCTTGTCCGCATCCATCCCCGACGCGCCCGAACCCGATCCCGAATCCGCCGGCGGCGGCCCACCCCCCGGCAACGTCGGAGCCCCTCCCGTCACAGCGTTGGTCGCGCCCGAGTTCACCTCGTTCGTGGCCACCACCGCCGACAGAAACGACCCGAACAGCACAGTCTTCTGGGTATGCCCCTTGGCCATTATCTCTTCCGGGGGATAACTTGTCGGTGTCGGCATCTGGAAAAGCGGCTGCGGGTCGCAAAGGTTCAGCTGCGGCATGCCCAAAGGTGCATTGTACGAATGTGAGCTGGTCAGTTGCACCGGAGTGGTTTCCGTGCTCCCATCCGATTTCTTTGACACCGCAATCATGTCCCAGTTGGCCACCGTGACCGCCAGTTGTCCCCCATTGTCAAACACCGGCGTATAGCAACTCTTGCCCAGGTCAAGATTCAGCGTGAGCTTGGCCTTCCCCTTCCAGTCCGCGTGCATATGCGATCCGTCAGGAGTGTCGATCATCACCTTCAGATCCATGTTCACATTGAACTTCACCAGGTCCTGCAGCTTCAGGAGCATCTGCTGGTACTGGTCCATATTCTGCGGTTCCTGGCCACCCAGCAGCACCACGCTCCTCACAATCTCCGCATACACCGGGCACAGGTTGTACTTGTGCCCCGACAACACATCACTCTGTATCGTGTCGGAGATCGATTGCTCCCACGTCTCCGCATCCTGCAGCAGTTGTTCCTGGATCCCCCCGCTGTTCGACCCGCCCAGCAAGGCCAGCGTCTTGCCTGCGGAAAGCAGGAACATGATCCCCGCATACGCCCGCTTCGGATCCTTGCCGTATTGCTGCACCATCGGCCCTGCTTTTTCATTCACCAGCACGCTCGCAATCGACGCCGCGTCGGTGATGGCCTGCGTGTCATCATCGAACGACCGCAGCGCCTTCTGCGCAGCCGGCGAGAGCAAGTCGGAGTTGGCGCCGCCCAGCAATGCAACCTGGCGGCCATCGCTCAAAATGGTCTGCATGTAGGTGTTTTCCGGCTCCTGCGCCTGCTTCACCCACGCCGCCACCTGTGCCTCACCCTGCGTCTGCGATGTATCGCCGCACAAATGGCACGGCATATCAACCTGCGGAGGCACCGGAACCTGGGGTGCTGCTTGTGGTGGGCATAATCCGCGGCCTTCTGGAAGGCCGCAATGTTCTGGCTGGCCCACGCAATCACCTTCGCGCTCAACGCCGCATCCTGCTGCGCCCCGGCGTCTATGGTGCCCATCATCATTGCCGCAACCGCAATCCACCGGGCGCCGCCACGCACCGGCAAACATCTCTTGAATCTCAGACACCCCACGTACGCATCTGAGTTCATCGCGCCTCATCTCCCACGTTGTCTTGTGAATTTTGCGTAAGTATACCCGCCGGTCTTCGCCCCGGTCATCAACTATTTACGCAACATTCAAGGTCGATGAAACCTGCCGGGTGCCCCATCCATTCGCAGCTCCATCGCGAATGGGTGGGAGACCTCGAATCTCCTGCGAGCGAAAAGCGAGCGCCTGCCTCACCGCAGGTGCCTATACCGCCGCCAGCGCCTGCTCCAGATCGGCAATCAGATCTTCCTTGTCCTCGATCCCCACCGATAGCCGCACCAGCCCCTCGGTAATCCCCAGCCGCGTGCGCTCCTCTTCGCCCAGCGCCGCATGCGTCGTCGTCGCCGAGTGCGAAGCCAGCGACTCAACCCCGCCCAGCGACTCCGCATTCAGGAACAGCTTCACCGCTCCCAGAAAGCGCCCAGCCGCCGCCTGCGTGCCCAGGTCGAAGCTCATCATCGACCCGAAGCCCTTCTGCTGCCGCACCGCCAGCTCATGCTGCGCGTGCGACTTCAATCCCGGATACGCCAGCCGCGTGAGCTTCGGCTGCGTCGACAAAAACTCCGCCACCGCGCGCCCGTTCTCCTCATGCGCCTTCATCCGCAGCGGCAGCGTCTTGATGCCCCGCAGCACCAGGTAGCACTCAAACGGCGAAAGAATCCCGCCCGCGGCCTTCTGCACCAGCAGAAACCGCTCCCTGTGCTCCGGCTTCGACCCGATCAGCGCCCCGCCCAGCCCATCCGAGTGGCCGTTGAGAAACTTCGTCGTCGAGTGCATCACGATATCCGCGCCCAACGCCAGCGGACTTTGCAGCACCGGCGACATGAACGTGTTGTCCACGCTCACCTCCACGCCATGCGCATGCGCAATCGCGCTCACCGCTTCAATATCCGTCAGCGACATGATCGGATTGGTCGGCGTCTCAATGTGCATCAACTTGGTGTTCGGCTTGATCGCCGCTTCCACCGCGTTCAAGTCGCCCGTATCCACATACTCGATCGCAATGCCGTAGTTGCGCACCACCAGGTTGAACAGCCGCTGCGTCCCGCCGTACACATTGCTCGACACAATCACGTGATCGCCCGCGCTCAGCGTCGCCACCAGCGCATAAATCGCCGCCATGCCGCTGGCAAACGCGTGCCCGCTCGTGCCGCCCTCGAGCGCCGCCAGCGCCACCTCCAGCCGGTCGCGCGTAGGGTTCCCGGCGCGCGAGTAATCCCACCCCTTGTCCGTCCCAATCCCGGTCAGCTCAAAGGTGGATGAAAGATAGATAGGCACATTCACGGCCCCCGTAAGAGGGTCCGGATATTGCCCGGCATGCACGGCGAGGGTGGAGTATTTGTAGTCTGGCATGAGTCAGCTCTTAGCTCCTAGCTTCCAGCCTCTAGCTTATCGCGCCCAGCCTGCAAGCTTTGTCATCCTGAGCGACCGAAGCGCAGCGCAGGGAGTCGAAGGACCTGCATTTGCTAACTTTTTCACCTTGAAAAACCTTGTCATCCTGAGCCGGGTGCCCCAGGTCCCACGCATTGGGGACCTGGGAAACCACCAATCTCCTGCGAGCGCATAGCGAGCATCTGCCCCACCGCAGGTGGCGGTCTGCCCCACCGCAGGTGGCGGTCTGCCCCACCGCAGGTGGCGGTCTGCCCCACCGCAGGTGGCGTCTGCCCCACCGCAGGTGGCTACTTCACTCGCAGCATCAGAACCCCATGCGAAGGCACCGTCGCCGCATACGCCCCATTGCTGAACTTCACATCCGAATGCGCCCACAGATCGCGCGCCTTCTTCACCTTCCCGCTCAACCCCAGATCACTCGCCTTCACCGTAGCCTGCGCTGCGCTCGATCCCAGGTTCACCACCCCCACTGCCACGCTGCCATCGGCCAGCGGCTTCATCCATGTTTCAAGATCGCCATTCTTCCTGGGTGAAGCCTGCTTGCCCAGCGCGTCCTGATCCACGGCAATCACTTCCTTGTTCAGCAAGATCGCCTTGGTCGCATCCGTCATGGTGCGGATATCGTTCCCCGCCAGCAGCGGCGAGGCCACCAGCGCCCACAGGCTCATGTGCGTGCGATACTCGTCGTCCGTCATGTGCCCGTTGCCGATCTCCAGCATGTCGGGATCGTTCCAGCGGCCGGGCCCGGCGTAAGCCGCAGTCGGAACCTGCTTCTCCACATTACCCATCATGCTGTCCCACGAGTCGCGAATGTCGCCCGTCGTCCGCCACAAATTGCCGCCCACGGCCGGGCCCCACTTTTCCACTTCGCCCCACCCATACTCGCACAGGCTATAGACCATCGGCCGTCCCGTCGCCTCCAGCGCCGCGCCCATCTTCTGATACACCGGCTGCAGCGCGTCGTTCTTGTAGATATTGCGCGCGCTGCACCAGTCGTACTTCAGATAATCCACGCCCCACCCGGCAAACGTCCGCGCATCCTGATCCTCATGCCCATAGCTGGCCGGATATCCCGCACAGGTCCGCGGCCCCGGCGAGGAATAAATCCCCAGCTTCAACCCCTTGGAGTGGACGTAATCCGCCAGCGCCTTCATGTCCGGAAACTTTTGGTTCGATTGCAGGTTCCCGTTCGCATCGCGCACGCCTTCCCACGTATCGTCGATGTTCACGTAGACATACCCCGCGTCCTTCATCCCGCTCGAAACCATCGCGTCGGCCATCGTGCGCACCGTCTGATCGTCGATCTTGCCGGCAAACAGATTCCAACTGTTCCAGCCCATCGGCGGCGTCTTCGCCAGCCCGTTGTCGGTGACAGCCTTCAGCGCCGGCGGCTCAATATAGCTCACCGTCGGTATGTCGTCCGCTGTTGTCCCCGCCTTGGCCAGCACCGGGCGGTGCCCGCGCTCCATGCCGTGCAGTTCGCCGTCCACCAAGTCGCCAGTCATGTAAGCCCGGTCCGGCTGCCACGGCGCGAACAGCTCAAAGTGCGTGCCTGTCGCCGTGCCCTTCAGCTCGACCGCATAGTCCAGGACCTTCAGCGTTCCCGTCAGCTCGCTGCCGTTCTGCTTGAGCGCGAGAACCCACTTCTGCTGCTCGCCGTTGTCCAGCGTCTTGCCCGGCTGCGTCCAGATGCCCGCCAGACTCTGTGCCTGGCCAAGAGCCGCTGACAGCGCGAAGCAGATAAACAACGCCGCCCGCGCAGCCGGCACCCGTGCGTACAGTCCACCATTGAGGAATCGCATTCGGTTTGACCTCCCATGCGTCAGCAGGCAATCGCTCCGGCCCTGCCGCGGATTGCGGCGGCTTGCGGCGAATCGGCCTCTCCATCGCGCCCAAATTGTAAACGATTACGCGGAGGGCCCGCCTATCCCCTCCGCGCGGGCCAACCGCCGTCAAGCGCCTCTATAAGCCGCCTTCAAATATTTTCTTGGAAAGATACCGCTCCGCCGAGTCGGGAATAATCACAGCCACCCGCTTCCCCGCCCCCAGTTCCTTGGCCAGCTCTACGGCCGCGAACACCGCCGCGCCCGAGCTCGATCCGCCCACCAGCCCCTCTTCGCAAGCCAGCCGCTTCACCATCGCAAACGCGTCCTCATCCGTGACAGCCATGATCCGGTCGCACACCTCGCGATGAAAGGTCTCCGGCACAAACGCCACGCCAATCCCCTCCACCTTGTGCTTGCCCGGCTCGCCGCCCTGCAGGATCGACCCCTGCGTCTCCACAGCCATATTCACCACGGAAGGATTGTGTTCCTTCAGGAACCGCGCCACCCCGCTGAACGTCCCACCTGACCCCACGCCGGCCACAAATCCATCCACGCGCCCTTCCATCTGCTCCCAGATTTCGACCGCCGTCGTGTCGTGGTGGAACTGCGGATTGGCCTGGTTCTGAAACTGCAGCGCCGTAAACGACCCGGGAATCTCCGCTCCCGCAGCGCGCGCCCTCTTGATCGCGCCGGCCATTCCCTCAGCTTCCGGTGTGCGCGTAACCTCCGCGCCGAAGCCGCGCATCAGGATGCACTTCTCCTCCGCGAATCCCTCCGGCACAAACAGCTTCACCGTGTAGCCGCGATTGACGCCGATCAGAGCCAGGCCCACTCCCGTATTGCCCGCCGTCGCCTCAATGATCGTGGAGCCCGGATGAAGCAGTCCGCGCTTCTCCGCGTCCAGAATCATCCCCAGCGCGGCGCGGTCCTTGATGCTGCCGCCGGGGTTCAGAAACTCGAGCTTGGCAAACACCGCCGCGGCCGGCTCTGGCGACAACCGCGCCAGTTGCAGCATGGGCGTCTGGCCCACCAGCTTGGTGATGTCGGTGGCAATGCGAAGGGCGGACGGGCGTGTAGTCTCAACAGCCATGGCAGGCTTCAGTCTATCGCAAACACCAATGCGTAGCCGCCCCCGCCTACCGCTTCTCCGGCACCACGTCGCTCTTTGCCGGCTTCACCACCGGGTAGTACCCCGTGCGGGTCCGCACCGTCATCTTGCCATGGCCCTTCGCCGTCGCCATCACCTGCACGTGGCGGAATCCCGGCTCCGACATCGGCCTGGTGGAGTGGTAGCCCAGCGTGTACTGGTTGCGGATGTCGCGCGCCACCTCGGCGGCGATCTGGTCGATCTGCTCAATGGATTTGGGAAAGTAAGCAATCCCGCCGGTCTCGGTTGACAGCATCTCCAGGGCGCGATGGGCGTGCTTCTCCTCCGCGTGTCCCGTGTCGTCGCCGAACAGCAGGCCGATCGAATAGATCGTCGGCCCGGACAGCTGCTGCACGCGCCGAATGGTCTGCTCCAGGTCGAGCGTGGACGCGTTGTCCTCGCCGTCGGTAATCAGGATCAGCACCTGCTTGGGCCGCTTGGCGTCCTCCGCCAGCTTGTCTGCGGAGGCGACGACCGCATCGTACAGCGCCGTCCCGCCGCGCGACTCAATATGGCTCAGCCCATCGCGCAGCTTGTTCACATCCGAGGTGAACTCCTGGTCGATGTACGCCTCGTCAGAAAAATTCACGACAAAAGCTTCGTCCTCGGGGTTCGAGGCCTGAATCAGATCCAGCGCGGCCTTGTTCACCGCCGGCCGCTTGCGCGACATGGACCCCGAGTTATCCACCACCAGCGCAATCGACACGGGCAGATCCGTGTGCTGAAAGCTCAGCAGGCTCTGGCGCACACCGTCTTCAAGAATCTGGAAGTTTTCCTTCTTCAGATCCAGCACCAGCCGGTCGTTCTCAAGCACGCTGGCGTTCAGCACCACCTCGTCCACATCCCTGTGCAGAACGTATCCGGTGGGCTCCTTGCTCAACTTCCCGACAGGCGGAACAGGGGGCTCGACATCCGGCGAGCGAACCGGATCGCGGTCCACGGTGAGCGACGGCGCCTGGTCTGGCGTGGGCCCAGCCTGCTGGGCAGCCGCAGGGGTTGCAGAGGGGGAGGGGGCTTGCTGCGCCCCAAGCGCCAACACCGCTCCGGCGAACAGGACTCCAACAGCCGCATTATTGCAAAGGCGCATAGTAACCGGTGCGGGCATGAATCGTGAGCGGGGGCAATCCCTGGGGGGGACTGACCTTCACCTTCACTTTACGCCACTTACCGTCCCTGATAAGGTCTTTGGGCCGGTAGCCAATCATATATTGATTGCGCAGCTCAGTGGAAATCTTCTCCGCAATGTCACCCATCTCGTCAACGTCGTCCACCCGGAACAGCCGTCCGCCCGTCTCTTCGCTCAGATCGTTGAGCAGTTGCGGCCCGGTGCGCTCTTCCGGCGTCGGCGCGTATGGGTCAAAGATGCCGATCGAGTAAATCTCCACGTCGGACTCCCGCACCTGCGAGCGCACCTCGCCTTCCGTGTAGCGCGACCGGTTGTCGCCGCCGTCTGAGACCACAAGCAGCGCCTTGCGCTCATGCTTGGCCTCGCGCATCTTCTCCACGCCATAGTAGATCGCATCCAGAAGCGCCGTGCGATGGCCGCTGTGTACCATCGCCAGACGAGCCTGAATGTCCTCCACCGAATTGGTGAAGTCCTCAATCAACTCCGGCCGGTCGTTGAAGCCGATCACGAAAAACTCGTCCTGCGGATTGGCCGTCTTGATGAACTGCAGAATCGACTCCCGCGCGCGGATCAGCTTCGAGCTCATTGAACCGGACAGATCGAAGATGATGCCGATCGAAACCGGCGCATCCTCGCTGGCAAAGCTGGAGATTTTCTGCTGCGTATTGGTTTCAAAAACCTGAAAATCTTCCTGTTCAAGCCCCGTCACAAGCCGGTTCATGGGATCGGTCACCGTGACCGGAACCAGCACCATGTCCACGTTCATACGGATGCGTGCGCCAGGGTGGATTCTCAAGGCACCCGGCCCGCTGGCCGCCGGTGCTTCCGCTCCCTTGGGCTCTGCCGTAGAGGGCGCCGTGGTCGTCGATGGCGGCGGCACATGCACCTTGTTCAGCTGGTCGTCCTGGGCCTGGGTCCGCGCCGCGCCAACGACTGCCAACAACCCGCAGGCCATCCGCGACCCGCACCGCATCCACCTGCGCCGTCTTGCAGCCGTCGTGTCATCCCCCCGCTCGAGTTGAACATTCGTCATGGCGAACCACCACGGGTTGAAGGCGAGTTTAGCACGCGCGCCGCTCGCCTGGCGCAACCGGCAGCCCCAAACCAGACAACCCCATCAACCACCGTCCCCAGGTCCAACAGTCTCCCATCCGTTCACGCTGCGCCAAACGCTCTGAGGTCCCGGAGGGACCGGTCGAAAATAGCCCAGGGCAAGTGCAGCGCCGCCCTGGGAATCAGCCGCCACAACTCGCTTGCGCCCTGGAGGGGCGCTGTGAGACCCGCCCCCGCCCAAAACGCTGTGCCCCATTCACCCGCGCCGGGGGCCGCACAACGAACGCTGGGATACAATCGTCCCTGAACGCGCAATGGGAATGAAGAATTCGCCTAAAGGTCCGCGCAATCCGCTCACAACGCTCCTGTGCGTCTCAACGGGCGCCGTGATTCTGCTGCTGGCCATTCCGCTCGTAACAGCTCAGGCGCCACTCGTGCCGCTACCCGCACCTCCAACCGCCCCGCCCGCTCCGCAGCCCCCGCGCTTCGTGGTCGTCCTCGACGCAGCCCACGGCGGTGACGACCCCGGGGGCCCTCTCGGCTCGCAGCCGGAGAAGGCCTTCACCCTGGCCCTCAGCGTGCGTCTCAGGTCCCTGCTCGGTGCGCGCGGCATCCAGGTACTCACCACCCGCGAGTCCGACGCAACCCTTGACACCAACCGCCGCGCGGAGATCGCCAACCACGCCAACGCACAGGCCTGCCTCAGCCTCCATGCCTCCATGACCGGCACCGGCATCCATGTCTTCGTCTCGGCGCTGGCGCCAGCCCCGGCCACGCGCTTTCCTGCATGGAAGACCGCCCAGGCCGCCTCGATCACCCGCAGCCTGGCGCTCGCCGGCCTGATCAACGCCACGCTCAAGCAGGCGGGCATGACCGTCGCGCTGGGCCGCACCGCGCTGCCCGCCGTCGACAGCATGACGTGCCCGGCCCTGGCCATCGAGGTCGCGCCCGACCCCTCCGCCGGCGCCAATCCCGCTGACAGCTTCAGCGATCCCGCCTATCAAGCCCGCATCGCCGAAGCCCTCGCCGCTGCCCTTCTCGAATGGAAGACGGAGGCGCAGCAGCCATGAGCGCCCGCTTCCAGATCTCCCGCTTCCGGGTCCCCCGCTTTCAGACCATCCTGTTCAGTGTCCTCGTCGCCGCTTCGGCCATCATGGGCGGCCTGCTCTGGCGCCAGCTCGACCGCGCCCACCAGCGCCTGCTCACGGGCGAGGACTCGGCGCCCACCCAGGCACCCCAGGTCGCTCCCGCCGAGCAGGCCACTCTGCTGGTCGCCAACGACGCCGACAACTCCCTGCTCACCCAGGTCGAGACCCTCCCCCTGCCCCAGGACACCGGCGCCCGCGCCCGGCTTATCCTCGGCAAGCTGCTTGACCTCTACGCCGCACCGGACGCCGCCCACCCCGTTCCCGGCGGCTCTGCTTCCATTGCCCAGGTCTTCCTGCTCCCCGCGCCCACCTTGCCGGGCGAGCCCAAATCCGCCGAGTCGAAAGCCTCGGGCGCCCCAACGGCAACTGGCCCGCTGCTCGCCGTCGTCAACCTCACCGGCACCTTTGCCGCCGGCCACCCCTCCGGCATCGAGACCGAGAACCTCACCCTGCAATCGATCAGCGGCACCCTCCACGCCAACCTGCCGCGCGTCACTGAAGTCCGCTTCCTGGTCGACGGCCAATCCCGCCCCACCCTCGCCGGCCACGCCGACCTGACCGGAACCTATCTGGCCGCCGACGCCGTACCCACCGAAGGCGCCCATCCGTGAGTTCCCCTCCGGCAAGCGCGTCTTCTCACTCGCCCACCATCGGCGTCTTCGATTCCGGCTTCGGAGGCCTCACCGTCCTGCGCGCCCTCATCGAGCGCATGCCCCACGCCCACTTCGCCTTCCTCGGCGACACCGCCCGCCTGCCCTACGGTTCCAAATCCCGCCGCACCATCGCCCGCTACGCCGCCGAGAGCGCCCAGTTCCTGGTCCGCGAGCAGGGTGCGGAGTTCCTCGTCATCGCCTGCAACACCGCCAGCGCCCTCGCTCTCGACGCCATCCAGGACGCCGTGCCCGTCCCCGTCCTCGGCGTCATCGAGCCCGGCGCGCAGGCAGCTCGCGCCGCCTCCAGCAGCGGCGACGTCCTCGTCATCGCCACCGACGCCACCGTGCAAAGCCACGCCTATACCGCCGCCTGCCAGGCCCTCGGCCTGCGCGCGCTTGAGAAAGCCTGCCCCCTGCTCGTCCCGCTGGTCGAAGAAGGTTGGACCGATCGGTCGTCGGCCACCGGCCAGGTCACCGCCCAGGTCGTCCAGATCTACCTCGACGAGCTGGCCGCTCAGGCCACCGCCGCCGGCCTCCACCCCGACGCGCTGGTCCTCGGCTGCACCCACTACCCCCTGCTCCGCCCGCTCATTGAAGCCGCCGTCCCAGCCTCCGTGCGCGTCATCGACTCCGCCCAGGCTGTGGCCGAGGCGGCCATGCGCAGCCTCCGCGCCCGCCTCATGCCGGCCGGCGCAGCCTCTCCCGGCCAAATCCGCTGCTTCGCCACCGACTCGGTAGACAAATTCGAGCGCCTCGGCCCCCGCTTCCTCGGCCACCCCGTCGGCAAGGTCCAGCTGGTTGACCTGGGAGGCTGATATCCTATGTGTTGCTTGTTCCGCCCTTCGGCGCGAACAAGGGGAGGAACCAAGAAAGCATGATCGATCTGGCAGGTAAGACGGCCGTTGTCTTCGGGCTGGCCAACAAGCGTTCCATCGCCTGGGGTATCGCCCAAAAACTTCATCAGGCCGGTGCCACCCTGGCCATCTGCTACCAGAACGAGCGCATGAAGCAGGAAGCCCAGAGCCTCATCGACGACCTGCCCGGCGCATCCGGCTTCCAGTGCGACGTCTCCAACGACGCCGAAATCGACACCCTCTTCGCCGCTCTCAAAGACAAGTACAGCAAGCTCGACATCCTCGTCCACGCCGTCGCTTATGCTCCCGCCTCCGAGCTCCGCGGCGACTTCATCAACACCACCCGCGAGGGCTTCCGCGTCGCGCTCGACGTCAGCGTCTACTCGCTCATCGCCGTCAGCCGCGCCGCTGTGCCGCTCATGACCGAGGGCGGCACCATCATGACCATGAGCTACTTCGCCGCCGAGAAGGTCGTGCCCAACTACAACGTCATGGCCATCGCCAAGTCCGGCCTCGAGTGCGCCGTCCGCTATCTCGCCTGGAGCCTCGGCCCCAAAAACATCCGCGTCAACGCCATCTCCGCCGGCCCCATCAAGACCCTCGCCGCCCGCGGCGTCGGCGACCTCACCGAGATGATGCGCTCCCACGCCGACCGCGCCCCACTCCACCGCAACGTCGATCAGCTCGAAGTCGGCGGCGCAGCCCTCTTCCTCGCCAGCGACCTCTCCAGCGCCGTCACCGGCGAAGTCATGTACGTCGACTGCGGCTACAACGTCATGGGCTTCTAGCGCGCCCACACTTGAATCCACCAGAACCGAGTTGTCATCCTGAGCCTAGCAAGCTGCGTCTTTTGCACCTTGCGGAGCCGAAGGACCTGCATTTGCCTTTCGTCTAAGTAAAAAAGGCTGCTTGAATAAAGCCTCTTCGGCCCAGTGTCAGGGCACGACTTCAGTCGTGCCGAAGAAGCCACAAAAGACGCCCGGCTTGAGCCCCTGCGGGATACCTTTCCAAGACTGACCAGCATGGATGAGACGGCTTCTAGCGTCCCGTCTCAGAAGTCATTGCCCAAAATCGAAGCTGTCATCCTGAACGAAGTGAAGGATCTGCGGTTGCCTTCTTAGAGCAGTTCTCCAATTCATGTGCTCTATTTAGCTCCGTGCAAGTTGGCTTTTTCTTAAGGAAAAAGCCACTTATCATCGTGCTTTCGGTGTACAGCAATTGGAGAACAGCTATAGGCACGGAATTTTGGGGACACCACACCGGCGCCCACGTTCGATCCACGGACAGAAAGCCTGGCCTGAGCCGTATCTTTTGGAACTCCTCCGCGGCATTCTTCACTGAGAAAAGCTCCCTGCAAGCCAACTTGATCGTTACGAATCCGGTGTCGCCGAGCGCATTCGAGATTTATCATTCGTCCGGTGTACGTAATCGGTAAAGTGAAGCGCGTTTTTGTGTCTCAATCGTGCGCGACAATCAAGCCAGGGGCCTATCGACGGCTGGCACGTTATACGGCCAGGTACGGAGGAATCCGTCCGGAAAAAGGTCCTTCGTGGATCTCCCAATAATGGAGACGCGAATAATTGCGCATAGCGTTTTCAGCGGGTACGGCATTGCACCCGTAAGTCTGTGGAGGCGGAGGCTCGATGAACAGATTGAAAATTCCCGTCTGGTTCCTTGCAGGCGGATTGATCATCCTGCAGATGATCCTGGTTGCGATCATCGTTCATGGCGAGTCGCTCACCTTCGATGAGGGCGACCATATTTTCGCCGGCTACATGATGTGGCATAGCGGTGACTACGGTCTGAATCCCGAGCATCCGCCGCTGGTGAAGCTGGTGGCGACACTGCCTCTGCTGCAGCAGAAGCTTTGGGTGCCTCCGCTGCAACAGCGAATGTTCAAGGCTGAGGCCTACCTGGACGGCCGCGATTTTATGGAGCGGAATGACGGCCCAGCGCATGGCCTGCTCTTCCGCATGCGCCTGGCAGCAGGCGTCTTTGCCGTGGGCCTCTCAGTGATCGTGTTTCTGATGGGGAGCAAGCTCTTTGGCGAGTCCACTGGTTTGCTGGCCTTGGTATTAGTGGTCTTCGAGCCCAATGTGTTGGCCAACAGCGATCTGGTCACGACCGACGTGGGAGTCGCTTGCTTCCTTCTGGCCACAATCTATTGCTTCTACCGCTACGCAAGGCAGCCATCTGTGATTCGTCTGTTGCTCACCGGCTTGGCCGCTGGACTCACGCTGTCGGCCAAGCACAGCGGAATTTTGCTCGCTCCGATGCTGCTGGGATTGACGCTGGTAGAGATCGCCTGTGCCGAGCGGGCACGGCGCAAGCGGACGGCTGGGACACTGCTTGGCGGATTTGCGGCCATCGTGGTCCTCGGGGTTGGGTTGCTCTGGGCTTTCTACGGTTTTCGCTATGCGGCCAGACCGGCAGGGCTGGTGATGAACCCGACGCTGAGCCAATACGCTGCACCCCTCACTGGGGTGAACAGTTGGGTGATAAGTCATCTCGCCAACTGGCGATTGTTGCCAGAGTCCTACCTGATGGGGATAACTGACATCCACTATGCAGCGCAGCAGTATGCCATCTTTATCCTCGGGCACGACTATGCTCACGGTGTTTGGTGGTACTTTCCAGTCGCCCTGTCCATCAAGACCACTCTGGGCTTGATCGGTCTGGTCGTTCTGGCCGGTATTGCGCTCGTCAGCAAGCGGCTCAGCCACGGAAGAGAATTGGCCTACCTGTTTGTGCCTGGCGCTATCTATCTTGCTGCGGCGATCCTCAGCGGCATGAACATCGGCACTCGGCATGTTCTGTTCTTGTATCCACTGGCCGCGTTGCTGGCAGCGGCGGGTATAACAGCGCTGGCGCAGCATAGCCGACGCTGGATGTGGATCGGTGGAGGATTGGTGGCGTGTCATGTCGTTTCTGCCCTGGCTGTGTTTCCGGCAGAGATGGCGTACGCCAACGAAGCCTGGGGCGGGGCGGCAAACACACACAAATACCTGAGCGACTCCAGTGTGGATTGGGCGCAGCAACTGCCACACGTCAAGCAATGGGTTGACGCCCATCCAGGCGAGGAGTGCTGGTTCGCCTATTCCGCTTATCCGGAACTTCGTCCGCAAGCCTACGGCATTCCCTGCCACCCGCTCCCCACTGACCAAACCGAATGGGAGTTCCTGCCCGTCGACGTGCCAGAAACCATCCATGGCAACATCCTGTTAAGCGCAGACGAGCTGGAAGCCTGTGACTGGCCCAGCGATCAGTTGAATGTCTTCCAGCGATTTCGGTGGATGCCGATGGCGGAGCAGATCGATCACAGCGTCTTTGTGTTCCATGGCGATTTCGATGTGCATGAAGCGGCGGCGTTGGGAGCAGTCCAAAAGGCGAATATCCTGCTCGGGGAGAATAGGCCAGCGGAGGCCCTGGTTGCGGCAAAAAAGGCCGTCGCTTTGCAGCCGCAGAATGTACTGACGCAGACAGCCCTGGGAGACGCCCAGGCGGCATCAGGCGACAAAAACAGCGCACGTGCCGCCTATGAATTGGCGATGGCGGCGGCGCATCGATTGGAAGCCGACGCCCAGCCGCTGTTTGTGCCCGACTTAGAGCAGAAGCTGCATCCATGACATCGTCATAACATAAGCCGGGTGCCCCAACCATTTCACAGTCTCACCGTGAAATGGATGGGAAACCACGCCCCCGTGCGAGCCTCCCGCGAGCGTCCCCCACCGCAAGGTGACAGGTGCTTGCAGAGAATTATCCCCTCCGGGCGCACCATGGAAATGGGAGGAGCGCAAAGCTCTGCCCGGAGAACCCATCGTGATGCAGGACAGCCTCTATACCGCCAAGGTCTATCTGGAAGAAGAATCCAATCCCTCCCTTCAAATCCCCGCAGTCATCCACTGCGTCCAGGCATGGAAGACAGCCCAGACCTCCTCCCTCGCCAGCGGCAGGAGCGCGTATCGCTCCGGAGCCGACGGCGTCAGCGCCTACTGCGCCGCCATGCCTCCGCTCTCCGGCTATCAAAATATCTGCGACTTCATCGTATGCGTCGGCTACGCTCTCACCGCCCGCTTGATCCCGGAAGACATCTCCACCAAGTACCTCTACGCGGCCCAGGTCGCCCTCTCCACCATCCCCGCCCGAGACAAAAAAACAGGAAAGTGCAAAATACCCCCCTCCCCCCTTTTGCCACAACCGGCTGAAAATAAGCGAATTAAGCCCATCAATACGCAAAAAGACCCATCGAACTAAAGGGTTTACGCTCAGCGCACATTTACCTGCTCTCCGGAAACAAAGCACTTACGGTCCAGCGCGCCCCCACCATTCCGCGTCTCTTGCGGAATGGTGGGGCACCACGACCCCATGCGAGCGAAGAGCGATCGTCCCACCACCGCAGATGGACGCAGGTTGTGGCTATTGGTGGTAGTTCGGATACGCCGGCCGCTCCACCTTCTTCGCCTGCTCCTTCGCCAAATCCTCCAGCGCCAGAGACACCGCCTTTTCCAACTGCGGATCGTGCCCTTCGCTCACCGCCTTCGGGTCCTGATCGACAACATAATCGGGATCGACCCCATGGTTCTCCACGTCCCACTCGCCCTTGGGCGAGAAGAACGCCACGCTCGGCGACGTAACCTGCCCGCCGTCCATCAGCACAGGAATGTTGGCGATCCCCACCAGCCCGCCCCACGTCCGTTTGCCCACCAGCGGACCCAGCCTGGCCTGCTTGAACAGCCACGGCAGCGCGTCGCCGCCGGAGCCCGAAAATTCATTGGCGATCATCACCTTGGGCCCGTAGATGCCGGCGTTGGGCGTGTGCTCAATCGCCCCATAGCGCGGCGCCCAATACGACTCAATGTGCCGCGCCATCACCTCCACAAAGTAGTCGGCCACCTGCCCGCCGCCGTTGAACCGCTCGTCGATAATCGCGCCCTGCTTCTCGGTCTGCGCCATATAGTAGCGATTGAAATTGGTAAAGCCGCCGCCCGCCGTGTCCGGCAGGTAAACATACGCAAGCTTGCCGCCCGAGAGCGCATCCACCTTCTTCTGGTTGCCTTCAATCCAGTCGATGTTGCGCAGCCCGGCCTCGCTCGCCACCGGAATCACCTGAATATCCCGCGCGCCCTTGCCGTCGGCCGGGCCCACGCGCAGGCTGGTCACAAGCCCAGCCGTGCCTTCCAGCGGCTGCTGAATATCGACCGCCGCAGTCAGTTCCTGGCCGTTGATGGCCAATATGCAATCGCCCACTTTGACATTGAGCCCCGGCTGCGCCAGCGGCGCTTTGAACTGCGGATTGAACTCGCCGCCGGTGTAGATTTTCGCCACGCAGTAACGGTCATCCCTGATCTCGTAGTCAGCGCCGAGCAGGCCTCCGGGTACCTTGCTCGCCTCTGGAATGTGGCCGCCAAACCCGCGCAGATGCCCCACGGAAAACGCGCCCAGCATCTCCTGGAAAATGTAGTTCAAGTCCGTGCGGGACGCGATCGACGCAACGTACGGCTCAAACTTCCTCTCGTCGGCCACGGTGTTGGTTCCGTGAAAATGCGGATCGTAGAAGAACGCGCGCTCGATGCGCCACACCTCGTGGTACATCTGCGCCCACTCGGCTTTGGGCTCCACGCGGACTTTCAAGTCGCTGAAGTTGAGTTCGCCGTCGCCCGGCTTCACCGGCGCATCGGCCGGCACAATCACCCACTGCGGCGTGCCACCGCCATCCGGGCCGCCGGGGGCAATCGACAGCAGCATCTTATTGCCGTCCGCGGAGATCTCAAAACTCTGCACTCCCTCGGCCAGCTTTTCCGTCTTGCGATCCTCCTCCGTCCACCGGCTCAGCGTTGCGCCGTGTCCCGCAAACCGGCCCGACTGCGCCATCTCCATCACGTACACGCTGCCCTTCAGCCCGGTGTCGAGCCCCACATAGTTCGCCGCCGGCAGCGGCAGAGCCACGATCCGGCTCTCGATTCCATCGAGGTCGATCTTCACCGGCTTCGGCGTCTTCTCGCCGTCCTTGTCGGACTTATCCTTATCCGCACTCTTTTCATCGCTATCTTTTGCCGCGGTCTTCGAATCGCCCTTGCCCGCGTCTTTCTTGTCGGACTCTTTCTTGTCGCCGTCGTTCTTCTCGTCCCCCTTCTTCTCGTCCCTGGCCTTCTCATCACCCAGCTCCGGCGCAATCGGCGAGGCCTCCGTAGCGGCAAGCACCGCCGCGTACACACTCGACGTGGTCTGGTAAAGGTCGCTCGTCATGTCCAGCCCGTCCGACACCGCGCCCGCGTTCGAACTCGCCGTAAAGTAGAGATACTTGCCATCGCGGTCGAACGCCGGCAAGTCAGCCTCAACCATCTGGCTCGTCACCTGCGTCGACTTTCCTGTCTCAATCGAGTAAAGAAAAATCGCGTGCAGATGATTGGCCATGGAGCGCTCATACGCCAGCCACTTCGAATCCGGCGACCACGCAAATTCGTAATTCTGCCCTGAAAATCCGCCAAACTCATTCTGATCCGTGATCAGGTCCAGCTTCCCGGTCGCCGTGTCCAGCACCCACACCTTCAGCCGGTTGTCGTTGAACACAATCCGCTTCGAATCCGGCGACCACTTCGGGTTGAAGTAGTACGCCGCCGCCTTGGCCAGCGGAAATCTCCTCACCGCCGCAGCGCCTGCCAACGCATTGCCCGTCTGCGGCGCCACGTCCAGTTCATAGAGGCCGCTCTGATCGGAGAAGTACGCGATCGACTGTCCATCCGGCGACCAAACCGGCGAGCGTTCCATCACTCCGGGCGTATTGGTAATGTCGCGCGTCGGCCCGTGCTTGGCGGCCACGGTCAAAATCTCACCATGCGCCTCAACCGCCGCGCGCACGCCACTCGGCGAAATCGTCACCGTCTGAATCTCGTCCTCAACGCCTTGAATCCGCGGCCGCACTTCCGGCAGGTCTGCGTCCACGTCAATCTGCACCGCGTTGCTCTTGCCCGTCGCCGTGTCGTAGAGGTAGATCTCGCCCATCTGGTCGTACACCAGCGTTGTTCCATCTCCAGCCAGCGTGCGCAGGTCGGCGCCTGTGTTCTCGAGCGCGCGCGTCACCTTCTTCGCCGCCGCATCGTATTTGAAAATGGTCACCGCACCCGCGCGTCCAGAGAGAAAATACACCTGCCCGCCGGCATAAACCGGATCGAAATCCGAAGAAGTCTCGTGCGGAATCTCGATTGAATCAAGCCCCGGCAGAGTCGTGATCCAGATCGTGCTGGCCCGGCCGCCATGGTAGTTGCCCCACGACACATACGACGTGTAGTTGAACCCGAACGCCGGCGGCAGCGGCGAGTAGGCAATCGCACCGCTGTCGGGCGCATACTGGCCCTCGTAGGCCATCGGCAGCGGCAGCGGCTTGGCGATTCCGCCACTCGCAGGCACTGTAAACAGTTGCGTATAGCGGCTGGCCGCCGACCGGTCGGAGCGGAACAGAATCTCCTTGCCATCCGGGCTCCAGCCCACCACCGCGTCAACCGCCGGGTGATAGGTTACGCGAAACGGCACGCCACCCGTCGCGGGAATGGTGAACACGTCCGTGTTGCCGTCGTACTCGCCCGTAAACGCGATCGTCTGGCCGTCGGGCGAGAAGGCAGGGCTGGTCTCAATACCCACGCCGACAGTGAGCCGGGTGGCCCGCCCGCCGGCGCGCGACACCGTCCACAAATCTCCCGCGTAGCCGAAGGCGATCAGCTCTTTGCTCAGCGCCGGCCGCTGATAGATGTGCGGCCCCGCGGCCACTGCAGCGGTTGGCAACAGCGCAGCCGTGCAAACGAGCAGAAAAATCAAAACCGCGGCAATTGAAGACTTTCGCACACCACGCATCAGCACGCCTCCGGCAGAAGATGAAGAAATCTTACACGTTCCCCCGCGCCCTATTCGGAGCGCCGGTCGCGCGAATCCTGTGGTATCCTGCGCCTGTGTCAGCCATCCATTCACCTTTGAGTCCCGGCATTCCCCGCCACTTCGCCGTGGTGCGCCTCACTCACTGGCTCACGGTCATCGCCTTCTTTGCGCTTCTCATCAGCGGCATTGAGATCGTCATCTCGCACCCGCGCTTCTACTGGGGCGAAACCGGCAACGTCATGATGACGCCGCTGTTCACCCTGCACATTCCCTCCTCGCGCGACACCGTGCCCACCGGCTATGGCTACGTCATGCCCGACCAGAACGGCTGGAGCCGCGCCCTGCACTTTCAATCGGCGTGGGCTCTCCTGCTCACGGGCCTCGTCTACTGCATCTTTATCGTGTGGACTGGCCATCTGCGCCGCAACCTGTTCCCCGCGCCCGGCCAGCGAACCGCCCGCGCCTTCTGGAACGTGATCGCAAGGTATCTGCGCCGCGCGCCGGCAGACGAAAGCGAAGCTCCCTCCTACAACGCCGTCCAGCGCGCCGCTTATCTCGGCGTGCTCTTCATCCTCTTTCCGCTCGTCATCTGGACCGGCCTCGCCATGTCACCGGCTTTCAATGCCGCTGTGCCGGCAGCCGTCAACGTGCTCGGCGGGCGCCAATCAGCGCGCACACTGCACTTCTTCGTCTCCGGCGCTCTGGTTCTTTTTCTGCTCGCCCACGTCACAATGGTCTATCTTGCGGGTTTCAGAAGCCGCATGCGGGCCATGATCACCGGCCGAGCCTCGCTGCCACCGGAGCTGCCATGAGCCCCATCTCGCGCCGCAAGCTGATCACCACCGGCCTGGCCGCAACCGCCGGCATCGGCGGCCTCGCCGTGGCTGCGCGCCTTGCCCGCCGTTACGGCCTCATCCCGCCGGACCACGGCGGCCTCTACGGCGCCGGCGAGACGCTCAACTACGCCGCCCAGCGGCTACTCTCATCGCGTTCGCTGGCCCGCGAGTTTCCTCGCGGCATGATCTCGAAAGCTCCCTTCGCCAACGCGGTTGCGCCGCCCGACGATCGCTTCAAGCGCCTCCAGGCCGACGGCTTCACTGGCTGGCGCCTCGCTGTCAGTGGCCTGGTCGCGCGTCCCGGCCTGCTGTCGCTCGCCGATCTGAAGGGTCTGCCCGTCCGCAGCCAGATCACTGAAGTCGTGTGCGAAGAGGGCTGGTCCTACGTAGCCGAGTGGATCGGAACGCCACTGGCCGACGTGCTCAACGATGTGGGCGTGCTGCCCCAGGCGCGCTACGTCGCCTACTACTCAGCCGACCGCAACTGGTGGGACAGCATCGACCTGGCCGAAGCCCTGCACCCGCAGACGCTGCTCACCTGGGGTATGAATGACGGCGACCTGGCCGTTGGCTTCGGCGGCCCGCTGCGCATGCGCGTCCCCCGCCAGCTGGGCTACAAGAGCGTCAAGTACATCACCGGCCTCGCCGTCACCGACTCGCTCAAGCACCTGGGCACAGGCCTCGGCTCGCCGGGGCCGGAGTACGGGTACACCTGGTACGCCGGCATCTGAATCGGTTGTCTGTCCTCGTCGCATGGCGGACGCTCACGCGGCGCCACAAATGGTCTGGTGCGCAAGCGCTCCGCCGCGGCGGACCCCACCGCAGGTGGTTACTGGTCCTTCAGCGTCACCGTAATCTTGCGCGCATCGCCGCCGGTCGAGCTGATGGAGATTTCGCCTGTAGCCTTCTTGCGGATGCTCTTGAACTTCTCGCCCCACTCCACCAGCACCAGCGCGTTCTCGGTCAGCAGCTCGTCCAGGCCCAGCGTCTCCAGCTGCCGCTCGCCTTCCAGCCGATACACGTCCAGATGGTAGAGCTTGACCGGCTTGCCCTCGCGCGAGCCGTCGTACTCGTGGATCAAGGTGAACGTCGGGCTGGTCACCTCGTCCGCTTCAGCCGCGTCCAGAGCCTGGGCAATGCCCTTCACCAGCGTGGTCTTGCCGGTGCCCAGATCGCCGCGCAGAATCAGCAGTTGCGGCGGCTTCAGCAGCTTGGCCAGCTTGCGCCCCACCTCGATGGTATCCGCGCCGCTCTTGGTGGTGAACTCGTGTACCCGGCCTGCTGCGGTCACTGCGGCTTCGGTCATTCCCCATACCTCACTTCGGTCATTCCCCACAACAAAGGGCTGTTGCATGCAATGCCTGCTGCATGCGATGCACCCTGCAACCAAACATAACCGTTCTCCCCGCGCCATTGAAAGCGAAAAGCCCGAGAAAATTGCCGCAGGCTGTCGGTGGCCAGCAAAGTGTGCTCGTCCTGGTCCGCATCGGGCCCGCGAACCGCCAGGTCCGCCGCCAGCCCGTGCAGGCAAACCGCCGCTGCCACCGCGCGCGCCGCGTCGCCGGAGCCAGCGCAGGGCGGATGCTGCGCCAGCAACCCAGCCACCAGCCCCGTCAGCAGGTCGCCGCTGCCACCCTTCGCCATGCCCGGATTGCCGGTCGTGTTCACGGCCACGCGTCCATCAGGATCTGCAATCAGCGTGCGCGCGCCCTTGAGCACCAGCGTCACGCCGAACCGCCGGGCAAACCCACGCGCCACTTCCAGCCGGTTAGCCTGCACCTCGGCCACTGTGATTCCGGCCAACCTCGCCATCTCGCCGGGATGGGGAGTCAGCACCACCGTCCGCCCCTTGGCCAGTTTGCTCAGCAGCACCGGCTTGGCGGCAAGAATATTCAACGCATCGGCGTCGATCACCGCAGGTATCTTCGTCGCCGCCAGCAAGCCGGTGACAAACTTCACGGCTTCCGGACCCTGGCCGATACCGGGACCAATGGCGAGCACGGTCTTGCCCGCCATCAAGGCATCGAGCGCCTCAGGAGCCAGAGCGTCAGCAGAGATGCCGCCCGCGGCTCCAGCCGCCAACGGCCATGTCATCAGCTCCGGCGTCACCGCAGCCACCATCGGCAGCACCGCTGCCGGAGCCGCAGCGGTAACCAGTCCCGCCCCCGAGCGCAGCGCGCCGAGAGCACTCATGGCCGGCGCGCCCGAGCGGACACCCGTTGCCGAATACGACCCGCCCACCACCAGCACATGACCAAAGTTTCCCTTGTTCGATGCGACCGCGCGCGGCGCCTGGACGAGCGCAAGCGACGAGCCGGCCCACTCCAAGCCCAGCTTCGAGACGATCGCCTCATCCGGCGAACCGATCGGCGCCACCACCACCGGCTGATCCCAGAGGCGGGTCAACTGAGCGAACACGTGCGCCGGCTTGGGCGCAGTAAACGTGATGACCGCATCGGACGGAAAGACCGGTCCTTCGGGTGCGGCAGCAGTCCCGTCCGCAGCCCACCCCGAGGGTAGATCGACGGAGAGAATAGGCGCTCTGCTCTCGCCGATCCACTCGAGTGCGGCCAGCGCCAGCCCCTTCAGGGGTGGCTTGAATCCCGTTCCCACGATCGCATCCACAAGCAGGTCCGCGCGCAGAGCTTCACCGTGCGAGGTCAGCTCCTTCGCGGTCTCAATCACCTGCACGGCCCCCGGCCGCGCGCTCGCCAGCAGCTCGCTCCACGCGGTCACAACATCGGCACCGAGCCGCTCTGGCGCGCCCAGCAGCACCGCTGTCACTTCCAGACCCGCAGTGGCCAGCAGCCGCGCCGCCATCATCCCGTCGCCACCATTGTTGCCGCGTCCGCACAGCACCGTGACCCGTCGCGCGTGTGGAAACTGCATCTGTGCAAACGCCGCCACAGCTCCCGCAGCTGCTCGCATCAGGTCAATCGACGCTACGCCAAACCGCTCCGTCGTCGCCCGGTCGCACGCCTGCATCTCTGCTGCTGAAAGAACCCGCATGGCAACCATGGTAGCCGGTTTCGTGCACTCCCAGTGAGCAATCCCGAACGCCCTTGCGATCGTCTACATTGGATACGAGAGGCCGGATCATGACGCAACCCACCATTCCCTCCGACGACCGCGGCCATTCCAGCCCGACCGCAACCTTCGATCTTTCCCAACTTGCCCGCGCATTTCCCAATACTGCTGAAACCATGCTCCTCGACACACGCCTGACCGACGAACCGGCAGCCAGTTCCCGCCTGTTCCGCGTCTACCGCGCCGTGCCCGCACATTTTCACGCGACGTGCGACGAATACCTGCAGGTGCTCACCGGGCGCGGCAAGTTCACCGTCGGCGCTAACGCCCCCATTGAGCTCGGCCCAGGCCAGCTTCTCTTCTTCAAACGCAACACCGTGCACAGCATTCCAGAGATCATTCAAGCACCCTTGGTTCTACTCGCTATCGACACGCCGCGCAGAGATCCCGCCGACGTCACATTCGTCGACCCGAACGCGGGAACCGCGTCCGCCTTTCTTCGATCCGTCTCGCTCTCGCCTGACGACTATTGACAGATTCTCCGCCACGTGCGGAATGCCCGCAACCAAACCGTGAGGCCGTCATGTTGACACAAGACGAAAAAGCACACGCCTTTCGCGCGCTCCACGCCGGCGCGGAGGCATTCATCATCCCCAATCCGTGGGACGTGGGCTCGGCGCGGCTGCTCGCTCACCTGGGGTTTCAAGCTCTGGCCACAACCAGCGCCGGCTTCGCCTTCTCGCTTGGTCGCACCGATGGCGCCGTCAGCCGCGACCAGGTCATGACCCACATCGCCGCCCTCGCCGCAGCCACCGATCTGCCCATCAGCGCGGACCTCGAAAACTGCTTCGGCCACGCGCCGGACGTTGCGGCCGAGACAATCACGCTCGCAGCTGCCGCAGGAGCCGTTGGCGGATCGATTGAAGACGCGACCGGGCAACCCGATCAGCCCATCTACGAGTTCGCCGCGGCTGTCGATCGGGTGCGCGCAGCAGCCCAGGCGGCGCTCGCTCTCCCGTTTCCCTTCACGCTTACCGCGCGCTGCGAAAACTACCTCGTCGGCCGCGCCGACATTGCAGACACCATCCGGCGTTTGCAGGCTTACCAGGATGCAGGCGCAGACGTGCTCTACGCGCCAGGCCTGGCCACGCAGGAGGACATCACGTCCGTGGTCCGCTCGGTTGATCGCCCGGTCAATGTGCTCATGGGACTGCAAGGCGTGCAATTGAGCCGCGCTGACCTTTCCGAGCTGGGCGTCAGCCGCATCAGCGTCGGCGGCTCGCTGGCGCGCGCTGCGCTCGGTGCGCTCCTACGCGCCGGCCGCGAGATGCGCAACGAGGGAACCTTCACCTTCGCGCAGCAGGCGGCCGGCTTTCGCGGGATCAGCGAAATCTTTTCAAACTGAGTCTGTCATTCTTCTGAGCGAACCGGGGTCCCCAAAGAGCGGTCTCTGCTCTTTTGGGGAGGAGTTCGGGGTTGGTGAGTCGAAGAATCTGCCTTCGCTTCCTCGCACAACCTGGCCGAAGCCCTTCGCCGCTCACCGCAGCATCAGCACCAGGAACCACGCATTCAGCCCCGCAATCAGCGCCGCCACCAGCCACGCCAGCGCCTGCATCCCGCGGCCGTTCACAAACTCGCCCATCACCTTGCGGCTGCCCGTGAAGATCACCAGCGGCACCACTGCAAAGCTCAGCTGCAGGCTGAGAATCACCTGGCTCAGCAGCAGCAGCTTCTCGGTCCCGCGCTCCCCCGTAAACCACACCACGATGATCGTCGGCACGATCGCGATCGAGCGGGTAATCATGCGCCGCAGCCACGGCGGCAGCTTCAGATGGATGAAACCCTCCATCACAATCTGCCCGGCCAGGGTGCCGGTGATCGAGGAGTTCTGCCCGCTCGCCAAGAGCGCGACGGCGAACAGCGTGCTCGCCCCCGCAACGCCCACCAGCGGGCTCAGCAGCTTGTACGCATCCTCAATCGCCGCTACCTCAAAGTGTCCGCTGCGATGGAAGACCGCGGCAGCCACAACCACAATCGCCGCATTCACAAACAGCGCCACCGTAAGCGCCAGCGCCGAGTCGATATTGGCCATGAAGATCGCTTCGCGCTTGCCGCCGGGCGTCCGCTCGTAGTTGCGGCTCTGCACAATCGACGAGTGCAAATAAAGATTGTGCGGCATCACCGTAGCGCCCAGCATGCCGATCGCGATGTAGAGCATCGTCGGATTCGTAACAATCTGCACAGAGGGGATGAACAGGCTATACATCGCCAGCCCGTATTCCGGCCGGGATACAAACAGCTGCACGCCGAACAGGACAATGATGGTGCAGATCAGCGCGATCACCAGCGCTTCAACCACGCGGAATCCCCAACGCTGCAACAGCAGGATCAGCAGCACGTCGAGGCCGGTGATCAGCACGCCGTAAAACAGCGGGATATGAAACAGCAGATTGAGC
>Ga0302267_10001552_pt1 | contig 29157 bp, 21 predicted proteins | sample III_Bog_E1_3_FD_194555 | JGI IMG/M metagenome (GOLD analysis project Ga0302267, IMG submission 194555) | Peat permafrost microbial communities from Stordalen Mire near Abisko, Sweden - III_Bog_E1_3 | ecosystem: Environmental > Terrestrial > Soil > Wetlands > Peat | place: Sweden: Abisko...
GTGGGGGTGGATCCACGGCATGAACGAGATGTGGAGCGGCCTCGAGACCGCCGAGCTGGCCTTCGCCCCCGCGGCGCTGTGCGGCTACCTCTCCCTGGGGGAGCGCGCGACGCTGGCGGTCTTCTGGTTCCCGGCGGTCCTGTGGATGATGGCCATCCTCGACCGATCCGGCAGCGTCCACCTCCAGGGGACGGTGAGCTGGATCCTGCTCGCCGGCTCGTCGGCGCTGCTCCTCGCTTCGCTCTACACGCGGGAGGCGCGGCGGATCGCGCTGTGGCGTGGCTATGCGACCGTGCGCCTCGCGGCTCCACGGAGCGGCGCCGTGCTGCGGCGGGCGCCTCTGCGCTCGGCCGGGCAGCTCGCCTGGGCCACGGCGGTGGGAGCTCTGTCGCTGGCGATCACGGCGTGGATCGCGCCACTCCTCTGGCAGACGGAGGACACCGGCACGGCGCTGGAGAGCACCAGCGCCTCCGCTGCGAGCGGCGGCACGGCGGGACCGGCGGAGCCCTGCTGCCCGGACGGGAGCGGCGTGGTGGTGCGACGCACGCGGGTGCGCGAATACTTCCCGCTGCTCAGCCACCAGGACACCGATCATTACGGGACGCCGACCTCGTACTGCTCCGCGTGCCGTGACGGTGTCCCCATCGGCTCGGCGGACTGGAAGGGCGGGCCCGGTCACGTGGCGAGCGCCGGCGGCACCAGCGCCGGCGACCCGCAGTACATCGGCGGTCCCGGAGGGTTCGCGCCGCACGTGGAGCCCGGGGCGGCGGATACGTACCTGGCGCCGACCGGGGCGACGGCCGTCGTGCAGCCCACCCCTCCCGCTCACGGCACGGCCGCAGTCCTCGCAGCACCGCCGGCGGTGCACGGGGGCGCGCCGATCGCTCAGCAGGCGTGGTCGCCCGGGAGAGATCGCGCCGCGATGGGGAGGGTGAGGCGCGTGCACCGGCAAGCGGAGGCAGACTACGACGATCCTCTCCCCTGGCTGCTGACGCTCGCGGTCACCGCCGTGGTGGTGCGCCTGGCGATGCGACCGGTGCGCCGCTGGCTCTTGATCCGCCACCTGGGCCGCCCGTTCTGGGCCGAGACGGTGGACCAGCGCGTCTCCAACCTCTGGCAGCTCGTGCTGGTCGGCCTGCGCGACGCCGGGTGGCGCGCGGCGCCGGGTGAGCAGCCGCAGGAGCTGGCGCGGCGCATCGGGCTCGAGGGCATGAAGACCTGCGCGACCGTGCTGGAGCGCGCCCGCCACGGCGTGCGCGTCGACGGCGAGGATCTCGCGGCGATGACCGAGGCCGCACGGCAGGTCTACGAGGGCGCGCGCAAGCATGCCGGCGGAGCGGCGCGCGCGGCGGGCTGGGTGCGCTGGCCGCTGGTCTGACGATTTCGGTCGGCACGGCGAGGAGGCGCGGTAGCCTCGCCGCCGTGCGGTCCCCCCTGCTCCTCGCCTCCACGCTCGCTCTCGCAGCTTGCTCCAGCGCGGTGCCCAGCACCGACGGGTCGAACGCCACGCTCGCGCCGTCGGCACCGCCCGCGGTGCAGAGCGGAGTCGCGCTGCTGAACTGCACCATCAGCGCGACCCACAACGGCGCCCAGAAGCTGGAGCTCCTCGAAGGGGTGGGGCTCGAGTTCGAGGTCGCGGTGAGCCCCATCGTCGACGGCACGGTGCAGGCCCGAGGCCCCGAGCAGGGGGGCGCGTACCGCTTCACCTCGCACCTCGTGGGGACCGGCAAGGGAGCGCTGGCAGGCGTCGGGCCGGTGACGATCGACGAGCTCGAGACCAAGGTGAACGTGGCGATGAACCGCTACGCGCAACCCGGCGGCCCGGGGACGGAGCTGAGCTTCACCTCGGTGGACATGGCTGCCCGCGGCATCTACATCGAGTTCGCCGGCACCGCCCACGGCAGCGGCGGCGATCGCTATGCCTTCCGCGTCACGCTGGGCCAGCCCACCGCGCCCTCGGGCGGCAAGGTCATGCCCGACGGCCCCGGCCAGAACGCGCCCATCCAGAGCAAGATGGTCGTCGTCCAGGCACCGATCACGACCGTGCTGACCACGACCACGGTGCGCAAGCTTCCCTGAGCGATGCGGCAGGTGGCATTGGCGGCGTTCACGGCTGCGGCGTGCCTCGGCGCCTGTGCGCGCGAGCCGGCGCACGACGCTCGGCGCGCGCCCCAGCCGGTCGAGCCGACCCCGGTGCCGGCGTTCGCCCTGCCCTCGCCGCTCCCGGCGCGGTACCTGCGGACGCTCGCCTACGATCCCGGCGGCTACGACGGCGCCTCTCCTCCCGGGGGCCCGTCGCGAGGCCCGGTGTCGGACCTGTTGCTCGGCGACCTCCTCTACCACTCGCCGTCGACGCTCGGCCCGCGCGCCGCCGCGCTCGGCATCTCCTGCCAGACCTGCCACCCCAACGGCGCCGCCGGCACCACGTTCTATCTCGACGGCCTCAGCGATCGCGCGGGCAACGTCGATCTCTCCACCGCGTTCTTCCGCGCCGAGGCGGACGACGGGCGCGTCGATCCCGTCAACATCCCCTCGCTGCGCGGCGCCCGGTACACGGGCCCCTACGGGCTCGACGGCCGCACGGCCTCGCTCGCGGACTTCATCCAGGGGGTGGTCACCTCGGAGTTCCAGGGGGACGCGCTACGCCCGCGGCAGCTCGCGGCGCTGGTGCGCTACGTCCAGGATCTCGACTTCCTCCCCGACCAGAACCTCGACGCCCGATCGCACCTGAGCGAGCGCGCGGGCGGAGCAGCGCGGCGGGGGGAGGCGATCTTCACCCGCGGGCAGCCGGGGTTCGACGGGAAGAGCTGCGCGACCTGCCACGACCCCTCGACGTTCTTCCGCGACGGCCGGGTGCACCGCCTCGGGACCGAGACCTCCCCCTCCCCGACTGCGATGGATGGCGGCTACGAGACGCCCACGCTGCTGGGGACCATGGAGACTGCGCCCTACTTTCACGACGGCCGCTTTGCCACGCTGCGGGAGGTCGTCGGCTGGTTCGATGCGTCGTACCGGCTCGGGCTGTCGGCGGCCGAGCGCGACGATCTCACCGCCTACGTGGAGGCCGTCGGCGCCGTCGACCGCACCCACGACGACCGCCCGCTGGCGCGCCGCAAGAACGAGGCGTTCGCGTATGTCGCCCTCGTCGACGGGAGTCAGGACCGCCTCGTGACGAGGGCCGCCGTCGCCGCGGTCCTCCTCGAGCTCGAAGGCGAGCCCGCCGTGCTCTCGCCGCGCGTCCGGACCCTCCGCACCCGCTTGCTCCACGTGCGCGATGCCATCACGGCGTCCGACTCGGGCGAAGACGTGGGAGCCAAGGCACGAGCGCTGCGCAGCGACCTCGCGCGCCTCGCCGCCGACTGGGCCGGCGTGCTCTCGGTCGAAAAATAGCGTCACACCATATCTCGTCCCTAGACCACGAAGGTGCCGAGCACGAATATCCATGACGCGGGGCGCCGTTTCAGCGTAGAATCGAGCCTCGCGACATGGAGGTCGGATGTTGGTGACGACGTTCCGTATAGCTCTCTTGACGGCGTTCGGACTCTCCCTCGGGCTGGCTTGCTCGCCGTCGACTCCGATCAAAGGAGCGGGCGGCGGCGCCGGTGGGAATGTCGGTACCAGCAGCACCAGCGGCGCCACCAGCAGCAGCGGCGTCACCAGCACCAGCGCGGGTGGGGCCGGCGGGAGCGCGGGCTCGGGCGGCAGCACGTGCAATGCCACGACCTGCCCCCAGGGCTGCTGCGATCCGACCGGCACCTGCCTGACCGAGGGCACCGCGTCCGCGTGCGGCACCAAGGGCGCAGCCTGCGCGACCTGCGCCGGCGGGCAGGGATGCAGTCAGGGTGTCTGCGCGTGCGACGGCGCCTCGTGCCCCGACGGCTGCTGCACCGCGAGCGGCACCTGTATCCAGGGGACCGGGCAGTCGACCTCCGCCTGCGGGCTGGGCGGGCAGGCCTGCGGCACCTGCGCGGCAGGCCAGGCGTGCAGCGCCGGGGGATGCACCTGCGGTGGCGGGACGTGCAACGGGTGCTGCTCCAGTGGCAAGTGCGTGACGGCGTCCAATGCGGAGTGCGGCGCCAACGGCGGCACCTGCAGCGCGTGCGGCGCCCAGCAGGAGTGCAACGCTCAGGGGCACTGCGTGTGCGACGCAGCCTCGTGCCCGAACGGCTGCTGCGACGGGAACGGGCAGTGCCAGACGTCGGCCACCGCCACCTGCGGGGAGGCCGGCGCGGCCTGCGTCGCCTGCGGGACCGGCCAGACGTGCAGCAACGGCAAGTGCGCCTGCAATGCGGCCTCGTGCCCGAACGGCTGCTGCGATGGGACCGGGGCGTGCCAGACGTCGGCCACCGCCACTTGCGGGGAAGCCGGCGCGGCCTGCGTGGCCTGCGGGACCGGCCAGGCGTGCAGCAGCGGCAAGTGCGCCTGCAATGCGACCTCGTGCCCGAACGGGTGCTGCAACGGCGCGACCTGCGAGCCCTATGCGAGCGAGACCAACAGCCTGTGTGGCAAGGGCGGCGCGGCCTGCGCGGCGTGCCCCAGCGGGCAGACCTGCGGCGCCACCACGGGCACCTGCAGCACCAGCACCACGGGGCCGTGCACCTGGGCGGCCGGGCCCGAGTCCACCAGCGGGGAGATCACCTGCTACTGGTTCGGCCAGGGGACCGCGCAGGGCGGGGGCTGCTCCAGCTACAAGACCTACTGCGGGAACTGCGCGACCGAGAGCGGGGGGAACAACGGTGGCTATTGCCCGACCGGGATCACCGACTCGGTGTCGAACATCTCCACCCCGTACTTTGCCGCGTTCCCCTCGGGGACCTTCGGTCAGGGGAAGTATTGCGGGATGTGCGTCCAGGTGAATTACCAGGGCAAGTCGATCACGGCCACGATCGTGGACGAGTGCGCGACCTGCAGCTCCTCGGCGCACATCGATCTGAGCCTGTCGGCGGCGGTGGCCCTGGGCCTCGGGCAGAACGGCACGACCGCCGACGCGACCAGCGGGGTGACCTGGGACGCGGTGGACTGCCCGGTGACGGGCAACATCGTGGCCGTCTACAACAACGGCTACGCCGGGCAGCTCTACTTCCAGGACGTGGTCTTCCCGGTGGCGGCCGCGACGGCGGGCGGGCACACGGCGACGCAGGCGTATGGATACTGGGACTTTGGCACCTCGGTGGCGGGGAAGTCCGTCACGCTGACCGACACGCTGGGGCACGTGGTGACCGGGACCGTGCCGGGCTCGAGCGGGGGGAGCGTCGGGGTGCAGTTCCCGGCGAGCTGCCAGTAGCGTCGGGGGAGACACCCGCCCCCGGGTGAAGATCCGCGCCCGCCCCCCGTCTCACGGACCCGCCTCGGCGCCGAGGCGGACGGTCGGGCTCACCGAAATGCCCCCTTGGCCATTTCGGTGAGCCGCTTTCGATCGTCGCCAGCACCTTGGCTTCCGGAGGCAGAATGAAGCGGACCCTTCTCATCGGCGGCCTGACGGCGGCGCTCACCGGCGCCGGGCCCGCGGCGGCGACTCCCCCTACCCCGGCGCAGGTGGCCGCCCTGGGCGAGCTGGAGCGAGAGGCAGCGGTGTACGAGGGCGCCGCGCGCGATTACCGCGGCACGATCACCGGCATCGTCCAGCACCATTACCAGGACCGGCGCCGGCAGGTGCTCGCCGGCCTGGACGCCGAGATCGCCGTGGAGAAGCAGGGCCTGCGCGACGCCCGAGAAGCTGCGATCCGCCGGCTCGAGGCCTTCGTCGCCGCCCACGGCGGCGCCGACGCCCAGCCCGAGCACACGCCCGACGCCATGTTCCGCCTCGCCGCCCTCTACGAGGAGCGCGCCCGGACCGACACCGACGCGAGCGAGGATCTGAGCCGCGGCCTGCGCCCCGCGATCGCCCTCTACAAGCGCATCCTCCGCGAGTTCCCCGGGTACCGCGAGCGGGCCGGCGTTCACTATTACCTCGGTCACGCCTACGACGACGCCGGCCGCCCGCGGGAGGCACAGCAGGTGTGGCGGGCGCTCGTCTGTCAGAATCACTTCCCCTATCCGACGACGGCCGACCCCGGGGATCCCGAACGCGATACGGTCCGCGCCCTGCCCCAGGATCACGATCGCGAGCACTGGCAGGGCTGGCGCGCGCAGAGGCCCGCGCCGGGCGGGAGGGATCTGACCTTCGAGAACCCCTACCCGGAGGACTGCCGGCCCATCCCCCAGCAGACCGTGGCGGGATTGGAGCCGCGGTACCTGGCGGAGGCATGGTGGCTGATCGGCGATCACCACTTCAACGAGGTGGACGCGGCGGGCGGCCCCTTCAACCTCAACCGCGCAGAGGCCGCCTATCGCCGCTCGCTCCGCTTCAAGAAGCCGCCGGTGCACGGCGTGGCCATGTACAAGCTGGCCTGGACCTACTTCAAGCAGCAACGGTACGAGGCTGCGGTCCGGCAGTTCGTCGAGCTGCTGCGGATCACGGACGAGCAACAGCGGCTCACCGGGGATGCGGGAGCAGATTTCCGGGGTGAGGCCTACACGTACATCGCCGGGTCGCTCACCTACGCCGACTTTGCCGGTCCCGATGCGGACGCTCCCTGGGCGCCGCGCCAGGACACCCTCGATACCGAGACGGATCCGCGGGCCGCGGAGCAGAAGATGCGCGTCGCCCTCGAGCGGGTGCAGGACGGGCGCCTCATCCCGCAGGACGCGCCGTGGACCATCGATATCTACCGGGCGCTGGCGCAGGAGCTCAGGGACCTGGGACAGCTCCACAGCATGATCGAGCTGGACGAGCTGACCCTGAAGAGGTGGCCGCTCCACCGGGAAGCGCCCCTCGTACAGGACGAGATCGCGACCGCCTACGACCGGCTCGCGTCCGTCGAGCGCGAGGGGACGGCCGCGCGGGCAGAGACGTCGGCCCGCGCGCTCGAGGCCCGCACCCGACTCTCGGCCTACGTGGGCACGACCCCGTGGGTGCAGCGGCACCTGGGTGATCACGAGGCCATCCTCGCCGCGGACCGCCTGGCGCGCGGGGGGCTGCGGCGTGCGGCGGCCGATCACACCAATGCAGGGAGCGCCCTCGTGCAGCAGGCAGACGCTCTCGGGGAGGGTGCAACACGTGACCGGGCCCGAGAGCGCGCGCTCGCCGAGTATCGCCTCGCCGCGCAGGCCTGGGGGAGCGCGCCGTCACGGGAGGAGGGCCCGGAGAGCTACGAGCGCAGCTTCTGGCAGGCCGACGCGGAGCACCGGATCGTGGCGCTCCAGGTGGCACTCGGCCGGAGCCCGGCGCCCGGCGAGATCGACGCCGCACGCGCCTCGGCCACCGCCGTCCGCGACTCCAACGAAGACGGCCGCTACCAGGAGCCGGCGGCGCAGTTCGTCGTCGATCTGGCGGAGCAGGTGCTCGCCGACCGCCACGCGGTCTTCCTGCGCAGCCACGGTGCCGAGGGCCTCGCCCCACGGGACCAGGTCCAGACCACCGGGACCGGCGCCGCCGAGCACGTCCTCGCCGAGCCGCTGCCCCGGGAGGTCGCCGAGGCGGTGTCCGCGCGCGACGAGTACGTCGCCCGCGTCCCCGCAGCCCGCGATCCGGCGCACAACGCGGCTCTCTTTCGCTATCAGGCCGCCGACCTGCTCTTGGTGTACGGCCAGCTCGACGAGGCCCGGCGGCGCCTCACTCCCATCTACGAGGCCGAGTGCGGCAAGAGCACCTACGGCTTCAAGGCCTGGCGGAAGCTGGTCCGCATCGCCGCGCTCGAGCACGACGGTGACCGCAGCGCCGGGCTCGCCCGGGCGGCGCTGGCGCGAAGCTGCGCCCTCGGCGCCGACGACGGCCCGACCGAGACCGGCATCGCCCGCGGCACCCTGACGGCCGTCGACTACGAGAGCGCCGGCAAGCTGTTCGAGGCGACCCAGCAGATGCCCGAGGGCCCCGCCCGCGCCCGGCAGTGGCGCGAGGTCGCGCGGCTCTATCGCGGCGCCCTGGAGCAGAATCCCTCGTCCGACGCCGCCCCCGAAGCCGCGCTGAACGGCGCCTACGCCAGCAAGCAGGTCGGCGACCACGGACAGGCCATCGCCCTGTACGAGCTCCTGGTCCGGGAGTACGGCAGCGAGGCGAGCCTGGCCCGGATCGAACGCGGTGACCCCGCCGCCACCCCGCCGACGCCCCCCGATCCCGGGCGCTACGCGGCACGCCTCGGCTTCCTGGAGCGCGCCTACCGGGGCCTGGAGGAGGCGTACGTGCTCCTCTTCGACTACCGCAGGGCGGCGGCGACCTACGACGCGGTCGCAGAGAGCCCGCGCTTCGGCGCGCCGCTGCGTCGCGAGGCAGCCCGCAGCGCCGCCCTGCTCCATGGCAGCCTCGGGGACCGCGGGCGCCTCGCCGCCACCCGAGCGACGCTCCTCCGGCTCGACGCGCCGGCCGATCAGCGCGCGGAGATCGACTATCAGGTCGCCGACGCCGCGCTCCGCGGTTGGGACGAGCGCGGGCTCGACGAGGGACCCAACCGCGCCGCGCGCCTCGAGGCGACGGCGGCGATGGACGCCTATCACGCGGCCAACAAGGGGAACGCCGCCGCCGCCATCTACACGGTGAGGGCCGCCTACCACGCCGCGATGCTGCGTCGGGCCGGCAAGGATCCACGCGCCGCCGAGTCGTGCCGCGACGCCGTCTCCGCGTTCGATCGGCTGCGGGCCGCATCGCGCGTGTTGGCGGGCCGCAACCAGGCCCTCGGCTCCCCCGAGGCGGACCTCGCGGCGGAGTGCGCCTACCAGCTGGCGGACGAGAAGATCAGGGCCGACCGGTCCGGCGCCGCGCACCCGCGGTATGAAGGGACCATCGACCGGGTGAAGACCGCCTACGAGAGCGATCTGCGCGACGCCGAGGCGCACGCCGGCGAGCTCCAGGCGATCATCACCGCGTTCGCCTCACGGCGGTGGTCAGCCGAGGTGCGAGCCCGCCAGGCGTCGCTCTACGACGGCTGCCGCACCCGCCTCTACTGGGCCCAGGCGCCGGCCGTGAAGCTGTTCACCCCGCGCGAGGAGCGCGTGCTCTCGGCCGCCGAGAGCAGCGACAACCCTCAGCTTCAGGCTCAGGCCGACGAGCTCCGCCAGAAGCGCCGAGAGAACTGGCGCGAGGCGCGGGCGAGGCTGCTCGAGGACGCCGACCGGCACATGGTGAGAGGCTACGTCGAGGCGACCCTGTGGGCGCGCGCATGGCAGGCGAGGGGGCCGGCGCTCGATGCTGCCATCCAGCGCCTCGCGTTCTTCACCCCCGTGCTCGGCGACGCCCGCCTGCGGGCCTACAGCGCCGGCGTCACGGATCCGGAGACCAGGCAGCCGTTCGAGTATCGGGACGGTCTGTTCCTCACCACCCGGCCGGGCCTCGCGCTCGCACCGAGCGGCGAAGGTCTCCCGGCGCCGCGGCCCGCGCTCCCCTGAGTCAGGGCGGCGCGCAGGCCAGATCGACGGCGAGCCATCCTGCGGAGCGCCCCAGAGCGCTCCACGACCTCAGTTGCAGAAGTAGACGCCGTTGTCGCAGAGGCACGACACGGTGCCGTACTCGCACATCTGCCCGGGGCTCGCGTCACAGATCGCCCCCGGCGCAGGCTGGGCCGAGGGGCAGGTCCCGAGGCAGTCCCAGCGGTCGCCCTTGGGGAGGACCGGCGTGCACCGGCAGAAGGCGCCGGCGTACCCGCAGAGCTGCTCGGCGGTCGTGCACGCCGTCTGCGCCGTCGGCTGCGTCGCCGGGCAGCCGGCGCAGGCCCACTTGCCAGCGTCGCACTGACAGTCGGTGGAGCCGTAGGCACAGTTTGGCCCTTCACCTGCGCACGAGGAGCCCACCGACGGCTGCTGCGCCGGGCACGTGTTGCAGCGCCAGTCCCCGTTGAAGCCGCACGAGCACTGGGTCCCCCCCCAGTTGCACACGTTGCCCGGCTCGCTGCACGGCGCCATGTTGGCGGGCTGCTGGGTGGGACACGCGGGAGGACCCCCGGTGCTCGAGGTGCTGGTGGTGGTGGCGCCACCGCCGCCGGTGGTGCTGGTGGTCGTGGAGGTGGCGCCACCGACGCCCGTGGTGCTGGTGGTCGTGGTGGCGCCGCCGACGCCAGTGGTCGTGGTGGTCGTGGTGGTGGCGCCGCCGACGCCCGTGGTCGTGGTCGTCCCGAAGCCCCCCACGCCTCCCGTGGTCCCGGTGGTTGCCGTGGTCGTCACCCCGCCCGCTCCAGTCGTGGTGGTGCCGAAGCCGCCCCCGACGCCGGTGCTGGTGGCCGTCGCAACGGTGGTCGTCGTGCCGCCGACCCCGATGGTGCCGGTGCTGGAGACGGTCACGCCGGTGGTGGAGGCGCCCCCGGACCCGGTGGGCCCGCCGGATCCCGTCGGACTCAGCACGGTCGTCCCGCAGGCGGTGATGCCGACCACGGCAATCCCGAAACAAGCAACGAACTTCATCTGGTCCACGCGTCCTCCAAGCAAGCTGGTCCCGGTCGGTCCGGGACCCGCACCGTTCCAAGCACCAATCATACCGAGCCCAGGGCGCCCGGACGACATCCGGAGGGGAGCCTGGAACCCCGCTCACCGTGGCGGCACCGCCACGGTGAGGCGCGGGCGTCACGGTCGCCCGTCGGGCGGGAAGCCGCCATCGGGCGGAGGCCCGCCGCGCGAGCGAGGCGCTCGTCCATCGCAGGGACGTCGACCTCGGCGCGCTGGTCCGGTGGGTCGTGGGCCGGCACGCCCCGATCGCGCGGGTGCTCGACGTCTCGCTGGAGATGGCCAGGGGCTCCGGCTGGACATCGCGCGTCGCGCGGCGGGACGCGACCAGGTTGAGCGCCAGCAGATGGAAAGACAGAAGCCCCGCAGCTCGACGCCACGGGGCTTCCATTCCGATCGACGCGGCCGGGGGGCTTCGGCGCCCCCTACCGCAGCCGATCCCTCAGTTGGGATAGCTCCCGATGTAGGCGAAGCCGGCCTTCGAGACCGGCCCGCACCCGCCCGCGAGCGGCGGGCTGAACGAGCCGTTGAGGTTGCACGTCGACGGGGTCACCGAGAACCGGATGCGCCCGAGCCCGCCGTTGCCGCCGCCGCCGCCCGTCGCGAACTCGCTGCCGGCGCCACCCGAGCCACCCACCGCGGAGATGGTGCCTCCGGAGACGGTGACGCTCGGCGCCGCCAGGTAGATGAGCCCCCCGGAGCCGCCGCCGCCGGCCGCGCCCGGCTGCGGATCGCAGTTGGCGTTGGAGCCGTTACCGATGTTGGCGTCGCCGCCGGTGCCGCCGTTGGCGAGGAGCTGACCGGTCAGCGTGATGGTCGCCGGCGTCGAGAGCCGCAGCGCGCCGCCGCCACCGCCGCCGCCCGAGGTCCCGCCGAACACCGGCCTGTTGAGGTAGTCCGCGCTGCCGCCGCCGCCGCTCGAGCCGGTCTGGAAGGTGGACGCCGCCGCCAGATCGGCCGCCGCCTTGGCGCCGATGCTGCCGCCGCCGCCGCCGCCGACGCAGGCCGCCGGGACGTTGGCCATGAGTCCCGGGCACTGCGTCGAACCGCTCAGCCCGGCCAGCCCGTTGTACGCGGCGATGCCAGCCTGGCCGCCCTGGCCGTCGATCGCCCCGCCGCCGCCCGACACCCCGGAGCAGTCCTGCTCGCCCGGGTAGGCCGCGCAGAGCGCGCCGGGCGCGCCGCCCGCCATGCCACCGCCGCCGCTGCCGTAGGCGCGATAGCCGGTGAACACGCCAGCACCGCCGCCGAACGAGGCGATCCCCGACGTGAAGAGCAGCGGCGCGTTCGGATCCATGTTGCCGAAGCAGCCGGTCAGCACGGTGCAGGTGCCCGCCGACCCGGCCACTCCCGAGCCGAGGGAGCCGGGGATGCCGGCCACGAACGCGCACGCAGCGGACGCCGGCGCGGACACGTTGGGCTCGCCCGTGTACCCGCCGCTCCCGGCGTGGCCAGCCTCCGTGCTCATCGAGCTGATGCTGTTCTGCGTGCCCGGCCCGCCGGACAGGTCGATGGTGCCGTCGATGACGATGGCACCGGTCGCGTGCAGATCGAGGGTGCCCGACGCCGCGCCCGGCCCGGCCACGTAGACCGTGACGCCCGCGGGGATGTCGATGGTGGTGAAGTTGTGGACACCCGGCGAGAGGTAGGTCGGGTTCACCGTCGGGTTGAAGGCGCCCTCGCTCGAGGCGCACATGCCGCCGACGCACGCGTCGGTCGCCGGGCACACGTTGCCGCACGTGCCGCAGTTGCTGTCGTCGGTGCTGGTGCTGGCGCAGCCGGTGGAGCAGCAGGTCTGTCCGGCGGCGCACGCGGGCCCGCCGTTGCAGAGCACCGGCGCGACGCAGGCGCTGGCGACACAGGTGTCGCCCGCGGGGCAGGCCTTGCCGCAGCCGCCGCAGTTGCTGGCGTCGCTGCTGGTGTCGCTGCAGCCCGTGGCGCAGCACTGGTCGGTGCCCGTGCAGGCCGGGCCGCCGTTGCAGGTCGCGGTGCAAACGCTGGCGATGCAGGACTCGCCGGCATTGCAGGCGAACCCGCAGCTACCGCAGTTCTTGACGTCCCCGGTGGTGTCCGTGCAGCCCGCGGCGCAGCACTGATCGGTGCCGGTGCAGACCGGACCGCCGTTGCAGGTCGCGGAGCAGGTGCTGTTCGAGCAGTTGCTCCCGGGCGGGCAGGCCTGGCCGCAGCCGCCACAGTTCTGCGAGCTGCTGGTGGTGTCCACGCAGCCCGTCGAGCAGCACTGCTGCGTCCCGGTGCAGCCCGGTCCGCCGTTGCAGGAGGTGTCGCTGCCGCAGATCCCCATCACGCAGGCGTCGTTGACCGGGCAGAGCTTGCCGCAGGTCCCGCAGTTGGCGGGGTCGTTGGCGACGTCGGTGCAGATGCCGTTGCAGCTCACCAGCGGGGCCATGCAGGCCATGGTGCTGCACGCCTCGCCGCCGCCGGCCAGGGGGAAGCAGCAGCCGCCGCCCATGCAGACGTTGGCCCCCGCCGGGCAGGCGGCGCCGCACCCGCCGCAGTTGGCGAGATCGTTGCTGGTGTCGATGCAGGTGGTGCCGCAGCAGGTGCTGCCGGCCGCGCAGCCCGTGGTCGTGCAGTCCACCGTCGTGCAGACGCCGGCGACGCAGGATGCGCCGTTCGCGCAGGCGTTGCCGCAGACGCCGCAGTTGGCCGGGTCGTTGGTGACGTTGACCTCGCACCCGTCGGCGATCTGGCCGTCGCAGTCGGCGAAGCCGGTGCTGCACGAGGTGATCCGGCAGCCGCTGGCGACGCAGCCGGAGGTGCCGTTGGCCACCATCGCCGGACAGACGTTGCCGCAGCCGCCGCAGTTGTTGGGGTCGTCCGCGGTCACCGCGCAGGTGACGCCGCAGCACGTCTGGGCCGAGGGGCACGGCGAGCCGGCTCCGCAGCCGCCCACGCAGGTGCCGCCCGAGCACGAGTCCCCCGCGGGGCAGGCCTTGTTGCAGCCGCCGCAGTTGGCGGGGTCGGTGTCGGTGTTCACCTCGCAGCCGTCGGTGACGACCTTGTCGCAGTCCGCGAAGCCAGGCGCGCACGCGACGATGCTGCACGCCGAGTTGGCGCAGCCCGCGAGGGCCTCGGGGAAGGGCCCGCAGGCGTTGCCGCAGCCGCCGCAGTTGCCGGGGTCGGACGTCTCATCGGTGCAGATGGGCTGGCAGCAGGAGAGCCCGTTCGGGCACACGTCGCCGCTGCAGAGGCCGACGCACTGGAAGTTGGCGCACTCCTCGCCGCTCGGGCACTGGGAGCTGGCGGTGCAGACGACACAGGTGTGGGTGTCGGTCCGGCAGTGCGGCGTCGGGCTGGAGCAGTCCGCGTCGCTGGTGCAGCCCCCTGGGATGGGCACGCACTTGTGCGTGCTCGGGTCGCACGTCTCTCCGGTGGGACAGCTGTCCGGGTTGGTCTGGCACGCGCTGGTGGCACCGCCGGTGCCACTGTAGTCGGTGAGATCGGTCCGACCGCACGCGGCGAGTACGCTCGCGGCGGCGACGAAGACGAGGGAGTGAAGGGCTGCGCTGAGCGTCGTCATCGAGGCGGCTCCTGGATGCACAAGCAGGAAGAAGGCATGGCTGGGGGCGGCGGAGCATTGCACACAACCTGCGCCGGGGTAAGCCGCAACCCGGCCCCTGCGAGCCGTCAGTTTGCGCACGCGCCCTCGATGGGGGCTCCGCCCCCAAACCCCCGCGGGGGGTGCTCCGACCTCAAGCCTTGCGGAACAGATCCACGACGGCGTCCTGCCGCCCGGCGGTGCGGCAGCGGCCGATGGCCCACTCGCGCAGCGCTTTGATCTGCTCCTCGTAGGTCTGGTAGAGCGGGACCATCTCCTCGGCGACGTAGCGCATGTCGGCCGTCTCGAGCTCGCGGCCGGCGGCGAAGGCGCGGTGCAGGCCGCCGACCACCACCTGCTCCAGCTCGGCCCCGGAGAAGTGCTCGCACCGGGTCGCCAGCGCGCCGACGTCGTAGTCGGCGGCGTCGCGGGCGCGGCGGCGCAGGTGGACGGCGAGGATGGTGCGGCGGGCGCGCACGTCGGGGAGGTCGACGAAGAAGAGCTCGTCGAAGCGGCCGCGGCGGAGCAGCTCCGGGGGGAGCGCAGTGACGTCGTTGGCCGTCGCCACCACGAACACCGCGCCGGTGCGCTCCTGTAGCCACGTGGAGAAGGCCCCGAGCAGGCGCGAGGCGCGGCTGTCGTTGCCCCGCCCCGTGGCGCTGCCGGCGAAGCCCTTCTCGATCTCGTCCACCCAGAGCGCCACCGGAGCGACCGACTCGGCCGCCTCGAGCGCGCGGGCGAGGCTCTCCTCCGCGGACCGACCCTGCGCCCCGGCGCCGAGCACCCGCGGCAGATCGAGCCTGAGCAGCGGCACCCCGAGCTGCGCGGCGGCGCACTTGGCCGAGAGCGACTTGCCGCACCCCTGCACGCCGACGAGGAGCACCCCGCGCGGCGGCGTGAGGCCGAAGCGGTGGGCCTCCGGCGCCATCGCCTGGGCCCGCTCGAAGAGCCACGCCTTGAAGGTCTCCAGCCCGCCCACGTCCTCCGGGCGGCCGAGCACCTCGATGTCCTCGAGCCCGAGGTCCCGCGAGAGGATGCGGCGCTTCTCGGTGAGGATGACAGTGACTGCGGGCGCCCCCAGCGCCGGATCGACATGCAGGCCGCGGAGGAACGCGCGCCGGGCCTGCTCGCCGGTGAGCCCGCGCGCGCTGCGCACCGCGGTGTCACGCGGCGACCCCGGCTGCGCGGCCTCCGGGAAGCCCCGCGCCGCGAGCTCGTCGAGGATGCCACCGAGCGCCGCCTCGTCGGGCAGCGACATGCGCACCACGGCCGCCTGCGCGGTGAGGCCCTCGGGGAGGTGCAGCTCGGGGGCCACGATGATCACGCAGCGCTGCTCGGCGGCGAGGCGCGGGACCAGATCGCGGAGGCGGCGGACCACCCGCTTGTCGGCGAGCGCGTCGTGGAAGTCGAGCAGCACGGCCACCGCGGGCGCGATCTCGCTGTCGAGGACGTCGAGCACGGCCAGCGGCTCGCGTGCCTCGACGGCGGTGGGCTGGAGGCCGCGATGCGGCGACCACACTGCGAACCCCCGCTCGATCCCCGCGGGGACCGAGGCGAGCTCGGCGATGGCGCGCGCCTCCTCGTGGGTGACGAGGTAGACGACGGCGGTGCCGGCGCCGAGCAGCTCGGCCACCTCCCGGGCGATGTCGACGGCCATCGGCTAGCGCTCCGCGTCGGCGGTCACGCGGAGCGCCTCCTCGAGGGTGGTGACACCGGCCGCCACCTTGGCGACGGCGTGCTCGCGCAGCGAGCGCATCCCGTCCTGCCGGGCCGTGCGGGCGAGCGCCTCCGGCGGCGCCGACTCCGAGATCTGTTTGCGCAGCCGGGCGTTGATCCCCAGCACCTCGAAGATGCCCGAGCGCCCGTAGTAGCCGGTGAAGCGGCACTTGGTGCAGCCGGTGCCGCGGCGCGCGAGGAGCTTGCCGGCCTGCTCCTCCGGGTGGGTGATCTTGAGCGCTGCGACCTCATCGGCGGTGAGGACCACGTCCCTGGCGCAGACCGCACAGACGTTGCGCACCAGGCGCTGCGAGAGCACGCCGGCCAGCGTCGCTGCGGCCAGGAACGGCGGGACGCCGAGGTCGCTGAGCCGGGAGATGGCCCCGATGGTGTCGTTGGTGTGCAGCGTGGTCAGCACCAGGTGCCCGGTGAGCGCCGCCTGCACCGCCTGCTGCGCGGTGGCGGCGTCGCGCGCCTCGCCGAGCATGATCACGTCGGGATCCTGGCGCAGCACGTGCCGCAGGGCCTCCACGAACGAGGTGCCGGTGCTCGCGTCCGCCTGGATCTGGTTGAAGCTCTCGTGGACCATCTCGATGGGATCCTCGATGGTGACCACGTTGACCTCGGGCGAGGCCAGCGCCTGGAGCGCCGAGTAGAGCGTGGTCGTCTTGCCGCTGCCGGTGGGGCCCGTGACCAGGACCAGCCCGTGCGGCCGGTGCAGCCAGCGCTCCAGCTCCTCGCGCTCGCCGCTGAGGAAGCCGAGCTCGGCGAGATCGCGCACCAGCACGGTGGGGTCGAGGACGCGGATGACGACTTTGTCGCCGAACGCAGTGGGGATGGTGCTGACGCGCAGATCCATCTCGCCCTCGCCCCGGGCGGTGCGGAGCCGGCCGTCGAGGGGCTTCCTGCTGGAGATGTCGAGCCGCGCCAGCACCTTGAAGCGGTTGGTCAGCGCGGCGTGGACCGGCTTGGGGATGCGGTAGATGGGATGCAGCACGCCGTCGATGCGCATGCGGATGATCGACTCGGTCCGCCGCGGCTCGATGTGGATGTCGCTCGCCCGCTGCTCGAACGCGTACATGAGGAGGAACTCGGACGCGGCGACGACGGGCTCCGACGTCGCCTCCAAAGCGTCGAGGCGCGCCAGGTTGACGAACTGCTCCAGGTTCTTGACGTCCGTCGAGCTGCCGCCGATCTTCGTGTTGGCGGCGTCGATCGACATCCGGAAGCCGTAGACCTCGGCGATGGAGCGCTGGATATCGCCGGGCGCGGAGAGGATCGGCACCACGTCCCCGCGCGTGAGCGCCCGGAGCTGCTCGAGCAGCTCGATGTCGAACGGGTTGGCCAGCGCCACGGCGAGCTTGCCGTCCTCGCGGCCGAGCGGGAGCACGCCGTGCTTGCGGGCGAAGGGGCGGGAGATGGTCGCCGTGATCAGCTTGGCGTCGAGCTTGAGGCGATCGATCTTCCGGTAGCCGACCGCCAGCGCGCGGGCGATGCCAGCCGCGGCCTTGTCCTCGTCGACGTGCTCGAGGGGGCGCCGGACGTCGACGAAGTGGAGCGAGGCGATGATCTCGATGGGGGAGATCTCGACGGTGTCGAGGGCGCGTCCGGTGAGCTGGGTCCGCTCCCGGCCGAGCCTCGCGCGCTGGGTCGCCTCGCGCGCGATCGCGGTGCGCCGGTCGTCGTCGGAGAGGAGCCCCTGCGCGACGAGGGTGCCCGCGCAGAACTCCACGGTGAAATCGGCGGCACGCTGCAGGCGCGCTCTGGAGCCGCCGGGCGCGGCCCCTTTCGGGATGGGCGGCATCGTTGCACGGAGCATACCCGGTTCTCGCGGCGCCCGCGCGGTGATACCCGTCGCTCGTTGAGCCCCAGCGACCGCGAGTTCCTCCTCTTCGTCTACGGCACCCTCATGAGCGGCGAGCCGGAGCACGCCCGCCTCGCCGGCGCGCGTCCGCTGGGCCCCGTGGGCACCGAGGCGGCCTTCGACCTCGTCGATCTCGGGGTGGAGCCGGCGCTCGTGCCCGGTGGGACCACCTCGATCCGCGGCGAGCTCTATGCGCTCACCCCCACCCAGCTCGCCGCGGTCGACGTCCACCACGGCCACCCCCTGCGCTACCGGCGCGCCGCCCTCCGCCTCGACGACGGCCGCGTGGTGGAGGCCCACCAGCTCGCGCCCGATCAGACCCGAGGTCGCCGTCGCATCCGCGGTGGCGACTGGAAGACTCGCCTCACCCCCCGCGCGGGCGCCGGCGCCGACCTGGCGTGGTCACGGTTCGCCCGGGAGCGGGGCCGCACCCCGCGGTGAGGGCCGCGGAGCGCTTCGCTCCCGTGCGAGCGGCCGTCAGCCCACCAGGACCGCGATCGCCTGGCTCCACTCCGACACCACGTTCTTGAACGTCGTGCGGTAGCGGAAGGAGACCGTGGTCGCCGCGGTCAGCCCCGAGACCTGCGTCTTCGCGCTGTTGGTGGCGGCAGCCGCCGTCCAGGTCTTGCCGCCGTCCACGCTCATCCCCCACTCGAAGAAGGCGCCGGAGCGCCGCGCCACCGGGCGCCTGCCGTGAAGCTGCACCGCGCCGTTGCCGAGCGCCTTGCCCGCCGGGAGCCTGGTGTCCAGCGCCGCCGCCGGCTCGGCGGGCGCAGGGTGGAGGAGCACGAACGACCGAGGATCTAGCTCTCGCGTGCGCGGCGCGAGGGGCGGGCGCGGGGGTGACGAATGTAGTCCATCCCTGCAATTCGTGCCGCCGGCTGCCTTTACGCGCGCTCACCCCGCAAGAACGACCGGATCTGCTCGGCGACGACACCGGGCGCGCCTCCGCGATCCCGGTTCCATGGGCCAGAGTGGTGGAGTCCACGAAGCACCACCCTCCCTGCGTGCGGGAGCGTCCTTTCCAGCGCGTCCAAGGCTTCCGTGAGGTACGCGGGGCTCTTGGTGCCACCAAGCAGCAGGATCGGGGTCTGCACGTCGTGGTACGAGGCGAGCGCACCACCGCGCTCTGCGACGACCTGAAAGTCGAAGCGCATGCTCGGCAGCAGCTCCCGGAACGACGCATAAGGCGCCGTGCCGTTCTCGTCCTGGTGATGGAGCATGCGCGAGGCCCCCAGCTCGCGCAGTGGACGCGGAAGGATGGAGACGAACCAGGGTACCAGCTTGACGATGCCCATGACCGTCACCATCGCCGCGGGGAGATCATCGCTCGCGATCTCGCTGTAGACGCGGGCGATGTCTTCTCGTGGCACGTCGCCCTTCGGATAGAACGGCGGCTCGTAGAGGACGGTCTTCTTGATCCCCTTCAGCATGCGAGTGCTCTCGAGCGCGATGATCGCGCCCGAGCTCAGCCCGAAGAGGAGCTCGGCCCCGGTCGCCTCTCGGAGCGCATCGACGTCGTCGACGTCGCGCTCGATCGCCGCCGCCTCCGGCGTGAACGGCAGCGGGGTCAGCCCGCGACCCCTCCGGTCGGCGACGATCACCGTGAAGTCGTCCGCGAGCGCGATGGCGAGCTCGCTGTAGTTGGGGATCGTGCCCATGGCGCCCTGCACGATGAGGAGGCCCGGGCCACGTCCGATGCTGCGGTAGCCGACGACGGTTCCGTCCTTCGACGTCACCGTACCCGACGAGAAATCTCCACGGTTCATCAGGTGCCCCTCCGCTCAATGATGATCGCCGCGCCGCGACGGCAGGATCGGCGACGGCTGGGAGGCCTCCCCGTTGATGGTCGTTCCACCGGCGTAGACGGAAGGCCCGCCCTGCAGGAACGGAATGGGGAACGGCAACTGCGGCGCGGAGACCGCGTCGAGCGTCTTCACTTGCTCGGCCGTGAGCGTCACCTCGAGCGCCTGCACGTTGTCCTCGAAGTGCTCGACGGTCCGTCCGCCGATGATGGTCGACGACACGCCGAGCCGCGAGCACACCCAGGACAGCGCCACGCGGGGCACGGTGGTGCCGATCTCCTCCGCGACGCGGGCGAGGGCGTCGACGATTTCGTAGTCCTTCTCCTTCACCCGCCCCGCCACCATCGCCGCGCGGCCGCCGGTCACCTTGCCCGCGTTCTCGCGGGTGTACTTCCCGCTGAGCCGGCCGCTCGCCAGCGGAGACCAGGGGACGACGCCCAGCCCGAGCTCCCGGGCCATGGGGATGAGCTCACCTTCGACGGTGCGCTCGGCGAGCGAGTACTCGATCTGCAGCGCGATGAAGGGCGCCCACCCGCGGATCTGCGCGAGGAGCTGCGCCTGGACGACCTTCCACGCCGGGGTGTCCGAGATGCCGAGGTAGCGGACCTTGCCGTCTCGCACGAGGTCGTGCATCGCCGCGACGGTCTCCTCGATGGGCGTGTGCTTGTCCCAGATGTGCAGGTAGTAGAGGTCGATGTAGTCGGTGCGCAGCCGGCGCAGCGACTGCTCGCAGGCCGCGAGGATGGCCTTCCGGCTGGAGCCGCCGCCGTTGGGGTCGCCCGGGTAGAGGTTTCCGCTGAACTTGGTGGCGATGACGACGCGGTCGCGCTTCTCACGATCGTGCGCGAGGTGGTCGCCGATGATCTTCTCGGAGTGCCCGCGCGTGTAGAAGTTGGCGGTGTCGATGAAGTTGCCGCCGAGCGCGAGGTAGCGGTCGATGATCCGCTCCGAGTCCTTGACGCTGGAGCCGAAGCCAGGGCCCAGATCTTCGCCGAAGGTCATGGCGCCCAGACAGATGGGGCTGACGCGGAGGCCAGAGCGGCCGAGGGTGACGTAGTGGTTCAAGGGCATCGCTAGCGCTCCTGTGGAGGTTGGGCACCGAGGCGTACCGCGTGCCCCGCACGCCCGCTACCTCGCGGTCGCGCAAGGGTCATGAAACAATGCTTCACAATGGAGACCTCTCGCCAGCTACAGGCCGCGCTGCCGCAGCTCTCGATCTTCCTCGCCGTCGCGCGACACCGCAGCTTCAGCGCCGCCGCGCGCGAGCTCGGCGTGTCGACCTCGGCGGTGAGCCAGGCGGTGCGGCAGCTCGAGGTGCTGCTGCGCGTGGTGCTGCTACAGCGGACCACGCGCGCGGTGACGCCCACCGAGGCGGGCACGCGGTTCGCCGAGAGCGCGAGCGCCCCGGTGAAGCTCGCGCTCGATGCGCTCACGTCCGCGACCGCGAAGCCGGGAGAGGTGGTGGGCCGCGTGAAGGTGAGCATCTCGCAGACGGTGTTGCCGTACGTGCTCGAGCCGGTGGTGCCGGTGTTTCGCCGGCGCTACCCGCAGATCTCGCTCGAGGTCGTGGTCGAAGAGCACGTCGTCGACTTCGTGGCCGAGGGTTACGACGCCGCCTTCCGGGTGACCGAGGTCATCGCGCGCGACATGGCGCACGTTCGGCTGACCGACCCGTTCAAGTTCATCGTGGTCGGCTCGCCCGAGTACCTCGCGAAGCACGGCACCCCGCGGAAGCCGGAGGATCTGCTCCAGCACGAATGCATCACCTTTCGCTGGCCGACCGGCGATTCGCTCTACGCCTGGGAATTCGAGCGCGGCCGGCGCAAATGGCGCCTGCCGGTGCGCGGCGGCATCGTCACCAACCACCATCTATTCTGCATCGCGCTGGCCGAGGCCGGGCTCGGCCTGGCGTACGTCGCCGACCTGTCGATGGAAGAGCGGCTCCGTCAAGGGCGGCTGGTGGCCGTGCTCTCCGCGTACTCGGCGACCGAGCCGGGCATCTGTCTTTGTTACCCGAGCCGGGCCCAGCGTTCGCCGGCGCTGCGGTTGTTCGTCGAGACCACGAAGGAGGTGCTGCGCCGGAAGTAGGCAAACAGCTAAGGAGATCGCTTACGCCCCCAAGCGCACCGCTCACGATCCCAAGCTCGCACCCGACGACCCCAAGCTCGCACCCGACGACCCCGAGCGCACCGCTCACGACTCGAAGCTCACCCCCGACGACTACTTGGCGACGTCCTTGTCCTTCTTCGAGAACAGCTTCTTCACGAGCGCCGCCCCCGCCGCGATGAACGCCACCACCGCCTTCTTCCCCGCGATGATCGCCGCGAAGATCACCTTCCCGAACTTGGCCAGCAGCCCCACCTTGACGAGCTTGACCGCGCCAATCCCGGCGCCGCCCAGCACCAGGCCGATCAGCCCGTACTCCGCGACCTTGTCCTTCTTCCCGTCGAAGTCCTGGTAACGGGCGCCCGCGCGGAAGCTCGTCGCCGCGAGCAGCACCGCGGCGTGGGGCTTGTCCGCCGGGAGGTGCTCCGGGGTGGTGATCAGGTTGAGCGCCACGTAGCCGCGACGCCCGAGGACGCGGGTGTTGTAGTTGAGGGAGGTGCCCTTGTCGCTGGTGGCGAGGAGGGCCCAGACGAGCTGGTGGACGCCCTTGTCGTAGCGAGGCGGCTCGGCCCAGTCGCCTACGTGGAGCGCGGAGAAGCCCCGCTGCACGCGCTCCTCGTTGGCCTCCTCGGTGCCTTCGCGGATGGCCTTGAGGAGCTCGTCGGCGTCGATCTTCTCGTCGTCCTTGACGAAGCCCTCCTCCTCGTACCGGAGGGTGATGATCCAGTTCGAGTCCTCCTGCTTGGCCGAGAGCAGGCCGAGCAGGTTCTCGTTGTGGAGGGTGCCGAACGACTCGAGCAGCTTCCCCGCCTCGGGCATGGCGAGGAAAATGTAGGGCTCGGGCATCTCCACGGAGAGGTCGTGCCCGAGATCGATCGGCGCCGGCCCCGGCTTCCAGTGGGGCCCCTCCGCGGTCGCCGCCGGCTCGTCTGCAGGGGCGGCGCTCGCGGTCGCCGCGGGGAGCGCGGTGGGCACGGGCTGCGCCTTCCCGGCCTTGCGCTGGGGGGCGGCGGCCGCGAGGGCGGTCAGGGTGAGGAACGCGAGAACGAGCGAGAACGAGCGAGCGAGACGATTGAGCATGGGAGACCCCTCGTGGCGCGGAGACCACCAGCCGCGCGCTCGCTCGTCAAGCGTCAAGCCGGAATGCTGGACCTCATCCCTTCCAGCGCAGCGCGAACCTCACCTTGGCGAAGCGCGCGGTGACGCCGACGATCCCCGGCTGCTGCGCCAGCGCCTCCAGCACCGCCACCGCGTCGGCGTGGGTGATCCGGCCTCCGTCGGTCGGATACCCTCGCGTCGCGGCGCGCACCAGCTCTTCGGCCCGCTCGTTGCCCATCGAGGGGGCGAGCAACCCGGCGAGGAGATCGAGAGGCAGGGTCGCCGGCTGTACCTGAGAGGGCGGCACCCTCTCCTCTGCAGCAATCGCCCGCGTCTGGTGCCCCGACGGCGGCGCTCGCGAGGCACCGGGCTGCGAGTCCGGGGACGGCGCGCGTCCTCTCCCCGAGTCCGGCGCGGCCGGCGCCAGGCGCGCCATCGCGAAGCGGGAGGTGATCCCGACGATGCCCGGGCGCCGCGAGAGGATCTCGAGGATCTGGAGCGCCTCGTCCGCGGCCAGCTTGCTCGCGTCCAGGCCGAGATCGCGGACGACCGCGAACACCAGCTCCGCGCTCCGCTCGCTCCCCAGAGTCGAGGCGAGGAGCTGGGCCACGTCGTCCGCAGTCCGGGGGGGAACGCTGGGAGCCGACCGAGGTGCTGGCGGCACGGCTAGCTCTCCACAGGAGGCGGCGGTTTGGGGCCGCTCGCGGCCCCATCGAGACACGCCTCCGCAGGAGGCAGGGGTTTGGGGCCGCTCGCGGCCCCATCGAGATGCCCCTCGGGGAACGCCAGGACGACGCTGGTGGTGTTGTGGAAGCCGCTCATGTCGCCGGCGTCGAGGGCGATCTCGCCGTAGGTCTCGAAGCCGGCGATCGGCACGCCGCCGAGCTCCTCCGACATGCCGCGCACCGCGGCCGAGAACTGCGCGCCGAGGATGAGGTTGCGGCAGATGCAGTCGAACACCAGGGCGCCCGCGGCCTTCTTGCCGTCGAGCTGGGCGAAGGCGCGGCGCGCCGCCTCCCGCGCGCTCTCGATCTGGCGCTCCGGGGCGCTCTCGGTGATGCGGATGACCGAGCCCTGCTCGATGCCACAGGCGAAGCTGATCGAGTCGTCTGCGTTGCGGGCGAGCGGCGCCCGGATCTTGAGGTCGCGCGGCCCGGAGGCGAGGCCCGCCTCGTAGCGGAGGAGGTAGCTGCCCTCGGCGTCCTTCGACAGAGTGGACACGTCGATGCCCGCCTCGAGGGCGCGCGCCCGGGTCTCCTCCAGCCAGACCTGCCACGCGGGCCGGCCCTCGAGCTCCGACACGACGTTGCCCTCCGCGCGGGTGACGCGCAGCGGGCGTGAGAGCGCGGTGTGGCCGTGACACACGCCGACGCCGAGCGGCGACGTCGAGAAGATCAGCGCGATCACGACCGCGTCGCTCGCCGCCCGCGCGCCGCAGGCGACGTGGGTCTGGCTCATGTGGAGATCGTCGCCGGCCGCCCCTCCGGCGAGGCGCACGTCCGTGCCGAGGAGCGATGCCGCGATGAGCGTCGCCTCCTCCCCGTTGCCCGCGAGCGGGTCGAGCAGGAGGATGGCGGTGCGGTGCGGGTAACCGTCGACGTGAGCGGGCAGGCCGCCGAGCGCCTCCGCGACCGCGGCCTCGGCGTTCGCCTTGAGGCCGGTGCCCATCCCGGCGTGAATGCGGAAGTCGCCCGCGAGGGCGAAGAGCGCCGCGGCGCCCTTGACGTCCCCGCGCTCGGTGAACTCGCCGGCGGTCGACGCGCCGAGGAGAACGGCGTCCGGGAACTCGGCCGCCAGCCCGGCAGCCATCGCGCCGAGCGGCTGGGCCGTGGAGGCGAACACCACGACGAGCTGTGGAGACACCTTGCCGAGCTGGTCGCGCGTGGCCCGGGCGAGGCTGCCCGTCGCCTCCGCGGCAGAGCCGGTCGCGATCGAAGTGGACACCGCGGTTACCATGGATCCTCCGCGCGGATGAACCCCGCTCGGGCGGGATCGTGACCTCGGATAGACAGCTTCACAAAGGCGGTAATCGGCCGCTCCCGTCAAGCGCGAAGGCCTCGGCCGAAGAACTTTCGCGTACCCTCATCCTCCTGCGGGGCCGGCCCAGGCGTCCTGGTTGTTGCGCCCGGCGCGGGCATGGCCGGGACCGACGATCGAGGCGCCGGCCAGCGCGAAGCGCGAACGGAGCGAGGGGGCCGTCAGTCGCCCGTGACGCCGGCGAAGAAGATCTCGGCAGGCGCGCCCGCTGCGGAATACACGACGACGTAGACGCCGCACCCCCGCGTCAGGAACGCGTCCAGCTTCAGAGCGCCCGCCTCGACGGCGGCGTGATCCGGGCGGGTGGAGCCAAAGGCGGCGACGAGCTGCGCCTCCGAGACCGGGGCTACGGCGCCGAAGGGCGTCGGCGGCAGCGGCGTCTCCACGACCCGGCTGACGTCGAGCACCGAGTGCGTCCCGTCCTCGGCCGCGAGCCTCAGGGCGGCCGCGATCGAGGCGACCTTCTTCGTCTTCGACGGCTTGTAGTACGCGCCGCGCTGGAACACGTCCTCCCGTAGGCGCGCCAGGGCGCTTCCGATGTCGGGGTCGTGAGGGACGAAGTAGTGCCAGCCAGAGGCTCCCATTGCTCTGGCGCGACGATACCCGCACCGGCGCGGGGCTGGCAAGGCCGGCTTGCGGACGCGCGCCTACTGGCTGACGACACCCATCGAGAGGTTCTGCGCGAAGCCCGGCTCGCCAGGCGTGCCGAGGGTGGAGAAGAGCAAGAACGGCTCCGCCCCCAGCACCGTGTTCGCGGAGACGGCGGTGATGGTGAGGTGGAGCGTGTCGCCGTTCGAGCCGGTGGCGCCGTCGAACGAGAACGTCAGGCGCGCCGCGCCGCTGTTGATGAGCGCGTTGTAGTCGTAGGCGGTCACCGTCCACGGGCCGCTGGTGGGCGCATCGCTGTAGAGCTGGACGTCGACGGTCTTGCTGGTGCCGAGCGGGATGGTGATCCCGGGAGTGGGAGTGATGGTATTGGGGGTGGGCGGAGGATTGGTCATCACCACGGTCACCACCTCGGAGACCACCGCATAGCTGTTGAAGTACGGCGGCGTCGCGACCACCGGGACGCAGGGGTTCTGGCCCGCGGCGGCGGCGGCGTTCGACCAGATGCGCTGGACCATGTACTTGCTGCCGGGAGGGACCACGGTGGAGTCGAGGTTCAGCTCGCACATGTCAGCGATCTCGCCGCCGGTGACGACGGTCCAGGCGATGTCGGCGTCGTCCTCCCCGGCATAGGCGGCGTCGGTCGCGGGGAGAGGATCGCTCGCGGCCTCCACCAGCTCGTGGCTGACGGCGACGGTGCGCTCCTGGAGGTCGGTGACGCTCGGCCCGTCATAGCCCGGGCACGAGCACCCGACGGCGTAGGCCACCGCGGTGGCGCCGACCGTGACCTCGTCGTGGTAGCCGTCGAAGTCCTTGCAGCCGACCTCGCCAGGGTCACTGATGATCTGGCCGGGAGGGATGAGGAAGAGGTACACCGTGCTCGCGTCGGCCGGGCCCCAGGCCGGGTCCGATCCGCCGGTGTTGAGGGTGATCGCCTGCTGGACCGTCCCGTCGCTGATCGTCGCCGGGGCAGGCCCCGGGAGGTAGACCGTCGGGAGCACGGTGAGCGGCCCGACGCCGTACTGCGAGGTGGTCTCCGACCAGTAGCTCGTGGTGGTGAGCTCGTGGAGGAAGGCCTCCATCTCGGCGAGGTCCGGGTCGGTCTGGTAGGCGACGGGCTGGACCCTGGGCGCCGTCAGCACGGGGCCGTTGGCGCCATTCAGGTTGATGACCGTGGGCAAGGCGGGGCGACCGTCGGTCTCGCCGCCGGAGCAGGCGGTGAGGCCGAAGGCGGCGCAGAGCATTCCCGTGGCCAGGGCCGTTCGCCGGATCGCCATCGGGGACGCCTACTGCTTCTCGCAGGAGAGCAGCTCGAGATAGGGCAGCGCGGTCTCGTCCTGCTCGGTGTCCATGGTGGCCATGTACGCGCCGTTCGCCCCGTAGCCGTTGGCGCAGCAGCCGCTCGCCAGGGCGATGCCGTGCGACGTGGTGGTGAGCGTGGCCGTGTTGCCGTGGGCGTGGGTGCGCACGTCGACGCCGCCGTCGATGCTGCTGGAGATGGGCGCGCCGCCGAAGGTGACGTCCTGCGGGGCGCCCTGGGGCAGCCCGACGATGAACCGCCCCTGCGTGGCGGCGGTCTGCTTCCAGCCCTCGGGGCAGGAGGCCATGTCGAAGAACATCTGCAAGCCCGAGGGGAGCGGCGTGGGGCGCGGCACGGCCGCCGCATTCTTGCGACAGACCAGGAGCTGGACGTAGGGCAGGCCCGTCGAGGCCGGGTCGGAGGTGGTCGTCATGGTCACCGCGCCCTGCGAGGTCACCCCGTCGTTGCCGCCCGAGAGGCCCACGTAGGACGTCGAGCCGAGCGTGAACGTGGCGGTGAGGTTGTGGGTGTGGGTGCGATCTTCGCCGGCGTCGAGCGGGCTGCCCCAGGTCAGACCGGCGGTCGCCGTGGCCACCGTGGGCAGCAGGAAGCGCCCGTCGGCGACGGTGTACGGCACCCAGCCGGTGGGGCAGCTGCCCCCCTGGAAGAACGAGACCGCCGACGCCGGGAGCGCATCCCCGGTGGGCGCCGCGTCGCCGGCATCGCCCGCGTCGTCACTGCCGGCGTCGGCCCCCGCGCCGCCACCGGTGCCGGCGGCTCCGCCGTGGACCCCCCCTGCCCCCGTCGCGCACGAGGCGACACCGGCCGCGATCGCCAGACCGAGCAGCCCCGGGAAGAAGGCCGCCTTCACGGTTTCACGCACGGCTGCACCTGGACGAACGGGAGCGCCGTCGGGGCCATCTGGGTGCTCCCGGTCACGGTGTACGCCTGCGACGCCGCGCCGTTGTTGTTCGACCCGTCGGCTGCGGCGAGCCCGTCGCCCCCGAGCGTCACGGTGCCCGAGTAGGTGTGCTGGTGCTGGCGATCCTCCTGATCGGCGAGCGGCGTGCCCACGGTCATCCCCCCGCGGGAGCCGTCCACCACCGCGAGCACCAGCCGCCCCTGGACGCCGGTCGCCGTCTGCCACCCCGCCGGACATGCGCCGCCACTGAAGAACGCGACCGTGCCCGAGAGCACGCCGTCATCGCCCAGCGGCCCACCGTACGCCTCCGGGATGAAGCCGCCCGAGCCGCGCGAGGCGGCCAGCCACGTCCCCGCCCCGAGCACCAACAGCGCCAGCACGCGCCCCGGGCTCCACCACGCTTGCCTGCGCGCCATGGTGGGGACGATCGCAGGTTCGCTCGACGCGGGTCAATCGGTTCCTGTGCGCACCGTCACGGGATGAGCAGCACCTTGCCCGTCGTCTTGCGCCCCGCCAGCTCCTCGTGCGCGCGCGCCGCCTGGGCGAGGGGGAAGGTGGCCCCGACCCGCACGGTGAGCTCGCCCGCGGCCGCAGCGGCGAGGACCGCGCCGGCGCGCTCGAGGAGCTCGGCGCGGGTGGCCAGGTAGTGGTCGAGCCGCGGCCGGGTGGCGAAGAGCGACCCCTTGCGGGCGAGGTGCTGCAGATCGACGGGGGGCACCGCGCCGCTCGACTGGCCGAAGAGAACGACCATCCCCCGCGGGCGCAGGGAGTCGAGGCTCTTGTCGAAGGTGGTGAGGCCGACCGAGTCGTAGACGACGTCGACGCCCTTCCCGGCGGTGAGCCGCCGCGCCTCGGCGACGAAGTCGACCTGGGTGTAGAGGATGATCTCGTCGGCGCCGGCGCTGCGCGCGAGGGCCGCCTTCTCGTCGGTGGAGACGGTGCCGATCACCCGCGCCCCGGCGCGCTTGGCCATCTGGCAGAGCAGCAGCCCGACGCCGCCCGCGGCGGCATGGACCAGGCAGGTATCGGCGGGGCCGAGACGGTAGGTGGCGTGCGCCAGGAAGTGCGCGGTCATCCCCTGGAGCATCGCCGCGGCGGCGAGCGGGAGGCCCAGCCCCGCGGGCACGGGGACGAGGCGAGCGGCGGGGACCACGACGTGGGTGGCGTAGGAGCCGGGCACCATCGCCCAGGCGACGCGATCCCCGACGGCGAACCGGGGGGCCTCCGGAGCTCCCTCGCCCACCGCCTCGACGAGGCCGGCGCCCTCGGATCCAAGGGCGATGGGGAGCGGCAGCGGGTACTGGCCGCTGCGCTGGTAGATGTCGATGAAGTTGACCCCGGCAGCGGCGACGCGGACGAGCACCTCGCCGGGCCCGGCGGTCGGCGTGGGGAGCTCGGCGAGCGTCATCACTTCGGGGCCGCCGGTGCGGGTGGGGCGGATGGCGAGCATGGGGGTTCCTTGGTTAGCAGAGATCGTCGACCGCTCGCACCGTGTCCGCAATGTCGAACCCCGGCGAATACCGCAGCTCCGCCCTCGCCCGCCGGTCGTCCACCATGCACACGTAGCGGATGTGATCCAGCTCCGGCGCCGGGAACGAGGTGACCCGGTACCGCCACAGGCTCTGGATGATGCCGGTGGCGAGGAAGTGCGGGATGGTCAGCCGCGGCCGCCCGGTG
>Ga0302267_10001558_pt1 | contig 29093 bp, 23 predicted proteins | sample III_Bog_E1_3_FD_194555 | JGI IMG/M metagenome (GOLD analysis project Ga0302267, IMG submission 194555) | Peat permafrost microbial communities from Stordalen Mire near Abisko, Sweden - III_Bog_E1_3 | ecosystem: Environmental > Terrestrial > Soil > Wetlands > Peat | place: Sweden: Abisko...
CGAGTGGGGTGTTGATGATCGGGTGCCTCCGCGGCGGGCACGTCGGGGCGGGTGAGGACCTTGTAGATGTAGTCGACGAGTTGGGTAAAGGGCTCGGATTTGCGATCGCGCGGCTGCGGAAGCTGGACGCGGAAGTCGGTGCGGATGTGGCCGGGATTGCGGCCAAGAACGATGATGCGGTCGGCGAGCAGGACCGCTTCTTCGATGTTGTGGGTAACGATGAAGACAGCCTTGGTGGGCATGGTCTTGTTGGACCACAGCTCGAGAAGTTCGGAACGAAGGTTCTCCGCGGTGAGGACGTCGAGGGCGGAAAAGGGCTCGTCCATGAAGAGGACTTCAGGCTCGACGACGAGGGCGCGGGCGAAGCCGACACGCTGACGCATGCCGCCAGACAACTCTTTCGGATAGGCGCCTTCGAAGCCGTCGAGGCCGACCGTGTCGAGCATCTTCATGCTCCGCTCGCGGCGCACATCGGGAGGCACGCCACGGGCCTGGAGCGGGGCTTCGACATTCTGAAGCACGGTAAGCCAGGGAAAGAGGGCAAAACTCTGGAAGACGATGGAGACGTTGATCTCGGATTCGGCGATGGGCTTTTCGTGCCAGTACACCTGACCAGCGGAGGGCGTGGATAGGCCGGTGAGCATGCGCAGCATGGTGGATTTGCCGGAGCCGGAGGGGCCGAGGAGGGCGAGGATTTCGCCGGGGACGACGGACAGGTCGGTAGCGGAGATGACCTGGATGCGGTTCTGGCTTGGCTGGGCGTAGTATTTCTCGATTTTTTCAGCGCGGATGATGGGCTCGACTGCCTGGGCGGCGGCGGCGACGGGGGCAACGATGGGGGTGCCTGGCTGGGACATGCGAGGTTCTCCGGTGAGGGCCTGCGGTGAGCAATGGGAAGCGGCCAGTTGATGTTGCCAGTGTATGTGAGCTGGGTTGCACCCAGATGAACGCGATTCTGGCTGCGAGCGTCAGTGCTGCAAGCCTATAAACGATGCGGCCAAAGGAAGCTGCGGCCTGATTTGTGAGTTATCGGAAGGCGAAGGGCCCAGGATGCGATCGCGACGGCTTCTAGAGAGGATAGTATTTCATCAGGGGTGGGTGCGGGCTGGGAGGTTGGTGTTCTGAGCGCGTGGCCGGAGGGCGGTTGGTGCAGGAGGTCAGGGCCTGAAGGGTCCTTTGGGACGAAATCTTCATCCCAAAAGTGGAAATTGAACAGCGTACGTCTAAAGCAAGGGAGAATATGCCGGAGAACGCAGCGAGACCGAAGGTGCTGGTGGTGGACGATGAGCGGGTGATCGCCGATACGCTGGCGATGATCCTGAATCAGAGCGGTTTTCAGGCTCAGGCCATTTATTCGGGCGAGGGCGCGGTGGAGTTGGCGTCGACTTTTGAGCCGGATATGCTGATCTCCGACGTGATCATGGCGGATCTGAACGGCATTGATGCGGCGATCCGGATCAGGGAACTGCTGCCAAAGATCAAGATTCTGCTGTTCAGCGGGCAGGCGGCGACGGCGGACCTGTTGGACAATGCGCGAAAGCATGGTTATGAGTTTGAGATTCTTGCCAAGCCGGTGCATCCGCAGGATCTGCTGAATAAGTTGCGGGGGTAGGGGGCGACACTTGCAAGAAATTGCTTGCGGATCATGCGACTTCCCGGCTGCGTGTCAGTTCGGGCGTTTGGAAGCCTGAAGGACTTGACTCGTGAAACCGCCGACCAGGTTTTCATCTTCGTAGTACATCCAATCTGTAATATCCGAGGCATTGAACGGGACCCGCTGCATGTATTCCAGGGTCGGAATCTTTGGCTCATTGGCAACCACCCCGGTCACAGGGGTGGAGGCCAAGTCCAGGTCGGCCAACCAGATATGTTCAGTCTCCTCTTGGTAGTGAAAAGCTACTTTCAGCAAAAAGTGCTTTTGATTGGGCTTCGGCGCAAACAACGCGTCGAGGAACTGCTTGAGGGACTTTCGGGCCGAGTTGATGGCTGCAACCATTTTCTCGTCGTCTGACTTGACGGAAATCAGCATGCTTAGCCCTCACTCTCTCGTCCCAAAAATCCTACCCCACCAATGAAAGTTCTATGCTTGAGCGGGCCCTTAAAGGTCGGGTTGGCTACACATCTCGGCGGCCTTCGATGGCGCGGGTCATGGTGACTTCGTCGGCGTAGTCGATGTCGCTGCCGGCGGGGACGCCTGTGGCGATGCGGGTGATCTTGACCGAAAAGTTGCGGAGCGCAGCTCCGAGCCAGGAGGCGGTGGCTTCGCCTTCGAGGGTCGGGCTAGTGGCGAGGATGACTTCGTCCACCTCGGCGCGCTCGACGCGGGCGATCAGGGTGCGTGTGCGGAGTTGGTCGGGGCCGACGCCGTGCAGAGGCGACAGCGTTCCGTGCAAGACGTGGTAGACGCCCTGGTAACGGGTGCGCTCGATGGCGTCGATGTTGGTGGGCTCCTCGACCACGCAGACGAGGCGCTGATTGCGAGTGGGGCTGACGCAGTAGGCGCAGGGATCGACATCGGTAATGTTGTTGCAGACGGAGCAGAGGCGGAGGCTGGCCTTGAGGTCGCGCACGGCTTCGGCGAGGGCGGCAGCATCTTCGTCGGTGGAGCGGAGAATGTAGAAGGCGAAGCGCTGCGCGGTCTTGGAACCGACGCCGGGCAGCTTCTTCAACTCTTCAATGAGCCGGGCCATTGGCTCGGCGTAGCGTGCCACGATTTGCCTCCTGAAGGACGGGTCTGGGTTCGTGGTATCCCACCCTAGCGACAGAGAACAAAGGCGTCGCTAGGATGGGGCACCCAAGTTGGGGCTTGGATCAGAGAATACATTTGTGGTTCGTGGTATCCCACCCTAGCGACAGAGAACAAAGGCGTTGCTAGGATGGGGCACCCAAGTTGGGGCTTGGATCAGAGAATACATTTGTGGTTCGTGGTATCCCACCCTAGCGACAGAGAACAAAGGCGTCGCTAGGATGGGGCACCCAGGGTTGAAGCTTGGATCAGGTGAGGCCGGGGATGTTGAGGCCGCCAAGAATGCCCTGGACGTTGGACTTGATGGCTTCATCGGCTTTGCGGCCGGCTTCGTTGACCGCCGCTACGACGAGATCCTCGAGCATTTCAACATCGGGCTGGCTGCCGCCGAGGCTGACGACTGCAGAGGGGTCGATCTTGAGCTTGAGGAGCTGCTTTTTGCCGTTCATGGTGGCGGTAACCGCGCCACCGCCGCTGGAGCCTTCGACAATCGTCTCGCCGAGCTTGCGTTGGACTTCTTCCTGAACTTCGTTCGCTTTGGAGAGCATTTCAGCGAATTTGAGGGGGTTGATCATGGGGTGTTCCTCTGGGGAAAACGACGAAACGACTTGGTTTTGATTCTTTGACGTCCAGCATGCTGCGAAAAAGAGAGTTTCGGTAAGTTCGAATGAAACCATGCCACAGCGGCTCAAGCGCAGCTAATCTCATTGACCTTCTCGGCACGACTCAAGTCGTGCCCTTTCAAAACATGACATTCACTATAGACTTCTAGGTCTTTTGACGAAGATCGATGATGCTCAGGACTTCCGCATTGAAAAGCTCTTTGGCGCGCTGAACGATTGGATGAGAGAGGGCGGCTTCCTGGACGCTGCCGGAGATGGGGGCCGCGGCGGGCGCCTGGCCGGCGGGCGAGCCATCGCCTGGCACGATCAGGAAGCGCGTTGGTGCGCCGACCCGCTGAAGCTGCTGGCGGATGAGCTTCTCGGTGTTGGCGTTGATGGTGAGCGAGAGCATCTTTTTGCCGATGCCGGGGACTTCAATGCGCAGGCTGGAGCCGTCGAGGTTCCAGTTGGCTGCGCCGAGGAGCTGGGCAGCGGAGACATGGCCGGCTTCGACCAGGGCGGAGCCGATGGTGTGGCGGATGGATTCGAGGGACGGGGCCTCAGCGGGCTGCGAATTCGTGTCAGGGGCTTTGGCGAGAGCGCCTTCGGTAATGGGCGTAACGGAGCCGTAGCTGGGGGCTGGGCTTGCAGAGGCGGGAAAGGGCGTGGAGCCGGAGAACGGGGCGGAGGAGGGTTCGGGCTGAGTGGGAGCGACGGCGGTGTTGGCGGTGGCGCGGTCGATTGGGGTGACAGATGTTGGGATGGAGGTTTGCGTTGCGGCTGGTACGGAGTCGGAGCTTTGTCGCGGGCCAGAGGACCAACCACCGGACGATGGGCCGAAGGGCGAGATGGAGGGCGCGGCCGACTCAGAGGGGGCAGCGGTGGTCCGGGCTTGAGACGCGGAAGCTGGGCGAGAACTGGAGACCGATGATGCTGGTGAGGATGCCGGACGCGAAGGCGCCGTTGAAGCGCCTGGGCGCGAGCTTGACGAAAGGGAAACGCCGCTCAGGAGCTCTTCCAGCGGGATGAGGCGCTGGGCATGAATGAGCTTGAGGAGCCCAAGCTCGAGGTGAAAGCGCTGTTCCTGGCGGTAGTTGAGGTCGTCAAAGGTTCGCAGGACGATTTGGAGGTTGCGGGTGAGCTCTTCTTCAGTGAACAGCAGGGCAGTACGGGCGGCGCGGGCGCGCTCGTCACCGGAGATCTGGAGGAGCTCAGTCTGTTCGCCGCCGAGGCGGGCCATGAGGGTGTTGCGCAGGTAGCGGACGAGTTGACGGGCGAGGGAACTGGGGCTGTGGCCGGCGTTGAGGAGCACGTTGAGCTGGGTCATCAGTTCGGCGGAACTGCCGGCCGCGACCGCTTCAAGGATGCGCTCGAAGACGGCGTTGGGGACAGAACCCATGAGATCGCGAATCTGGTCAGCGGCAAGGACGGGGCGGCCAGCTTCGATGGGCGCCGAGGCAATGGCCTGATCCATGATGGACAGCGCGTCGCGCATGGAACCGTCACCGGCTTCAGCGAGGAGGGCGAGCGCATCGTCCTCGGCGGTGACCTGCTCGTGACCCGCGATCATGCGAAGCTGGGCGAGGATGTCGTCGAACTTGACGGCATGAAAGCTGAAGTGCTGGCAGCGCGAGCGGATGGTCTGGGGAATGTTTTCCGGCTCGGTGGTGGCCATCATGAAGATGACGTGGGCAGGCGGCTCCTCAAGAGTCTTGAGCAGCGCGTTGAAGGCGGCCTCAGTGATTTGGTGGGCCTCGTCGAGGATGTAGATCTTGTATCGATCCCGGCTGGGCGCGTAGCGGGCGGCGTCGCGGAGTTCTCGAATCTCGTCTATGCCGCGATTGGTGGCGGCGTCAATCTCGATGACGTCGACGGCGTTGCCCTGTCGGATTTCAACGCATGAGTCGCATGTGTCGCAAGGTTCAGGGGTGGGACGGGCCTCCGTGCCAATCTCAGTGCGGCAATTGAGCGCTTTGGCCAGGATGCGGGCAATGGTTGTTTTGCCAATGCCGCGGTGGCCGGAAAAGATGTAGCCGTGGGCGATTCGGTTCTGGGTGAGAGCGTTAAGGAGCGTGCGGGTGACGTGGTCCTGTCCGGCGACGTCGGCAAAGCGCTGCGGACGATATTTTCGGGCGAGGACCTGATACCCCATGGGTGCGTGCTCCTTTGGCCAGCCTCGTGCCAGACTGATGGTTGTCGAGTGGCCTAAAGGGGATTGTAACGGGTTGGGGCAGTGGAATTTTCCTTAGGTTGGTAGCCAGGGTGATGATGGATCGGAGGCACAGCCACGGAGCGTAATGGGCGCCTGGCTAAACGCGGAGCTTGCGCCCTTTCATTGAAGACTGCGCCGCGCCCTTGGCTGCTTTCGCAGTGCGCTTACGCCGCTTCACCTCTTCCGGCGAGTACATTGTGCCGCGGCAGGACTTTGCGCCGCAGTTGCAGATGGCTGGGTCGTCGCCGCCGTCGTAGAGGCAGTAGTCGTAGGTGATTTCGGCGCCGGCGGGGATGTGCTTGATGGCGGAGATCCAGACGCGGCCGTCGATCTCTTCGGTCTCGCAGTTGGCGTCGCAACTGTGGTTGATGAACATGGCCATGGAGTGGCCCTCGATGACGATGTCTCCTTCGCCCAGTCCAAACAGGTAGGTGATGGGGGCGTCTTCGTAGTCGGCGTCGGCCTGGTCTTTGGGAATGCGTGGGCCGGTGTACTCGGCAACACGCGCGCCCTTTCGGATGCGGGTGGTGGTGTAGCAGCCGGCGGCATGGATGGCAGACGAGCGAATGATGAGGGGCATAGGGCGAATGGGGGAGTCCTGACTGTGAATGTCTATGGCCGCATCGTAACATTGAAAGGGTGAGGAAGTTTGGAATGGGCTGTCGAGGGTTGAGCACGCTGCTGTTTTCAGGGATTGCGCTGGGATGCATTTTCACGCTGCCGGCGCGCGGACAGTCGGGCGATGGGCAAAAGCCGGCTTCGCCACCAGCGCAGCAGGGGACGGGTGGGGCGACAGGCGGGAATTCGTTTCCGAACGACACGGCGAATGTGCCGGTGATGCCGAGCAAGGAGAGCCCAAATCCTCCCAGCGCTCCGGGGGCTGGGGCGGCACCAAGCGCAGGACCGGGTGCGGGGCAAACTCCCGCGCAAGGCTCCGGGGCTGGGCCGGGATCGGATACGGGCGCGCCTGGCAGTTCAAATCAGTTTCCCGAGGATACGAGCAATGTTCCGGTGATGCCGTCGAAAGGGACGCCGGCACTGCCTGAGGGGACGTATAGCGGGGATAATGTGGCTGCCAATGTTGGCCTGCCGAATGACGATGCCGATCCAGTGAAGAGCCCGGACGATCCTGCGGCGGAGGCTCCAGCGGAAAACCAGGGCTTTTCGAGTTCGAATACTCCGGGACTGGACAAGATTCTGGAGAGGGCGGATGAAAAGGCTGCGGATGCGGACCAGCAAATGGGGAAGAAGAAGCGGCGCGGGGGAGACAGGGACGAGGAGACTTCAACCGAGCATAAAGAGACGCCGAGCGAGGACATCGAGGTAGGGAAGTTCGAGCTCGAACGAAAGAACTGGAAGGGGGCGAAGTCGCGGTTTGAGTCGGCGCTGGTGCTTTCGCCGGACGATCCAGAGGTGTATTGGGGACTGGCGGAGAGTGCGCGGGGGCTGGGGCAGTTTGCTGAAGCGCGCAGCTACTACAAGAAGTTGCTGGACTACGATCCGGACGGTCCGCATGGCAAGGCGGCGCGCAAGGCGCTAAGCGATCCGGAGATTGCGCACGCGCAGGCAGCGGTGGACGCAGTTAGTTCGGCTCCAAAATAGTGAGATCCGTGCCTCAGGGGCTAAAGCCCCCGTTTTTGTTGGACGTTTTGCGGCACGACTAAAGTCGTGCCCTTTCAAAGCGTCTGCTGCCGACGAGTTTTCAGCTTGCTCATTAAACGAGCCGTGTTTCACAGCAAGAAACCTCTGCGAAACCCTAGAAGTTAAACATTTGAAGGTACATGTCGAGGATGCGTTGTCCCCAGAGGTGGGCGATGACTCCGCCGATGCAGAGGAAGGTTCCGAGCGGGAGCTTTGCCAGGTGGCGTGGGACTGCGGGGGTGGCTGCGCCGGTTGCAGAGTCGGCTGAGGCTGGAGCTGGAGCGGCTGTGTCTTGCGGAGCACGGCGCGGGCGGACGAGGAAGACGATCCCGGCAATGGCTGCCAGTATGACCCCAATGGCAAATGACAGGAGTGCCAGGGGCAGGCCCATCCAGGCGGCCAGGAGAGCCATGAGCTTGGCATCGCCAAGGCCCATACCTTCACGGCGGCGGATAACGAAATAGATCCAGCGGATGAGCAAGATGAGGAGTGCTGCGCCGCCGATGCCCAGGAGCGTATCGGCGATAAAGCCTGTGAGGTCGTAGTAGGGCGGGGGCACCATGGCTCCCCAGTTGCCGAGGAGAAGCGTGGAGAGCACAGTGAGGGCGAAGCCGATGGCGACGCCAGGCAAGGTGAGCCAGTCTGGCATCCAGAGGCTTTCCCAGTCGAGGAAGGCGAGGGCGACAACGAGCCAATAAAAGAGCAGCTTTCCGGCGAAGACCATCAGCGTGTTGTCGACGATGATTTTGGGCAGAGCGGGATCGAAGAGTCCGAGGGGGATTTGCCAGGCTGAGTAGCCCCAGAGGAGAGCGAGGGCGAGTTCGACGACGGGATAACGCAGGCCAATCCAGTGGTTGCACTTGCGGCAGCGGCCGCCGAGGGTGAGGAAGCTGAGAAGCGGAATGTTTTCGTACCAGGGGATGGCGTGATCGCAGTGGCGGCAGTGGGAGCCACCCTCTGAGATGCTTTCGCCGACGGGCCAGCGGCTGATGCAGACGTTGAGAAAGCTGCCGAAGATGAGGCCGAGGAATGCGGCAAAGGCGGTGCCGAGGGGACGAATCATGGTTGAGGTGAGTATACGAGGTGCTGCGGTGGTAGTCGCATGGAGTTCGCCCATTGAGGAATCTGGCTTCCCAGCCAATCTGCAAGTGGGCGGAAAACATGGGGCGTGGGGATTCTGGGTGGGTGGATGCTTGTTGGTTAGACTGGATGCAGATGAGCGCGACTGAAGGAAACTCCAGGACAGAGAAGGTTCGGATGGCAACTGATCCGGCGAAGGCGGCGGAGCGGTTTGCGGAGTCAGTGCGGATTATGGCGCGGCTGCGGGGGCCTGATGGATGTCCGTGGGACCGCGAGCAGACCTTTGAGACGATCAAGAAATACACGCTGGAAGAGACTTATGAGGTCTTCGACGCGATTGAACGCAGGGACTTTCCTCATTTGGCGGAGGAATTGGGCGATCTGTTGCTGCAAGTGATTTTCTATGCGGAGATGGCGGCAAATCAGGGTGAGTTCACGATTGCCGACGTGCTGGATCACTTGAACCGGAAGCTGGTGAGGCGGCATCCGCATGTGTTTGGGGAAGAAGCCTCAAGGGCAGCGGGCAACAAGGCCGACGTGGACGCGGCGGTGGAGAATGCAGCGGATGGAGCGTCTGCGGCAGTGCTGCGGAACTGGGAAGAGATTAAGTTGGCCGAGAAGAAGCCGAAGGTGCGCGACGACGGCAATAAGACCTCGCGCCTCGACGGAGTGCTGCGCGGAATTCCGGCCCTGAGTGAGGCGGCGAAGCTGGGAGCGAAGGCGCAGAAGGCGGGATTCGACTGGCAGAGCTGGCGCGACCTGTTGCCGAAGGTGGCGGAAGAGGTGGCGGAGCTGGAAGCTGAGGCGGCGAGCGATGATCCGGCGCGGAAGGTGCTGGTCGAGGCAGAGCTTGGGGATTTGCTCTTCACGGTGGTGAACCTGGGCAGGCATTTGGGCGTGGATGCGGAGATGGCGCTGCGTGGATGCAACTTGCGGTTCAGGGAGCGGTTCCGTGAGATGGAGATTGCATCGGAGAAGCCGCTTGAGGAACTGGAACTCGACGAGTTGGAAGCGCTGTGGTCGGCGGCAAAGAAAAAGCTGGGCCATTCGGATGATCTGCGCAGTCGGGCGGCGGGGTTGGCTCAATGAGCGACTGTTCCGATTTGGAGGCAGGACGCAAAGCCCACATCGAGTCCATTGAGATTCGCGCCTGCGAAGGTCTGGACGAGCTGGAGGCGTGCGTTCAACTGCAGGTGGAAACATGGGGCTATGACGCGGGCGATGTGATTCCGCGCAGGGCGTTTCTGGTGGCACAGAAGATTGGCGGGCAGGTGCTGGGGGCGTTTGAAACGAAAGGGAGGAGGGGAGAGGGAGGAGGGAGGGCGAAACAAGGGATTGAGGGCGGGCCGGTTATTGGAACGCCTGAAGAGCTGGTTGGATTCGCATTTTCTTTGCCGGGAGTGAAATCGAAGCAGGGAATTGCGTTGCCTTATTTGCATTCGCACATGCTGGCGGTGAAGGACGCGTATCGGAATCGCGGCATTGGCGTGGAACTCAAGCTGGCACAACGCATTGAGGCATTGGCACGCGGAATCCGGAAGATGGAGTGGACGTTTGATCCGCTGGAGATCAAGAACGCTTTTATAAATATCCACAGGCTGGGAGCGATAGTTTCGTCGTATCGTGAGAATTTTTATGGTTTATCCTTATCTCGTCTGCAGGGTGGTCTTCAAACGGATCGACTGTTGGCGGAGTGGTATCTGGATTCGCCAAGGGTTCGAAGCCGGGCGGAAGGGCGTCCCGCAGGGGAATACGCCATAGATAGGCTGATTGTCGTCCCGGCTGACCTTTCCCAATGGAAGGCCGCAGAGGCAAGCCGAGGTCGTGCTGAAGCCGTTCAGTTGGAGAACCGCCGGAAGTTTCAAGAAGCATTCAACGAGGGAATGACCGTACTTGGCTTCCTGAGGGATGCGGATGGCAATGGTGTCTTCGAATTGGGCCCGATCCCCAAGGACCCATCGGAGCTGCAATGAATTCCGAAGGACCGCGATACTTATGAGAATTGATTCGATTGTGCTGCGTGAAGTGCACATGCCCCTGCTGCATCCGTTTGAAACCAGTTTTGGTGTTACGCGCCAACGAAGGATATTGCTGGCTGAAGTGCGGTCGGAGGGGTTGACTGGCTGGGGTGAATGTACGGCAGGGGAGCGGCCGTACTTTTCGGGTGAGTCGACGGATAGCGCCTGGCAGGCGATCGTGAATGAACTGGGACCGATGCTTGCGGCGAGCGAGCCGGAGCACGGCGGCGAGTGTCCGGCGATCTTCCGCCTGGTGCGCGGAAACCCGATGGCCAAGGCTGCGCTGGAGAACGCGATCTGGGATTTGGAAGCGCAACGCGAAGGACTTCCGCTGGCACAGTTGATAGGTGGCGTTCGCGAGACAATTGCTTGCGGAGTTTCGCTTGGGATTCAGCCGAGCATTCCGGAACTGATGGCAGTGATCGAGAAGGAGCTTGCGGCGGGGTACCAGCGCATCAAGCTGAAATGCAAGCCGGGTTGGGATGTTGAGGTCTTTGACCGAGTGAGAAATCGGTGGCCGGAGATCATGCTGAGCTGCGACGCAAACTCAGCATACAAACTGAGAGATGCGGATCATCTGACGAGCTTTGACGCCTTCGACCTGCTGATGATTGAGCAGCCATTGTGGTACGACGATTTTTATTATCATTCGATCTTGCAAAAGCGGCTACACACGCCGATCTGCCTGGATGAATCGATCAGGAACCGGCGGGATGTGCTGGCGGCGACCGAGATGGAGTCGTGCCGGATCATCAATATCAAGCTGGGCAGGGTGGGCGGATTTTCAGAAGCCATCGCGGTGCACAACGCTGCGCAGGAGCGGGGCGTTCCTGTGTGGTGCGGCGGGATGTTGGAGTCGGGCATTGGAAGGTCGCACAACATCGCATTGTCGACGCTGGAGAACTTCTCGTTGCCGGGGGATGTGTCTGCATCGGCGCGCTATTGGAAGGAAGATATCGTCGAGCCGGAGATTACGGTTTCAAAGGCTGGCGAGATTGAGATTCTGGATACACCGGGCCGGGGATATGAGGTTCGAACAGACCTTGTGGAGAAGTTGACGGTGCGCAAGGAACAGATTCGGGCGTTCGAGATGGTTGCGTAAAGGGCGGGTTGTCGATCGGTCGCGAGCGGATAAACACTTGGCGGGGCGATGAGGCCGGTGGGTTCATTTATCTGGAGTTTGGATGAAGGTTGGTCCCGGTTGCGCTACGCGTGGCCGGGGCCAACTTTTTTGCTGGGCCAGTCAAAGCGGCGGCCGAGGATGCCTTTGACGATCCAGTGATCGGTGGCTGCGGTTGCGCCCACACCGACGCCGAAGTTGATCTCCCACCTGGGACTGACATTGAGATTGATGCAGGGAAATACCTGCTGTTGCTGCTTGTGGAGCGGGTAGGGGTGGCGCAGGTCGCCGTAGTCGGCGTAGTACTCGATGGCGCCGTTGATCTTTTTGGTGAAGTCAAAGCCGATCGTTGCGCCCGGAGAAAAGTCGAGGCCAAGATTCACGTCGGGGCCATGCCAGGTGCGTTCGAGGGCGGGATTGACGGCAAGATACCAGCGGCCGATCTGTTTGTCGACGATGGGGCGAATCTCCCATGTCCATGTGTCTGGAGAAAACAGGGCGCGCTGATAGCCGACCTCGGTGGAGAGACTTACGCCGACGGGCCAGTGCCAGCTTTCGGGGACGCGCACGCGGGGGCGGATGTGGTCGCCGACCCACGGGTTGCCGAGGCCGCTCTGCTCTGAGGTGAAGATGTAGAAACCGACTTCAGACCAGTGGTTGATTCCCTGCGTGATTTCGATGGTTTCGTGCTCGGCGTGATTTGTGGCTGCAAGGCCTGGCATGGCGAGATGGCCGACGGCGGTGTAGTTGGAGTGGAGTTCGACCATGGTGGTGCGGGGTGCAACGGTATCAGAGCCGTAGACCTGGATCTCGTAGTTGCCCTGGGCGTGGGCGAGGGGGATGGCGAGGGCAAGGAGGACGAAGGAGTGGAGAAGAGTCCGCAGGAGAATTCGTTGGGGAGGGTGTGGGTTTTGGCTTCTCACTTAGACATTTTAGATTGTTGGCGGCGATGAAAAGGTTGGGTGCCTGTTTTAGCCCGACGGTGTGGATAGAAGCTCACCTATCTGGGGTTACCGGCTGCGACCGCATGCTGACTTCGGTGCTTTCAGCATCGCCACCAGATCAGTTCTGCTTATCGGATATTCGAAGTTAAGAAAGAACCAGCGGTAACCTTGCTTTGCGAAATCGGCAATCACGTCTGGTGCATCGCTGCGCTTGCCATCTGTTACGCGATAGATTTCTGCTCTGTATCGCCCATTACGCTGCTCAATCGACCCGGTTTCGTAATGTTCCGCAGGTTGCGTTGAGTTGAGGAGAGGGTCGAATTCTGGTGGTAGAACACTTTTGCATGGTGGTTCGACGGCTGCGTCTGCTTCCAATAGTTCTGCCAGATGTCCTCTCATATCCCAGTGGATCAGCCAGGTTGTTTTCTGCCAATCAGTTCGCGAACTGCTGCTGCGGGCGTGCCGGGGGTACCAGGGAAGAAAGTCATTGAGAAACTCGCGAGGAGAAGCCTGCGGAGGCCAGTCAGGTACAACAAATGGGTGCGAAACAGCGGTGACTTTTACCATTTGTGCTGCGCCCTTCACAAACGGCTCAGTCGGGCAGATAGTGAATTCTGCAAACAGGGCGGGCTGCCGGTCGCCACTCTCGCAATCAAAGTATTTGCAAACGAAGTCGGCAGAGTCTGCGTCTGGGGAGAAAATGTGGTGCGTCCCAATGTGCCAAATCGCGAAGAATCCGTCGCCACGGTATTCCATTGCTCGGCCATGAATCTGAAAACACGCCTGCGCGGAAGTAAGGGGTACAAGCGCGGGGGATAGGACGAGACATAGCAGAATCGTACGCATTGGTTTCAACTCAAGAGCTTAGCACGGTTTCAATGTACTTTAGTGGGAGTTACGGTCCTTCGGAGCGGCGACCTTTTCACCTCCAATTGTGGGGCGCATCGACGAAGGGTTCCAGAGACATATCGAGCGGCTCGAATTGGCGGGCTTTGACGTGGACGACGCCGTCCTGATTCTGGAGTTTGCCGGAGATGAGCAGGAAACGCGTGCGGGTGACGACGATGCGGTTCGCCTCGAAAACATCGGGGGCGACGATGATGTTGGCGATTCCGGTTTCGTCTTCAAGCGAGAGGAAGACGAAGCCTTTGGCGGTGCCGGGGCGCTGGCGGCTGATTACTCGGCCTGCGGCGCGGACTGGCTGCTCGGAGCGTGCGGATTCGAGTTCGGCGGCAGAGAGGATGCCGAGGCGGCGGAGGCTCTCGCGCTGATAGGCCATGGGGTGCGGGCCGGTGGTAATGCCAGTTCCGGAGTAGTCGGCGGCGAGGCGCTCGTCGGTGGACATTTTGCGGAGGGGGTTTGCAACCGGGCTGGCGGGTGCGGCGCTGCGCAGGAGTGGGCCGACTGGGCGGCCTGCCTGCTCGACCTGCCAGAGGGCATCGCGGCGGTGCTCTACGTCGCCGAGGGTGTTGAGCGCGCCGACCTGAGCGAGGGCGACGAGTTCTTTGCGGTTGAGCGTGGGGACGCGGGCGGCGAGTTCGTCGACGGAGCGGAAGGGGCCGTGGAGATTGCGGGCGCTGATGATGGCTTCGGCGGAGGATTGGCGGAGGCCTTTGACGTAGTTGAGGCCGATGCGGAGAGCAGGGCAAGAAGAACTTCCCTCAAGGGCTAAAGCCCCAGGTTCATTTGTGGAATTTATGTACGGGCTGAAGCCCGTACGCTTCGATTCTTCCAGTGTGCAGAGCCAGTCGGAACGGAGCACGTCGATGGGGCGGACGCGGAGGCCGTGGCGCTGGGCGTCTTTGATGAGCACGGCGGGGGAATAGAAGCCCATGGGCTGGTTGTTGAGCAGGCCGCAAGTGAAGGCGGCGAGGTAGTGGACCTTGAGCCATGCCGAGGCGTAGGCGATGAGGGCGAAGCTGGCGGCGTGGGACTCCGGGAAGCCGTACATGGCGAACGAAGAGATGCCCTGGACGATGTTGTCCTGGGCATCGGGGCCGATGCCGTTGCGGGTCATGCCAGAGCGGAGGCGGCCTTCGAGATCCTTCATGCGTTGCATGGAGCGGCGCATACCGACAGCGCGGCGGAGTTCTTCGGCTTCGGCGCCGGTGAAGCTGGCGACAACCATGGCCATGCGCAGAAGCTGCTCCTGAAAGAGCGGGACGCCGAGGGTGCGCTTGAGCACTGGTTCAAGGGAAGGATGAGGGTAAGTGACCACTTCCTTGCCCTGTCGGCGGCGCATGTAGGGGTGCATCATTTTGCCCACGATGGGGCCGGGGCGGATGATGGCAACCTGGACGACGAGATCGTAGAAGCGGGCTGGCGCGTTGTGGGGGATGGAGGCCATCTGGGCACGGCTCTCCACCTGAAACATGCCCACCGTGTCGGCCTTGCAGAGGGTTTGATAGACGAGTGGATCTTCAGGGAGCGTGGCGAGATCGACGGTGCGGTTGTAGTGCGCGGGGATGAGCTCGATGCAGTCCTTGAGAACGGCCATCATGCCCAGACCGAGCAGATCGACCTTGATGAGACCGAGGTCGGCGCAGTCTTCCTTGTCCCATTGGATGACAGTGCGGCCGGGCATGGAGGCGCGCTCGAGTGGGACGACACGGTTGAGCATGCCGGCGCAGATGACCATGCCGCCGGAGTGCTGGCCGAGATGTCGGGGCAGGTTCTGCATGCGCATGCAGAGGTCAAGATAGCGGGCGATGCGGGGATGGTTGGCGTCGAAACCTGCCTGGGCAAAGTTGTGGGCCATGGTGTCGTTTTCGCCGCGCCACTCCCAGTGGCCGACCAGCGAGGAGAGGCGGGCGAGCTGATCCTCTTCAAAGCCGAGTGCCTTGCCGACCTCGCGCGCGGCAGAGCGACCGCGATAGCTGATGACGTTGGCGGTCATGGCTGCGCCAAGATGGCCGTATCGCTCGTATACGTACTGGATGACCTGTTCGCGCTGATCGCCGGAGGGGAGATCGAGGTCGATGTCGGGCCACTCGCCACGGTTTTCGTTGAGGAATCGCTCGAAGAGCAACTCCATGCCGACGGGATCGACGGCGGTGATTTCGAGGGCGTAGCAGACGGCGGAGTTGGCAGCCGAACCGCGGCCCTGGGCGAGGATGCCGTGGCGCTGGCAGTAGCGGATGAGATCCCAAACGATGAGGAAGTAGCCGGCGAAGCCAAGTTTGGCGATGAGCTTGAGTTCGTGCTCGACCTGGGCGCGGGCTTTGGCAAGGAGGTGGTGTTTGGCAGGTGAGCCGTAACGCTTGAGAACGCCTTCTTCGACGCGCTGCGCGAGAAAGGAGTCCATCGATTCGCCGCCAGGGATGGGGTAGTGGGGGAACTCGTAGCCAAGATTGTTGAGCGTGAATTCGAGACGCTGGCTGATGATGCGGGTGTTGGCGATGGCCTCAGGGATGTCGGCGAAGCATTGCATACAGCGGAGACTTCGTGCGTTGTTGGCTGAGAGCAGCCGTCCGGCGCGGTCGAGGGATGTGTGGTGGTGGATGGTGGTGAGGACGTCTTGAATCTCGCGGTCTTTTTCTGTCGCGTAGCGGACGCCGTTGGTGGCGACGACGGGTAGATGGAGCGATGAGGCGAGAGAGAGCAGTGCCTGGTTGCGGCATTCTTCGTCGCGCAGTTGATGGCGCTGGAGCTCGAGATAGAGATTGGCGGGGCCGTAGATGAAACTGAGGCGATCGACGAGTGTGCGGGCTTCGTCGAGGCCGTGCTGGGCAAGGGCTGCGGCGAGCGGGCCTTCGTCGCCGCCGGTGAGGCAGATGAGCCCGGCAGAGAATTCGGCGAGATCGTCGAGTGTGGCAGCGCCCTCAGCCTTGGTTGTCTCGCGCATCTTGAAGCGCGTGATGAGCTGGCAGAGGTTCTGGTAGCCGGTTTGCGAGGCACAGAGGAGCAGAAGGCGAGGTGGCTGGGAGGGATGCTGGTGGGGCAGCCAGGAGGGCGGCGTGAGGCAGCTGCCGTAAGTGCTTACTGAGATTTCTGCGCCAATATGGGCCTGGACGCCGGCTTTTGTGGCCGCAGTGTGGAAGCGCGCAACGCCGTACAGACCGTTGCGGTCGGCGAGGGCGAGCGCGGGCATGCCGAGTTCGGCGGCGCGCTCGATGAGCGCCTCAGGCTGCGATGCAGCGGCGAGGAAGCTGAAGGCGCTGGCGGCGTGGAGCTCGATGTATTCCATGACAGGTGACAGGTTGCAGATGACAGTTCAGAGCATTGGCTTGATCGGAGTTTGCTTAGTCATAGAAGGCTTCGAGTTGCCATTGGTTTTGGGTGCAATCGTGGACGAGGAGGCAGGAGACGGAGGCACCTGCGGAGGTTTCGGCGAGTACGTCCCACTCTTCGGCTTTCCAGCCGTCGGTGGACCACCAGTTGCCGCTGGTGCGCCAGGGGCCGTAGGCGGCAGAGATGGAGAATCTGCTGTCGCGATCGCGAAATGCAACAGGCTGGAGTGCGGAGAGTTGCACGCGTACAGGGAGGGGTGGACGCATGCGGCGGAGGGCGAGGCGGGGCGTGAGGGAGGGTGCAGAGGTGCGCGGGAATTCGTTCAGGCTAAAGTCAGTCATGCGGAAGCTGGCGGGGCGGTGAGTGTCTTCGAGGAGAGGCGAGCCGACACGATCGTCGCCTGTGATGGCCTTGAGGCGGGCGATGGTGACATCGAGACGCGAAGGCTCGGGGGTTTGTGGCGCGAAGAGGCCGAGCTGAACTTTGCTGGACTGGCCTGCTTCGGCAGTGAGGGTGAGGGAGTGGATGGCGGCCTGCGGTGGGTGAGCTGCGATCTCAAGCTGCAGCAGCTTGAGGAGGAATTTGCGGTCGATGGTGGGGAGGGCTGGACGGATGATGCGCTGGTAGGTCTGGTTGCCTTCGAGCTGCATCTCGACGGTGAGCGAGGCAAGCGCGAGGGCGCGTGAGGCGGCGCGGGCGGCGAGGCAGTCGATGATGCGCGCGCCGATGAAGAGGAGCGAGCCGCTGTCTTCGACGGGCGTGTCGAAGGCGCAGAACTCGCGGAGGGAAAACTCGGCTTCGATGGGCTGAAGGGTGTGGGGGTGTGCGCCGAGAGCAAGATCGCGCCAGGCGATGGCCTGCGGTCCGAGGCGAGCGACGAGATCAGTGATGGGGAGGGCACCGAGCTCGCCGAGAGTGCGAATGCCCCAGAGGATGAAGGTTTCAGCATGATCGGCGGGGAGATCGAGAACGCTGATCGGGAGCTTGGCGAGGGCAGCGGACTCCTGGCCATTGGGAATGATGGTGATGCCGCGCGAGGCAGCGGCCTTTAGGCGGGCGGTGTGGAAGTTAGTGCTTACTGCCACAGAGGCGCGAAGACCTGCGGCCTGGAGGGAGCCTCGCAGGCGCTGAGCGAGGATTTCTGGAGGGCCGAACAGGCGTTCGGTGCCGGCGATGTCGAGGACGCAGGAGGCTGCATTGGGCAGGGAAAGAAACTCGATGCGGGGCGAGAACTGAGCGGCGCACTCGAACAGGACAGCGCGGGTTTCGACCTCAGTTTCAGTGGAGCGCTGGAGGAGGCGGAGGTTGACGATGGCTTCGGCCTCGAGGCGGGACATGCCGAGCGATGCGCCTTCAAGATGGGCGTGATGGTTGAGCGAGCAGAGGATTTGCATGGGCGGACGGCCATCAAGGACGGCGACGGGCAGGGATTCGAGCTCGGGTCGCAGGCGGAGCAGGCTCTGGGCAGGAAATTCGGCAGCGTGGATGCAGGCGTAGAGATGGGGTTTCATGCGGGCTCCTTCGTTAAGAGATTGGCCATTGAGACATTGGCCCATGAGGCGTTTGCGGACCATGTGGATCGAGGGGGCTTGCGTGCGGTTACAAGAGTGGGGGCAAACTTAGGCAAGGGGGAATGTGGGCGGTCGGGGGCTTTGGCCAGACATTGAGGCGGCGCGAAGCGTTCGCGGCCGGTAAGCACCTGGTAGGAGAAGCCATTGAGAACGGTGGCTCCGGCGGTGTGAGCACTTACGGTCGAGCACTCAAGGACCAGGGCAGCGCTGGACTGGGCGAAGGGCCGGGGGGCCAGGACGAGGAGCGAGCAACGGGTGCGGTCGGCGGCCTGACGGAAGCGGAACCAGGTGGCGAGGGGGATGCGGTAGCCGTGCTCAGGCGGCGTGGAGGCGAGATCGAGCACGAGAGCGGAGAAGCCGCCGGCCTGGAGGAGGAGATCGGTGGCGCGGAGGGCCTGGTCGAGCATGTGGAGGCTGGGGGCGAGGGCGTTGGGGCGGAATGAGTTGGGGCGGGTGGAGTTGCGGTTGCGAGGGGTGGGGTTGCGGGGCTTGCAGCGGACCCAGAGGAGTTGGCGGAGACTCAGGCCGGCGGCTGCGGCGGACTCTGCGTCGAAGGCGTCGTAGGCGTCGACCCATGCGCAGACGCGTGGTTCGCGGGTGATTTCGGCGAGGAAGGCCAGTGCGAGGGAGGTTCGGCCGGAGGATTCAGGTCCGGTGAGTTCGCTGATGGCGCCGACAGGGAGGCCACCGTTGAGCAGAGCATCTATTTGGGGGATGCCGGTGGGGGCGGTATCGCGGAAGGTGCGCGGCTGGGGGGTGAGCGCGGCTGGGAAGCGGCGTTCGAGGGAGAGTTCGATCTGTTTGCGGAGGACGGAAGCGGAGGGCATTGTTTCGCCTTTTCTTCGCTATCATGGCGCAAAATGAAGGCGGTGTCAAAGAGAGGGCCTGGCTTTTTAGTAATTGCTTTATTTTGAGAGCACTGCGGACAGCAACAGAAGTTCTACCTGGAGAAGCGATGGCCGATTTCGGCAGCGGGAGGCGAAACCACGGCCGGAATCGGGCCCATTGGCAGTGCTATTGCGCGTCTTTTACGCAGCGGAATCCGACGCCGCCAGAGCGGTCGTAGCCGGGAGCCATGAGGAGCAATTTGCTGTGCTCGTCGTTGCGGTAGGCCTGTGGGAAGTACCAGATGGAGCCTTGTGGCTGGTAGTACTCACCCCCGCGGAGGATGGCGGCGCGGGTGTGCTCGTCGACATATTCGTCGGTCCACTGCCAGACGTTGCCGACCAGATCCATGACGCCGTAAGGGCTGACTCCGGTGGGGTGAGCGTCGACAGGATCGGGCCCAGGCATGGTGCGATTCGTAGAGGCAAGGGGGACATTGGCGGAGTTCCAGACAGGCCCCCACGGGAAGGCACGGCCATCGGTGCCTTGCGCGGAGAACTGCCACTCCCACTCGTGAGGAAGGCGCTTGCCGGCCCAGTTGGCGTAGGCGCGGGCATCTTCCAGCGAAACCCAGGTGACGGGGCGGTTGGCCCAGCCGGATGGATAAGCACCGTTGTGCCAATCACGCAGGAAGTTGATGGAATCCTTGGGAGCGTAGTGCGTGGCATCGAGAAACTGCTTGAATTGAGAGTTGGTCACCGGGAACTTGTCGATGTAAAAGGGCGCGACGGTCATCTCGTGCTCGTGGAAGCGGCGAGGCGTGTCCTCCCAGGGGTACTGGACATCGACCATGTTGGATGCGCCGCCCTCGATCTCGGTGCCTTGTACGCGGAAGACGAAGCTGCCGCCGGGGATCTTGATCATGCCGTCGGGAGCAGTGGCGGCGGGCGTGGTGGCAGCGATGGGGACAAGGGTCTGGTGAAGGATGGCCGGCTCGTGCGAGTAGCTGGAGAGCGGCGTCGATGTCATTGTGGCCATTCGCTGCATCAGGGCCTTCATCGCGGCTGACGGTTCGCCGGGGATGGCAAGAATGGCTCCGTAACCACTTGCTTGGAGATCGAAGCTGAGGACCGAAGTCACTGGTCCAGGGCCACAGTCAACAGCGTGAACGCTGACAACTTGATTGCCAGCATTATCCCGACTAACGGACTGAGTTACTCCTGCATCTGCGCAACTGCCCCCTGACGGGTTTCGAAGTTCTGGCTTCAGCTCAACACCGTGATACAGATCGAAGTATCTTGTTCCTGGAAGGTCCGACACTTCCATCTGCCGCCCGGAGACGAGATAGGAGTTGCGATTGACGATGGTCCAAACGCTTTCATCCTTGAGTGGCCAGCGGCTGGAATAGACCCCGTAGTTGCGCATGGGATAGAGCGGTTCCCAGTCGGGGCTAACGAGAAAAGGAGCGACGGCGCGCTCGATGGTGGCGACGCGGCGCGTGGCTTCCGCATCGCGCGGTGTGATGCCGATCCAGATCCCCCAGACGTTCTCCCAACTCTCCCAGCCGATGCCGTTGAAGAAGGCGTACTGCAGGTCGCTGGTCTTGTCGGGGTTCCAGCGATCGCTGATGTTGACCATGTGCCGCGTCTCAAGCCACTTGAAGCGGTCGACCATGGGGATGAAAGGGAAGTTGTACTGGCCCCAGGTCATCACGTTCCACGCGAGGGCCTCGTCGCTGGGGCTGGATTCTGGCTGGAATGCCAGCGGGTGGCCGATCTTGTCGGCGGCGAGGGAGAAACCGAGGGGAACGCCATCCTGGGTGTCGCCATTGATGCCGTCGGCACCGATCTGCTTCATGAGTGCGGCGATGGCGTCGGGCCAGGCCTGCTCGGGAGCATGGGTGCCTTCGTCCCACATCATCATGGGAAACAGGACGCGAACGCCGCGGCGGTGGAAGTCGGCGACCATCTGACGGACACCTTCAATGCCTCCGGGCATGGACTGGACCATCTCGAGCTGGTTGCGGTCGTCAATGCCCATGTTTGGATAGGTGGACCAGATGAGAACGGCATCGATGCCGCCGTAGCGCTGTTCGAGGTCGTCGAGGTATCGGTCGACGGTGTAGTGGCCGCCGACGGGATCGTAGAAGTAGCGGTCGTGGACCATCATCTGCGGCTGGATGAAGCTGGATTGGGTCCACTGGAGTGCGGGAAGTGTATAGCGGGTGGGGTCGTAGTCGATGCGGATGCGGCGCTCGCTACGCCAGTGATCAATATCCTTTAGCCAGCGTTCGTGCATGAAGGGTGGGCAACCGGCGGTGAGGATGCCTTCCCACGCGTTGTGTAGGTTGAGGCAGTCGGGGACGGGAATCTGCTGGCCGCGCGCGGGGTACTGGGTGTCCTGGGCGAGGGCGGTGATCGCGGAGACAGCGAGGGCGAAGGCGGCGAGAAGAGCGAGAGGGGCGGGGCGTCGCATGAGTCTTTGAGCCTTTAGACGGAGATTCAAGCCTTGTGGTTTTGCTCACTAAGGAATGCTTCGACCTCAGCGCGGGAGGGCATGGAAGCTTGCGCGCCGCGGCGTGTGACGGAGATGGCGGCGGCGGCACTTGCAAAGCGCGCGGCGGCGACGGGGTCGAGTCCTTCGAGCAGCGCGACGGCAAATGCACCGTTGAAGCAGTCGCCGGCGCCGACGGTATCGATGACCTTTACTGGAAAGGGCTTGATCCAAGCGGCGAGGCCTTGCGATGTGGCAACGTAAGCGCCCTCGGAGCCACGCTTGAGGACGACCCCGGCCAAGCCGCGCGCGATAAGCTCGGATGCGGCGGCCTCGGGGCTGGCATTGGGGCTGGTGTAGAGCAGAGCCTCGGTTTCGTTAGGCGTGAACCATGCGATGCGGGGGAAGGCTTCAGTGGGGAGCGGCGCGGCGGGCGCGGGATCGAGCATGACAGGGACGCCGGCCGCGGCACAGAGGGCAAGAGTGTGGTCGACGGTAGAGAGCGGCAGCTCAAGCTGGCAGAGGACCATTCCGGCGGAGCGAATGAGATCGGCGTGCCGATCGACCGTCGCTATGTCGACTTTGCCATTGGCGCCGGGGACAACGACGATGGCGTTTTCGCCGGCTTCGGAGAGAAAGATAGGCGCGAGGCCTGAAGGGCCGTCGACTTTCTCCATAGCCGCGATTCCTACGCCGGCGTGGGAGAGGTTATCGAGCAGCTCTGGGCCGTAGACATCGCTGCCGACTTTGCCGACCATCTGCACGGGGTAGCCAAGGCGGGCGGCGGCGACGGCCTGGTTGGCGCCCTTGCCGCCGGGAGTGGTGCCAAATCCGGTGCCGATCACGGTTTGGCCGATGCGCGGGATTTGTGGTGTGAGCGTGACCATGTCCATGGTGACGCTGCCGACGACGACGATGGGTTTGCGCGTAGAGTTCATTGGGATGACCTCAGTAAAGCGGAGCCAAGGCGATGGAGCCGAGGCCGAGGAGGAAGAAGAGGAACATGAAGGCGAGAAAACGTCGTGAGGCGGCGGGGGCTCCGGCGAACTCGTGCCAGACGAAGACGCCCCAGCAGGCGGAGACCATGGTTGCGCCCTGGCCGATGGAGTAGGCGACGGCGGGGCCGACGAGATTGGCTCCGGAGGCGAGGAAGTTTGCGAGAGCGCCTGTGCACCAGATGGCTCCGCCGAGGATTCCCGCGAGATGCCAGGAGAGCGGGGCATTCCAGTAACCCGACATCGAGACGGGCGGCTTGCCGTCGAGCGGCTTCCACATCAGCAGCAGGTTGGCAGGGATGGTGGAGATGAGCACACCGAGAACGAAGAAGAGCGTGATGGCGTAGGGGCCAGGCGTGGGGTGGATGGGGTTGCCGGTGGGCGTGGCCAGGGCGTGTGCTACGAGGGGATAGAAGGTGCCCATGAGCAGGCCGGCGACCAGAGAGAGCACGATGCCGCGCGTGGTGGCGGCCTTGGCGTTGGCATCGCGACGGCGGTAAGCTGCGGCGTCGAGGATGATGGCCACGGTGACGAGGGCGACTCCACCGAACAGGAGCAGGGGATTGCCGGCGGGATGGACGAAGTAGCTGGAGACAGCTCCGACGATGAGGGCCAGGCCGATGCCAACGGGGAAGGCTACTGCGAGGCCCGCGACATCGATGGCGGCGACGAGGAGCAGGTTGGCGATGTTGAAGATGACTCCGCCGAGGGCCGCATAGACGATTGCGGAGGTCGGGGTCTGGACGATGTCGGGCAGGAAGGCTACGCCAGCAGCTCCATGACTGCCTGCGGTAAGTCCCCAGAAGACCGAGCAGACCAGAAGACCGAGGGCATAGTCCCAGTAGAAGAGCTGGAAGCGGTAGCCGGGGCAGAGCTTGAGGGTGTTGGCCCACGATCCCCAGCAGAGCATGGTGAGGATCATGAGAGCGAGGGCGATCTGGTAGGTTCCAGGAGTAAACATGAGCGTAGGCCTCGTTCGAACTGCTATGCGGTTGAACAGGGAACGATAGCGCGTGAGGGTGGTGGCGGGCAAATAGCTTTGCTATTCAACCGTTCATGAAAGGTTCGAAGCCGCTCAGGACTTGGCTGCGTTGACGGCCGCAGTCAGGGCGGGCACCACCTCAAATAAATCGCCGACGATGGCGTAGTCGGCGATCTCGAAGATAGGGGCGTGGGGGTCTTTGTTGATGGCGACGATGCACTGCGAACCCTTGATGCCGACCAGATGCTGGATGGCGCCGGAGATTCCGATAGCGAGGTAGAGCTTGGGGGCGACGGTTTGGCCGGAACTGCCGACCTGGCGCTCCATGGGCAGCCATCCCGCGTCGCAGATGGGGCGCGAGGCGGCGAGCTCAGCGCCCAGAGCGGTGGCGAGCGCCTGCACGACAGGGATGTTGGACTCGTCCTTGATGCCGCGGCCAACGCCGACAATGAGCTGTGCAGAGCCGAGGTCGACGGTTTGGGAGGAGGCGCGGAAGGGTGCGCTGGCGGTGGTGCGGATGTCCGCGGGTGCGATTTCAGGAACGAAGGTCTCGATAGTGGTTGCAGCGTTGGAGGCAGGAGCAGTGGCGCGAAATGCTCCGGCCTGTACCGAAATGAAGCAGGGACCAGATGCAGAGTGCCGATAGGTTGCATTCATGCGGCCCTGAAAGAGCTGGCGAACGAATGCGGGACCGGGTTCGATGGCGATGACGTCGCTGATAAGGACCTGGCCAAAGCGTGTGGCCAGGCGCGGGGCGAAGTCGCGTACCTGGTAGGTGTGCGGCAGTACCACTTGCGCAGGGCTCTCCTTTTGCAGGAGTTGATGCAGCGAAGTAACGTAGCCGTCGGAGGCGTAGGCGGCGAGCAGAGGATGCTCCACGCGAATAACGCGTGAAAATGGGCCGGTTGCGGCTTCGGCGGCCAGGGCTTCGGTATTTGCGCCGAGGAGGACAGCGGTGACGGGTGCGCCTGCGGCGAGTGCTTCGGCGGCTGCTGCGGCCTCCCAGCTGGAGCGCGTGATCTTGCCGTTGCGATCTTCGAGGATGACAAAAACACTCATAGGACGCGCGCCTCCGTTCTGAGCTTTTCAACGAGAGTTGCTGCTACTTCGGCTGGCGAACCAGTGAGGAATTGTGTGGATTTCTGCTTCTGCGGCAGGGTGACAGTGGCGAGCGTGACGACGGGGGCTGAGGCTGCTGCGAGGTCGGCTGCGGGAAGAATGCGGCACTCCTTGCTTTTGGCACGTTTGATGCCCATCAGCGTGGCGTAGCGCAGCTTGTTGCCGCCGGACTGGATGGTGAGCAGTGCGGGGAGCGGCAGGTCGATGGTCTGGAACCAGCCCTCTTCCAATTCGCGCTTCACGCTGAGGCCGGTAGCGGTTTTCTCGACTTTGAGAATCAGCGAGGCGTGGGGGAGACCGAGGAGTTCTGCGAGGATGACGCCGGTTTGGCCGAGGCCGAGGTCTTCCGATTGCAGCCCGGTGAGGATCAGATCTGGCTTCTCGGGCGCGATGGCGGCGGCGAGAAGCCGGGCGAGGCCGAGGGCATCGCGCGAGGTGAGATCGTCGGCGAGGATGTGGATGGCGCGGTCTGCTCCCTTGGCGAGGGCTTCGCGCAGCGTGACGCCAACGCGCTCGGGACCGGCAGATAGGACGATGACCTCGCTGGTGGGATCGCCGGACTTCTCTTTGAGAAGCAGGGCTTCTTCGAGAGCATAGGCGTCGGACTCGTTGAGGGACCATTGGAGGTCGGATTCCTCAATCCACTTGCCGGAGGCGTCGATGCGGATGGGGGCATCGCGTTCGGGGACTTGTTTGATGGCGACGATGATTTTCATTTTTTCTTACTCGTGTTCATCTTAATTCCCTGACTGGTCAACATGAGCGACTGGCGGCTTCTTGGAGGGGATTGACGGTTCGGCATTGAAGTCATCCGGGAACCCGTTCACGTCGAATGTTATGGTTGCGGGGACCTTGTCAGCCGGACGGTATTCGAATGCGAAGGATTTTGCTTTCCGCAGCTGGGTAAGAAGTGGCGCACAATTCCCTGGATAGAAAAGGGCTTCGTTGTCGCTGCTGAGCGTCCATCCTTGCCTAATTACTTTGCCGTCGTCGAACTTGTACTGCACCGTCGAAATCCCGGTGTGCATATTCTCTAACGTCTCAAGGAACTCATCGGTTTCGATATAACATTCGAGTTTTTTGCCGATCTCGCGGACGATAATGTTCCGGCTACCTTGGTATTTCAATGAGGCCGTTATTGTCGTGACGCCAGTGACGGGATTAACCTCCCGATGGACCTGCCAGGCGCTTTCCGCGACGGGCGCGGCGGGTGTTGGATTCACAGGCTCCGAAGATAGGCTGGTGGTCGTTGTAGGTACCTGGCAGCCAATGCCAATGATTAGAGATGCTAGGCAGAGTGCGGGTAACTTGATCTTCAATTGATGCCTCTCAAACGTTTTGTATCGAGTTTAACCTCTCGTCAAGTTGCGTGCCGCGAGCTGCGCTATGTCAACAAGCTGAGGCGCACCTTCGCCGGTGGCGGCGAGGGCGTCGTTGAGCATGGTGTTGCAGAAGGGGCATGCGGCGGCGATCGTGGTTGCGCCGGTTGCAATGAGTTCCTGAACGCGGTTGTGGCTGACCCGTTGACCAGATTCATCGCCGAGGAATGCGAGTCCTCCTCCGGCTCCACAGCAGAAACTGCGTTCGTGATTGCGTGGGGCTTCGACGAGTTGGCCGGATTGGGCAACGATGGCGCGGGGCTCGTCGTAGACGTTGCGATAGCGGCCGAGATAGCAGGGGTCGTGGAATACGATTTTTTCGGGTTGCGAAGGATTGGACGCAGGGGCTAAAGCCCCAGGTGTATTTGCGGCCTGATCGGCACGACTAAAGTCGTGCCCTGATACAAGGCTTGCGGGTTCGGGGGCGGTTGCGGGAGAAGAGCGTCCCTCAGGGGCTAAAGCCCGCGTCGATATGAAGTCGGTTGCGGCACGACTAAAGTCGTGCCCTTTCAAAGCTTGGCCCTTCAAACCTTGTCCATTCAAAGCTGGGCCCTTCAAACCTTGTCCTTTCAAAGCTTGGCCCTTCAAACCTTGTCCATTCAAAGCTTGGCCTTGGAGAAGTCGATCGGCGAAGCGGGCCATGAACTCACTGTGGTGCTCGATTTCAGGGGGTGTGCCGTATTCCTTCCAATCTTCCTGGATGGTGCGCACACAGTGAGGGCAGATGGTAACGATCTTCTTGACCTTGTTCTGGGCGAGGTTTTTGAGGTTTTCTTCGGCGAGTTGTTGGAAGAGCAGGTCGTTGCCGAGTCGGCGCACTGGATCGCCAGTGCATTTCTCTTTGCGGAGGACGCCGAAGCTTGTGCCGAGGTGGCGCATGACGCGGGCGAAGTCGGCGACGATCTCGCGGCCCTTTGGATCGTAGCCGCCCATGCAGCCGAGCCAGAGGCAGTATTCCTGGGTTCCGTCGAAGATGGGCAGGGATTGCTTCTCGATGAAGCGATCGCGCTCAGTGGAGCTGAGGCCAAGAGCATTCGAGCCGCGCTCCAGATTGAGGAAGAGCTTGCTGCCGTGGTTGTCTTCCCATGTGCCGGTGTTGACGGCGCCCCGGCGGAGGCCGATGAGGATGGGCAGGTGCTCGATGCCGACGGGGCACTGGAACTCGCAGGCCCCACAGGTGGTGCACTGGAAGACGGCTTCCTGAGAGTTGTGCTTGCCCAGCAACGGTTCGGAGGACTCGGGGCCAAGCTCGTTGAGATAGCTGCGCAGACCGAGGATGATTTCTTTGGGGTTGAGGACCTTGCCCGTGGCGGCGGCGGGGCAATGCTCGGTGCAACGTCCGCACTCGACGCACGAATACGCCTGAAGCGAAACGAGCCGAGTAAGGTCGGTGCCGGCAACCAGGCCGAAGTCTTCATCGCCAGAGAGAGGCGGGATGTGGGCGAAGCTGCCGCGGGACAGGAAGATGGTGGCGGGGCTTAGGACCAGATGGAGGTGCTTGGTGTGGGGAATGAGTGGAAGAAAGGCGAGCAGGCAAAGCGTGTGAGCCCACCAGAGAACGCGGGCGGCTGGATCAGTAGGCGCGACGAAAAAGGAGGCCAGGTAGGTGGCCATGAGCAGAAAGATCAGCAGAGCAATGACACCGGATCCCCAGGAGAGCTCTTTGCCTAGCCAGATGGGGCGGAGGAGAAAGCGGCGGATGAAAAGGGAGAGGATAGAGACGGAGCAAGCGAGAGCGAATAGGGCGGCGAGGTCGTAGTAGAACCGGCCAAATGCGCCGCCCGGCGAGAGAAAGCCAAAGCCGAGTCCGGCAGCGCAGTGGTTGAGCGTGACGAGTGCGAAGGCGCAAAAGGTCCAGAAGACGAAGGCGTGGGCCAGGCCGGGGAGAGGACGTTCCCTGATGACCTTAGCCTGGCAGAGAACTTCCCAAAAGAAGTCCCAGATGCGTTTGCCGATGTGGGTGAGATGAAAGCCGGGGTCGGGCTTGGAGCTGAGGATTCGTTGGAGGACAAAGTTAAAACGCCGCCAAAAGCCCCATCCGGAGGCAACCACGAGGGCGAGGAAGAGCATCTTCTCGATGGTCGAGAAGCTCTCAGGCTCAGCCAGTGTAGGAAGGTTTGAGAGCGCTGTGAGCATGGATGTGCGAGCGGCAGTACAAGGCAACGATACAGGAATGGCTTGGGGGCTGTCGTGAGGACGAAGAACATCTGTGCAGAGGATCACAGACTTGTGTGAGGAGTGACTGCAAGGTCAAGAAGAGGAGTGCTGGCTGGCTTCGAGATGTGAGACTGGTCGGTTACTTTAGTTTGGGCCTGTTTGGCATCTGAAGGTACGAAGACCAGCTGCTACCGATAAAGGAAAAGGGATGGTGGGATCTGATTTGAGTAAGCGCCACGCCACTGTTTTCATTTGAGATGCGGACGGATTGTCGGGCTGGCCGGGTCTGTTAACGTAGGCAGAGCGGGGTTGGTTTCCGCTCAAACATTTTTTGCCATGGGGTTGAGTTTTGGCGAAGTATCTTGTTACCGGGGTTGGTGGATTTATCGGACGATCGATTGCCGCGGAGTTGTTGGCGCGCGGCGAAAGTGTGCGGGGGATTGACAGCTTCATTACCGGACGGCGAGCGAACCTGGTGGGACTGGAAGCGATGGAGTTCCAGGAAGGGGACCTGGCAGATCCGGCGGCTTGCGCGCGGGCCTGCGCCGGAGTGGATACGGTGTTTCACGAGGCCGCGCTGGCCTCAGTTCCCCGATCGGTAGTCGATCCGGTTGCAACGAACGTAAATTGTGTGGACGCAACGCTGAATGTGCTGGTGGCGTCGCGCGGTGCCGGCGTGCGGCGGATTGTGTTTGCCGGGTCTTCGTCTGCGTATGGCGATACTCCGACCTTGCCGAAGCGCGAAGAGATGTTGCCGAACCCGATTTCGCCCTATGCGGCGGCGAAGCTGGCGGCGGAGTACTACATGCGCAGCTTTGCTCGTGTGTACGGGATGGAGACGGTGGTGCTTCGGTACTTCAACGTCTTTGGACCGTATCAGGATCCGGGCTCGACTTATTCCGGCGTGCTGGCAATTTTTTGCCGAAAGATGCTGGCCGGGGAGGCGCCCACGATTTATGGAGACGGGCAGCAGAGCCGG
>Ga0302267_10001561_pt1 | contig 29052 bp, 28 predicted proteins | sample III_Bog_E1_3_FD_194555 | JGI IMG/M metagenome (GOLD analysis project Ga0302267, IMG submission 194555) | Peat permafrost microbial communities from Stordalen Mire near Abisko, Sweden - III_Bog_E1_3 | ecosystem: Environmental > Terrestrial > Soil > Wetlands > Peat | place: Sweden: Abisko...
CACTGCATCGGCTGTGCGCAGATCGTCTTCGCTGAGCACGCGCTCTTCGATCTCAGTGCGTGTTTCAAGCAAATGGCGACGCTGGACCCCTGCCAGCAGACCGCACGCAATGGGCGGCGTAAACCACCTGCAATTTTTCACGACAAACACATTGCTGATAGCGCCTTCGGTCAGCTCTCCGCGCTGGTTGAAGAACAACACTTCATCGAAGCCGTCATGCCGTGCGCTTGCAAATTCCAGCGCATAAAGCGGACGATGCGTGGTCTTGTGAAAGTAGAACGGATCGGCTGCATCGGTTCTTTCTTTCGCAATGCGCACGCGCGCCGTGCGCGCATTGCCTGAGTCGTCCAGCAGTAACTCATACGTGAGTGTGAGCCCGCCGTCCCGGTCGAGCAGGAGCCGCACCTTACGTGGACTTTCGTCAGTAAAGTTGTGTTCGTAACTCTGCAATGCGGCCTCTATCTCAGCGCGGTCGCAAGGAAAGTCAAAGTACGCGGCCGAGTTAGTAAGGCGGTCAAGGTGCAGGGCAAGCAGCGGATAACTGCCGCACCAAAGCAGAGTCTCAATCAACTGAAACTCCGGCGTCGTCTGCGTAAGGAAGCGCGCCTTCAGCAGGCATTCGGCGTACTCTTCCGCAGACTTGGAGTCGATGACAATGCCTCCGCCCACGCCCATCTGCCCTCGGTCGCCCTTGAACTCAAGCGTGCGGATGGCAACGTTGAACTCGGCTTGCCCCGGCGCCACAAAGCCGATGGAACCTGTGTAGACACCGCGTGGACGCGCTTCAAGCCCGGCAAGCAATTGCATGGCGCGCACCTTGGGCGCTCCGGTAATGGAACCGCAGGGAAACAGCGCGCGAAAGATCTGCGCCAGCCCGACATCTGCCCGCAGCTCTGCCGTTACCGTCGAGGTCATCTGCCAGAGCGTGGGGTGGCGCTCGACGGCAAACAGCTCTTCCACGTGCACGCTGCCGAAGCGCGCCAGCCGCCCCAGATCGTTGCGCACCAGGTCAACGATCATTAAATTCTCCGCGCGGTTTTTCTCATCATTGCGGAGCCACTCGGCCTGCGTACGATCTTCCTCTGTGGTACGGCCACGCGGCGCGGTGCCTTTCATAGGCCGCGTCAGCAGGCGGCGTATGCCCTCGCGTTCATCCAGGCGGAAAAACAGCTCCGGCGAGAACGAAAGAATGCGCCTGCCCTGCTGCCAGTGAACAAATGCGCCGTGCGCCACAGGCTGACGCGCGCGAAGCCGCTGGTAGAGCGCAGCGAAACTGCTTCGTGCACGTAGCTCAAGCGGCACGGTGAAGTTGAGCTGGTACACATCGCCCGAGCGAATCCACTCGTGAATAGTTTCGATGTTCTTGCTGTATTGCTCCGGACTGAAAGCACGTGTGAACTCCACCCTGTCCACATCTTCGAATGCCGGGCTTGGTAGCTCGGCGCGCAGAGCGGCCAGCTCCGGCGGTTCGCCTTCCAGAAACCTGCCCGTCGCGTGGTCGAAAGGATAGCTGCGCTCGTAGATACCGAACCAGGCCAGTGGTTCGCCGGGAGCAGGCAGGGGCAAGCCAGCTTTGGGCTCAAAGCTGCTGCCTGCCTCGTACGCAAGGAAACCGGCCGCGGTGAATCCTGCTGCTATGGAGCTTTCAAGCTCACGGAGCAGTGCGTTGACTTCGTCTGGAGTAGATACGGAAAGTGTGCTGCGGGGCGAGGTGAAAAGCCTGGTCCAACCGTTGGCGGCTCCTGCTGGAGAGGCAGACTCAAGCAGTACCGTTCCCGGCGTTCGTTCTACCAGTGTGTAGACTTCCGCGGGAACGGCATGCTGTTGTCTCATGCAGGCCAAGTTCGGCCGAACTACTGAACGGTAAGCGCCAGGGTGGTGGAGTTGGTAACGGCGGTGATACCGTTGCTCGACTGCCCCGTGATGGTGATGGTGTAGCTGCCCGAGGGAGTGGGCAGGTTGGTATCAGGACCGTGGTTGTAGTAGTAGTAGCGCGGGTTGCAACCGGTGGTTCCCAGCACGGTTACCACGGCCAGCAGAGCCAGCAGCGATGCGCGGCTGATCCAGCGGCGGCGGCGTGCGCCCCAGGCCAGACCGCCCAGGCCGAGCATTCCAGGCAGCAGCAGAGCCCATGCAATGGGGTTCGAGTCCTTGCCGTTCACGCGGGGAGCTGCATTCTTTGCGGTTCCTGCGGCTACCGTCTGCAACACCATGGTGCTGGTGGGCGGGCACGCGGAGGCAGCCGAGCCGGTGGTGCAGCTGGTCGGCGAAGTGGAAAGTATTTCCACGGTCGCAGGCGAGAAGGTGCAGGAAGACTGGTCAGGCAGGCCGGAGCAGGAGAGCGTCACGAACATTGGCGCAGTCAGTGCTGCGTTGTTCACCGGCGTCAGCGTCACCGTCACCGTACCCGCGTTGCCCGCTGTAAGAACCATCGGGAACGAAGTGGGTGAAATTGGCGCCAGAGAAAGCGTAAAGCCCGGCGTGGCGCTGGCTGTTGCCTGCACGGCCTGGGCCGTGGAGCTGGAAGCAACGTGCGTGGAGTCGCCGCTATAGGTTGCGCTCAGGTTATGAGCGCCTCCGGCAAGCGTAATCTCTGTGGTGGCCTGGCCTTCGCCATTCAGCGAGGCGCTTGCCAGCGTCTTTCCACCTTCTTTGATGGCTACGGCGCCGGAACCTGGTGTACCGTCATCGCCGGTCACCGTCACCTGCACGGTGGCCTTGGTGCGGCCGCCAAGGTCATGGGTGGTCACGTTCAGCGCGGTCGACGTGGAAACAGTCGACGCGCAAACCACGGGTGCGAAGACGCCCATTGCCAGTGCAATGCTGAGTCCTGCAAATGCTTTTAGCCGCAGACTGCGGCGGATCATACCTCTCACGTGCACCTGCTCCAAATCTCCGGAGGATTTGCGCCGAACCAGAATGCGCCCCGTCCGTTGCCTAGCTGTAGAACTATATTGTATCCGGCGGAGGCAGGATGGAGCCAATTACCGGCTTCCGGTATGGCCCAAATTTCAAACCTGCTGCCTGGCGCGGATTCCTGAGCGCTCTCCGCAGCTGTTGGACGCAGCCACAGGCAAAGGGAAAGCCCTGCCGGAATACTACGTCCTTTGTAGGGAACCTGCACGAGTATTCGTCTTTTGTTTCCCGCACAAGCTGCCTGTTCCGCGCTATGCTTGCTTTCTTGAGGTGATGCCGTGGCTCAATCTGGTTCCCAGGCCGCTCCCCGTCCGCAACTCGCCCACCTGACCGCTGCGCTCGACGACCTGCGCGCCCGTGGCACCTACTTCCATCTCCGCGTGCTGGACGACCAGCAGGCGCCCGTCTGTCACTACGACGGCAAGCAGGTCATCAACCTGGCCAGCAACAATTATCTGGGCCTGGCCAACGATCCGCGCCTCATCGAAGCAGCCATTGCCGCCACGCGCGCCTTTGGCGTGGGCTCGGGCGCGGTGCGCACCATCGCCGGCACCATGAAGGTCCACATGGAACTGGAGGAAAAGATTGCGCGCTTCAAGAATGTGGAGGCTTGCGTCGTCTTCCAGAGCGGATTCACGGCCAACGCCGGCACGGTCAGCTCAATCCTCGGCAAGGAAGACTTCATCCTCTCCGACGAGCTGAACCACGCCAGCATCATCGATGGCGCACGGCTCTCGCGAGCCACCATCAAGGTCTTCCGCCACAAGGACGCCGACCACTGCGAGCAGTTGCTCCAGGAGTTGGCTCCACTGCCCGGTCGCAAGCTGGTGATTACCGACGGCGTCTTCAGCATGGACGGCGACATTGGGCCTTTGGACAAGCTGGCCGCGCTAGCTGAGAAATACGGTGCCCTAATGATGGTGGACGACGCGCACGCCTCCGGCGTTCTGGGTCGCAATGGACGCGGCTCTGTGGATCACTTTGGAATGCACGGCAAGGTGGACGTGCAGGTGGGTACTCTGTCGAAGGCTATCGGCTCCTTGGGCGGCTACGTCTGCGGCTCGCGGGATTTGATCGACTATCTCTACCACCGCGCCCGGCCGTTCCTGTTCTCCACCTCGCATCCGCCGTCGGTAGCTGCCAGTTGCATTGCCGCCTTCGACATCCTGGAGAGCGAGCCCGAGCGCATCGAGCGCCTGTGGGCCAACACGCGCTACTTCCAGGGCGAGCTAAAGCGAGCCGGCTTCAACGTGGGCGGCGTAACCACCCCCGCCACCGAGACGCCGATTACGCCGGTGTTCGTGGGCGAGGGCCGCGCAGCCATGGAGTTCAGCCGGGCACTCTTTGACGAAGGCGTAATGGCCACCGGAATCGCGTTCCCAACAGTCCCCGAAGGCAAAGCGCGCATCCGCCTGATGCTGACCAGCGAACACACCCGCGCCCAGCTCGATCAGGCGCTGGAAACACTGGAACGTGTCGCGAAGAGGATGGGGATTCTACAATAGGCCACAATGATCGCTCACTTACGCGGCAAGCTCATCTTCAAGCAACCAGGCCAGGCCATCGTGGAGGCCGCAGGCGTTGGCTACGACGTGACCATCTCCGTGCCCACCTTCACGGCTCTGCCCTCGCTCGGCCAGGAAGCGGCGCTGCACATCCACACGCAGGTGAGCGAAGACCAGATTGCGCTGTTCGGCTTCCTCGACCGCGAGGAGAAGCGGCTCTTCGAACGGCTGATTACCGTGAGCGGCGTCGGCCCCAAGCTGGCCGTAAAGATGTTGAGCGGGCTTTCGAGCGAGCGCACCGTACAGGCCATCCGCGGGCAGGATCACGCACAGCTAACGCGTATTCCCGGCGTTGGCAAAAAGCTGGCCGAGCGGCTGGTGGTGGAACTCAAGGACAAGCTCGACGACTTTGCCGTCGCGCCCTCTTCTGCGCGCACAGTGGCCGGCGCTGCAGTGGACGATGTGCTCTCCGCGCTCGTCAACCTCGGCTATCAGCATGTTGCTGCCGAGAAGGCCATTGAGCAAGCCGTCGCCAAGGAGAAGAATCTGGCTGGAGACTTCGATGGGTTGTTCCGAGGGGCGTTGAAGGTGATTCGGTAGGGACTGCTATTTGAAGAGTGAGCTTCCTTCGCCATCCAGGATCACTTCATCTGGCAGCCCTTCGCTATCGCAGCGGATAGTGTTTCCCTGTTTTTCGGAGAAATTGAATCGGATCTTCTGAAGTGTGACAGATAGAGGGCGTTCCGGCACTCGATACGAACCGATATATTGGTTCTGTTTGTCTATGAATAGTACGCGATATGCAGCATGGCGCGCACCTGCCGGATGCGATTGTTCCCACTCGTGATAGATAACTTCATAGGTCTCAGAATTGCATTTCAGATTTCCAAGCCTGCTGAAATGTACCTTGCCTTCAAGTGCCCCAGTGAATCCTTGCTTCTGAAGAATGTTTTTCAGGTGACGAAGATCGAGGTTCTCTGTTTGTGCTGATAGGCCGGAACAAATCAACAGAACGAAGCCAATTCTGAGAATCTTCATCGCGTTTACTCTATCACTCAATGGAACGGCCTACAGCGGTACACTGACTTCTGTCATGGCCACCAAGCTCAAGAACCCTTCCTCCGCTGCCCTTCCCTACTTTCGCCCCGAGGCGCTCAAGTTTCTGCGCGCTCTTGCCAAGAACAACGACCGCGAATGGTTTCAGCCGCGCAAGGCCACCTATGAGGCCGAACTGAAGGAGCCCATGCTAGCCCTGGTGCGCAAGGTGACCGAGACCATGCTGGACTTTGCGCCTGACTACGTGCGCCCCGCCGAGAAGAGCCTCTTCCGCCTCTATCGCGACACACGCTTCAGCGCCAACAAGGCTCCCTACAAAACGCACATTGCCGCTTGGTGGCCACGCCACGGGTGTGAGAAGACCTCCGGAGCTGGCTTCTACTTCCATGTGGACGCCAAAGAGGTGATCATCGCCGCCGGAGCCTGGATGCCGGAGAAAGATCAGCTGGCCAAGATTCGCCATTGGCTGCTCGACCACCACACCGAATTCCGCCGCCTGATCAACAAGCCAACCATCCGCAAGACCTTCGCCGAGTTCGAGGGCAACCCGCTGGTCCGCGCGCCCAAGGGCTTCGATCCCGAGCATCCGGCCATGGATTTGATCCGCTGCCGCCAGTGGGGATTGTCCGCTTCCCTGCCCGCCGAGGCCGCTTTCGACCCCAAATTGGCCGCCACCGTCATCCGCTATTTCAAGCTGGCCGCACCGGTGGTGAACGCTCTGAACGAGCCGATTGTGGTCTCGGCGGCTCCAAAGAAGCGTGTTCTCTTCGGGCTGGATTGAGACCCCTGGTCGGCCCAGATGGGGGAAAAACCGGCTATTTTCAGATGATTTTAGGCAAAAACAGGGAAAACCCTAGGAAAACAGGCAGAATCTTGTGGAAATCGAGCTTTTCCCGTTGACTTTGGGGGGTCTCAAGCCGCATTGTATCCATCGACAGGGTTCTAGAGAACCCGCATGAACACAGGGGTTTCGTGCAAACGTTGCCTCGGTCGCACTCCCTCCATGCGGGTCCGTATTCGAACAGAACCCCAGGCAACACCGGCGCCCCCAAGGGGTTGCCCAACAAGGAGAAAAGAAAAATGGCAACAGGATTGACCAAGACCGCCCTGACCCGCCTTCTGGCAGAGAAGCTCGAACTGACCAACAAGCAAACCGCTGCCTTCCTGGATCTGCTGGCGGAGACCGCCATCAAGGAGACCAAGAAGAACGGCGTGTTCGTGATCCCCGGCATCGGCCGTCTGGTAAAGGCGGAGCGCAAAGCTCGCATCGGTCGCAACCCGCAGACCGGCGCCGCCATCAAGATCAAGGCGAAGACGGTTGTGAAGTTCCGCGTGGCCAAGGCCGCCAAGGACGTCATCGCCCCCACCAAGAAGTAGTTTTTTTTCAGGCGGCTTCGCGTAGCGAGGACGCCAGTGACGCAAGCAAGAAAGGGAGAGCTTCGCGCTCTCCTTTTTTTGTTGCTACGCGGTTTTCGCGTGTGTGTTTCAAGCGGCGTTGGGATCTTCGTTTTTCCTGTTCAGGAATAGCGCGCGCAGAATCAGCGAGAGGCCAAAGCTGACCAGAATGCCCTTGAGCATCAGCTGCACGTCGTAGTTCCAGGAGAGGAACGCGAAGGCGAAGAAGATACCGATGGGGTTGACCTCGGTGATAACGGCTGTAAGCCAGATAGGCTTGTTGCCGGCTGCGGGCAGGCTTCCGCGCAGGCGTGGGAACAGGCGCGGTACGTCCTTCAGGTAGTCTCTATAGGGCTCGCCCAGCTCGCCGGCCAGGAAGACCTCTTCGGCCAGAATCAGGCGCAGAAAGAAGAGGGTCATCAACACCATGGCGACGGGAGCACCGGCGGCCGGCATCAGCAGGCTGACGGCCAACATCATGAACCATCCGCCCAGGTAGAGCGGATTGCGCACAAAGCGGTAGGGTCCGTCGGCCATCATGGTGTGCGCCTGCATCTGGCCGTGGTGTACGGTTCCGTAACCCAGGTAGGCCGCTCCCCACACGCGCAGCCACGCTCCCAGCGCTGCGGCTACGGCACCAGCCACGATGAGCCAGGGAGCCGCCTGCGAGAACGGCAGCAGCCCCGTGGTGCGGCTGATCTCTGCCGCCAACCACCCCAGCAGCGATTCTCCGCGCCTGAGGCCTACGGCACTCGACCACGGCGCCCAAAAGCCCACAAAGACAATTGCGATCATGATCCACATGCGCAGACGAAATTCGAGCTTGCTGGCTTGCATCCGGCTCTTCCTTTCACGGAACACACAAGCTCCGCTGTTTTCAGAGTACGCAACAGATCTGCCATTGGTTCGCGAAAGGACTGAAAGAACTTCCACAGTTATCGATCCGGCCCTCAAATAGAGGCCCCGTGCCCCATCCATTTCGCCGGTTTTATCGCGAAATGGGTGGGAACCCTACACGCTATTAAAGGGACGGATCAATAGGGTGTTCGGACGGCAGAGAAAGCAGTTATGCTCCCCTGGCAGCCGATATGTTTCACTTACGGCTGCGTGCACGGATTCCTGCAATTTCCTTAGGAGCGATGTGCAAAAACTCCAGAAACTCCTGGTGCTCGGCCGGCGCTGAGCGCTCAAACTCCGCGTGCCAGTTCATCATCTGTTCCTCGGTAAATCCGCAGCCGCGCATGATGGCGGTCCATTTTTCCTTGGTAATCATCTTTGCCTTCCTCAGAGCTTTATGCTCCAGCAGTTTCAGAATTGCCTGTTGATGCGCGCGCAGGGTAACGATCTCGGTGTCGATTTCAAGCAGCCGATGCTCAAGCACTTTGAATGCATCTCCACCTGAGCGGCCCAGCAGCGCGCGAATGTCATTGAGCTTGAGACCCGCGTCGCGATAGGCGCAGATCTGCTACAGGCGGACGAGATCCTGCTCGCCGTAGCAGCGGTAGTTGCCTGCCGTGCGCCGGGCCGGCGGGAGTAAACCGATCGATTCGTAGTAGAGCAGCGCCGTACGGCTCAGGCCGCAGCGCCGTGCGAGTTGGGTGACCGTATACATCGTCCTGAACCTACTCTGAACCCTATAGCAATAGACAGGTCAAGCGCGGAGGCTTTTTTGTTCTGTCTCAACAGGCTTGCCATGTCGTTCGCGGCTTTTCGCGGCATCTGTGGTAGGCTGCGTTTAATGCCGCGTTTGGAGGTCCCCGTCCCGTGCGCTTGAGTCACTTCGCCGTTACTACTATTTCGCTTGTCACTCTACCTATTGCCGCGCAGGTGCCTGCCGATCTGGCTTCCTCGGTTGCCAGCCGGGTGCCTGCGCTGGAGCGGACTTACCTTGATCTGCATCGCAACCCAGAGCTCTCGCGCCAGGAGCAGAAGACGTCGGCTTTTCTAGCAGGTGAGTTGCGCAAGCTCGGTTTCACGGTTACCGATCACCTTGGCCGCTACCCGGATGGAGCTGCGGGGTATGGCATTGTTGCGATTTTCGAAAATGGCGCTGGGCCGCGGTTACTGCTGCGCACGGACATGGACGCGTTGCCGGTGACCGAGAAGACGGGCCTTGCCTACGCCAGCACGGTGATGGCGAAAGATGCGCAAGGCCAGCCGGTAGGCGTGATGCATGCCTGTGGACACGATCTACACATGACCGTACTGCTGGGCACTGCCGAGGAGATGGTGGCGCGAAAGACACAGTGGCACGGCACGCTGATGCTGGTGGGCCAACCAGCCGAGGAGACCATCGAAGGTTCGGCGGCGATGCTGGCCGATCATCTCTACGAGCGCTTCGGTCAACCGGACTTCGTGGTGGCCGAGCACGATTCGAACGATGTGCCTTCGGGCTCGATCGCCCTCAGGGGTGGTCCGCTGATGGCCAGTTCCACTTCGATTGATGTGACCATCAAAGGCATTGGCGGACACGGTTCGCGGCCCGAAGCTGGCAAGGACCCTGTGGTGCTGGCGGCTGAGTTCATCCTGGTGGCGCAGACCATTGTGAGCCGGCAGGTGGACCCGCAGATGCCGGCCGTGCTGACCATTGGCACCATCCACGGCGGCACCAAGAACAACATCATTCCAGACGAGGTGAAGCTGGGCCTCACGCTCCGGACTTACTCAATGGCCCAGCGTGATGAGATGGTGGCCGCAATCGGCAGAACAGCCAATGGGCTGGCCCAGGCATATGGAGTTCCGGCTGATCGAATGCCGGTGGTAACTCTGGGCCCGAGTACCCCGCCTACAATCAACGATGCTGCGCTGAACGAGCGGCTGCGCGCAACTGCCGTGCGTGCCCTTGGCGCAGAGCACGTGGAAATTGCAACGGCCGTGATGGGCAGCGAGGATGTGGGCAGGTTCACGCTCAACGGCAGAATTCCCGGCGTCATGTACTGGCTCGGTGCTGCGGCTCCAGAGAAGCTTGCGGAAGCCCACAGAACTGGCGCTCAGTTGCCTTCGCTGCATTCAGCGCTGTTTGCGCCGGATTATGAGCGCGCCATTCCGGCTGGGGTCAGTGCGATGACTGCAATTGCGCTGGACCTATTGAAGTAGAAAGATCGGAACACTGCCCACTGCTAGAGCGTATTTTGGGGCAAGCCTATGACGCGCGGATACAGATGTATGGCCGCGCGACCGGCAACGCAGACGGCAGCGCCACCGGCCTGTTGGAGCGATCTCCGCGCGACAGCAACGGTCTTGCCAGCTATTCGTGCTTTGCGCTGGACTAAGTGAGTCCGGCCTTGTTACTTGCTCTTGGACTCTTGTGCGGCCCAACGCTTGCGTTGTGCATCGGCGATGCGTTTGCGTGCTTCCGGGCTCAGAATGCGCTTCTTCTTCGCAGTCTTTGCGGCAGCCTTTGCGGTAGCCTTTGCCGGAACAACCTTCTTCAGGTCGATGCGGCCTGCGCTAGCCAACAGTGCCCGTGCTTCGATGAGTCGTGCAAGTTCAGCGTCGATTTGGGAAACAATATTCTCTATAGACATACGAGAAGAATAACTAATTCCGCTTGTTTTGCACAGATGCCCGGTAGAAATCCGAACAATATTTTCAACTCTGCATCCGTAATGTAAACGCGGCATCCGCGCCTATGCGAATTCATTAGACGTATGAGTTAGTCGGAGTATTTCACTGGGCGGCATCTTTTCTTGATTGTTGTATCTGCTGGTGGACCGCAACGCGTTGCGGGTGGCTATTGTCAGGATTCCAATCTCCCTCAAACTATCGAAACTGAAACCAGAAACGTTGAAGCGGGCAGCCCGTGTGGGTTGCCCGCTTCGGTTGAGCCTGCGCTGTTGCCGGTATTACGCGCCGAGATACTCCACATGTACGTAAGTTCCTAGCCGGACGTTATAGGCCAGGTACCAGCCGTCGTGATCGGGGTCGGCGTAGATGATGATGTCGTCGGAGCCCCAGAGCCATCCGTTGCAGAAGCCTATGTCGTACGGCGCAACATGCCAGAACCAGTTATTGAACCAAAAGCGGTCAGGGCCACCTCCGGCCAGATGCCAGACATGTCCGCGACCGATACCGCCGTTAAAGCGGCCGTGCGCCCAGGGCTGGTCGAGATGGTAGTTAGCATCGCCGCGACCGGTGTCGTGGCCCACCCATACCTTGCCATCAACGTGGGGAGCGTTGGGATGGCCATCTTTGTCCGCATAGTTACGATTCGGCGTTGCGGCTTGGGGCGCTCCGTGGTAAGCCGACGGCCCGTGCGACGGAGCGGCCTGATGCCCGCCGGAACCTTCGTCGTGATGCTGCGAAAAGGCTGGAACTGCAAGCACCAGTGATGCTGCCAAGAACAAATGAACGGTTTTCATCGTATCCTCCGCGTGCCCGCCGTGGCCGTTCGACTTACCCCTCCTGGCCCTTGTTGGCTTGGACACTATCGATTACAGTACATCGAACCCGCCGCTCAATCATAAGTTTCGTGCAAAAAGAAAGCGCCGCGCAGGCTATGAGGCCGGCGCGGCGCGGGTAGGTTGAATACAGAGTTACTGGGCCGTAGCGACAGGCTGGCGGCGCCATGCGTACAGCGGAAACTGATCGGCCAGCTCGGCAACTTCCAGGCGAATGCGGTCAAGCGCCGCATCGTCGCTGCGCTGTTCCAGAGCGCGCGTGATCCATGCGGCTATCTGCTTCATCTCGGCTTCCTTCATGCCGCGGGTGGTCAGCGCCGGCGTGCCGATGCGGATGCCCGAGGGCTTGAGCGGAGGATTCGTGTCCCACGGAATCGAGTTCTTGTTCACAGTGATACCGGCCTTACCCAGTGCAGTCTCCGCCTCAGAGCCTAGAATGCCCTTCTGGAAGACATCGATGAGCAGCAGGTGGTTGTCAGTGCCGCCTGAAACCAGCCGGTAGCCCGCCGCCTGCAAGGCTTCGCCAAGAACCTTGGCGTTGGCCACGATCTGCGCAGCATAAGCCTTGAAGTCGGGCCGCAGCGCCTCACCGAAGGCCACAGCCTTGGCGGCGACAATATGCACCAGTGGACCACCCTGCTGGCCGGGGAAGACTGACTTGTCGATGGCGGCTCCCAGTTCCTGCTTGGCGAGGATGAGGCCGGCGCGCGGTCCGCGCAGCGTCTTGTGGGTGGTGGTGGTGGTAATGTGCGCATGGGGCACGGGCGAATCATGAACGCCGCCTGCAACCAGACCGGCAATGTGCGCCATGTCAAAGACAAAGTACGCGCCCACCTTGTCGGCAATCTGCCTCATACGGGCGAAGTCCCAGGGGCGGGGATAAGCGCTGGCCCCACCGATGATCATCTTCGGCTTCTCGGCGATGGCTACGGCTTCCATCTCGTCGTAGTCGATGGTCTCGGTGTCTTTCCGCACATGGTAGAAGGTGGTCTTGTAGAGCTTGCCGCTGAAGCTGAGCTTGTGGCCGTGGGTCAGGTGGCCGCCATGAGCAAGGTCAAGGCCCAGAATCGTGTCGCCATGTTGGATGATGGCCGCGTAAGCAGAGGCATTGGCCTGCGAACCGGAGTGCGGCTGCACGTTGGCGTACTCAGCTCCGAACAGTTGCTTGGCGCGGTCGCGGGCCAGATTCTCAACCACGTCGGAGTACTCGCAGCCGCCGTAGTAGCGGCGGCCTGGGTAGCCTTCGGCGTACTTGTTGGTAAAGATGGAGCCGGCCGCTTCCAGTACGGCTTCAGAGACGAAGTTCTCGCTGGCAATCATCTCCAGCCCCTCGTGCTGGCGGAGGGTTTCGTGGTCAAGGGCAGCGGCGACCTCGGGGTCAACCTGGGCGAGGGTGAGAGACATGCGGTCGGTCATGCGTTAATTTTACGGCAAACTTATTTCCTCTGATGCCGGAATCTGGCCTAGCCAAGCAGGGTTCCCGTTGATTTCGCTGCCCGGTTGAGCATGTTTGTAGCGCCATTGCGATGGTTTTCTCCTCTAACTCCGTAAAGAGTGTGCTGCTTGCAGTCGCGATAGTTTTCTGTTGCCTGGAGGTCGGGTCAGGCGGTGAGACTTCACAAGGTAATCTGGAGTGGCTCCCTGCCGCTTCACTTTGTGAAATTCCCGAGCTAAAATTGGAGTACGCGCATCCAATAGAGCGAGGATTCTTTTATGGTCTTGACTCCTGCCATCTCCGCTGTTGTAACCCTTGCCGGCATGGCCGCCGTGTTTTTGTGGCGCGTTCAGGAGGGCCGCTCCGCGGTGACGCTGCGCAAGATCGTGATTCCTCCGCTGGGTATGGCCACCGGCTTTTCCATGTTTGCCGTACCGCTATTCCGCGTGCCGCTGCCGTGGGCACTGGGGGCGTTCCTGCTGGGCGCGGTGGTGCTGGCCTATCCCCTGCTGGCCACCAGCAAGCTGGAGCGCGACGGCGACCAGATTATGATGCGGCGTTCGGGAGCATTTTTTGCCGTGGTCATCGTGCTAGCGGCCATTCGCTTTGCCGCGCACAGCTATCTGGACCAGATCATCAGCGTGGAGCAGACGGCCGGGCTGTTTTTCGTGCTGGCCTTCGGCATGATCCTTCGCTGGCGGATGAGCATGTTGTTTGAGTACCGCGCCCTGGCCTCTGCCATCGCTGAGTAACCTACCTCCCAATATCTCTCTTCTCAAGCTGTGAGCGTTTCCCGGGGTTCCAGAGGTGGAGTGCGTGCGCCTTTCCGCCGATAAATCCTCCTAGTAACACGCCGGAGGTGGTCTTTTTGTTGCCGCTGTGCGCTGCAACGCGCCCGGTACACTGGAGTAAGGAAAGAGGTACGGTTTGATGGACGAAGCCCGGCAGAGCAGGTGGTTGGGACAAGGCTTTTGGTTGACGGTGGTTGCTGCCGGCCTGCTGGCTGGGTGCGCGAGACCGGTAGCGGCGCAGATCCCTGTTCCTGCGGTTCAGGTGGATGGCGCGCTGCTGGCTGAAGCCAATGCCGGTGATGCTGCGGCCCAGATCAGCGTGGGCGAGGCCTACGCGTCGGCGCCTGGTCGGTCACAGGATTGCGCTCAAGCCGCTGCCTGGTACCGCAAGGCCGCTGCCCAGGAGAGCATCGACGGCGCACTGCATCTGGCCTTGCTTTACCGGGACGGCTGCAAGAGCCTGCCGCGCGACATGGCTCAGGCGGCAGGCTGGTACCGCAAGGCCGCCGAGTTGGGCGACGTGCCCGCCCAGGGTACTCTGGGAACCCTCTACTTCTTTGGCCAAGGTGTGGCGCAGGACTACAAGGAAGCCTACTTCTGGCTCGATCTGGCGGCCCGTTCCACCAGCCCGCGTCAGGAGCAGTACGCCGCCAACCGCCAGATGGTGGGCGCGCACATTACTGCCGATGAAGTAGACGCGGCCAAAGAGCGCGTCGAGAATTGGCTTTACAACCATCGGAAGAAGTAGGCTGATGCTGTGCTGGTTGCCGATTGGGCCAGCTCCAGTGTCCTGATCCAGCTCTCTGATTGGATGGGTCCGCCTCCTATGCTTCCAAGCTCCTTTCCCCGCCTACGCCCGCTGCTGGCTGCGGTTGCTTTCTTCGCCACCTCCACTTTGTACGCCTCTGCGCAGAATGCCGCCGTCACTTTATCCCCTGTGGAGGTTGTGGCTGGCTCGCCGGAACTGATCCACGTGGATGCCGCTGCCAACGCGGCGGTTGAAGGCGAGTGGTTTGACAAGAATCTACAGTTCTTCCCTGCCCGTGGCGGCAAAGGCTGGTTTGCGCTGGCAGGCGCTGACGTGGAGGCTTCCATCGGCGTCTCTACGCTGAAGATCGTGGTTCGCGAGGCAAAAGGCGGCGTTCGCGATTTCAGCCGCTCGGTGGAGATCCACGAAGCCCACTACCGGACGGGCTCCCTCTCCGTCGCGCCAAAGTTTGTCGAGCCCGACCCTGAGCAGTTGCAACGCATCCAGGCCGAGTCAGCACTGAAGGAGCAGGTGTTTGCCCAGAGTGCGGCTGCGCCTTTGTGGGAGGGTAACTTTCGCGCTCCCGTCAGGGCTGCCGCTACTGATAGCTTTGGCACCCGGCGGATGTTCAACGGCAAGCTATCCAGTATTCACAAGGGGATGGACTTCCGCGCGGCGACGGGCACGCCAGTGCGCGCAGCCAATAGCGGCGTAGTGGTGCTGGCAAGGCCACTCTACTTTGAGGGGAACGGTGTGGTCATCGATCACGGGCTGGGGCTCTACACGCTGTCGATGCACCTGAGCCGCATCGATGTGCACGAGGGCCAGAACGTGACGCAAGGGGAACAGCTCGGCCTGAGCGGCGCTACAGGCCGCGTTACCGGTCCGCATCTGCATTGGGCGGTACGCTGGCAGGGCTCTTATCTTGACCCAGCCAAGCTTCTGCGCCTGAACCTGGACGGCGTCCGCTGACCCGGCAATTATGGAATTTTGCGAGCTGTGGCTTCTGTAATGCCACCCTTTAGCCCTCAAATAGAAGCACCGTGCCCCATCCATTTCGCGGGCTTTACCGCGAAATGCGTGGGAAGCCTACACACTATTTAAGGGCTGGATCAATGGGCAGAATTACTAGCCTGCTATAGCTTCCTCTTCGGCATGTTCAACTTCTTCTGCGGACACCGGTACAGCAGTCAAGCCGCCAGCCTTCTCCTGCCGCAAGGCTTTGAAGGCGCGATAGATAAACGAGCCCATATACCAGCCGTCGATGAACTTGTAGGGCGTTTCGCCGGTGGTGTAGTGTCCGCAGGGCAATACGCGTGGTTCGTGGTTCAAGCCAATCTGGCGGAAGGCCTTCACCACCTCAAGCGAGTACTCGAGCGGGAAGGTGAGGTCGTAATTTGCGTAGACCACCAGTACCTGCTTCTGCGCGCCGCCTGCTTTTTCGCTGGCAATGCGCGGGTAGTAGCTGACGGGGCTGATGGACGACCAGAGGGCGCGCATCCGTTCCTGTGTAAGGCCGGCATCATCCAGCGCCTGCTTGATGTGCCGCGTGCTTTGTCCCGCCCACACCACATCGCCAAACGAGGTGGAGGCGTGGTTGAAGGCATTCACCCGTATGCGCGGATCGTGCGCGCTGGCCAGAAAGGCGTAGCAGGAGCCGAGGCTGGTGCCCAGCACGCCGAACTGCTCGTAACCCTGATCTTCAAGCCAGTCCAGGCAGCAGCGAATGTCGACCACGGCCTGCCGGCAGGCGGAGAGCGTACGGCCCACGTTGGCGCTGACGGCATAGTCAGAGCGCTCAAGCTCGGCTGGGCGGCGAATGTCGTGGTAAGGCATGGAGAGCCGCAGCGCTGAGATGCCCATCTTGTTGAAGATGGTGCACAGCGAGTTGTGGCTGAAGCCGTCGGCATTCCACTGCGGCATCACCACAATGGCCTGCCTGGGGCGCTTGGGATCTTTGTGTTCGGGAGCCGGATACCAGCGCGCATTCACCAGGTCGTTCTCCGGGAACGGCGAGCGCTCAGGCGAAGTGAAGCGAAGGTACTGCGCCTTGGCGATCTTGCCTTCGGCGGCCTGCTGCTTCTGCGCCGCATCCTGAGCCAGCGTCTCCGGGCGCACATTGGTGGGGAACAGCTCTGGAAAGCGCTCTTCGATACGGTAGTCGGTCGGTTTCTCGTAGCCGAAGAACTTGTCGCTCTGCTCGATGAGCAGCTGGTTGATCCGGATCATGGCAGCTTCGGCAGCCACGGGATCCTGCTGCGCGGCCTGGCTAGGCAGCGCATGGCCAAGACCATGGCTTTCAAGGAAGGGCGCAATCCACTCATAGCCCCAATCGAGAGGGCGCACCACGCGGTTTTCGTCGCGCGTGGTCAGCCGCGTCTCCCAGTCATACATCCAGCGCGCGTACCATTTTTTTATCATCGCCCTAAGGCAATTTTATCAGTGCAGCTGTGAATGGGTTTTTACAGGAATTTCGCGTCGATCTTCCGGCGCTGCCACCAGCCGTGAAGCAGCCAGCCTGTGCCGTGAAGCGTGATCAGCGAAATCAGAGCTAGGGAGATGACGCAGTAGAGGCACCAGACCTCCAGAACATCCTTTTCGATGTGGGTAAGGTAAAGGGCAAAGCCCAGCCCCACCAGTGCGGCCGGCAGCACCAGCGCGCGGCTTTGCTTCAGCACCAGAATGGCCAGCAGCAGATAGCCGGCAATGCCAATGGCAGCCACCGGAACGCCTGCGATCATCGCGTAGGAGCTGTGGTTCACAATGCCACAATCCCATTTCTCGTTGATGGAGCAGGGCTCAGTTCCAGTGTCGTAGTGGACGCGGAGCGCCAGGCAGGAGACGACCATCCCAGCCAGCGTCAGCACCAGAAGCAGCATCTGCGTATAGCGCACGCCAAACCATCCCAGGTTGAGGATCGCCAAGGCAATCAACAACGGCAGAGAACAGGACGCCGCGCCCGCCAACACGCTGAAGTAGCTGAGGCCGGCGATCAGAAGCAGAAGTGGAAGAAGGCAGTCCAGAAGTACGGGGCGTAGTCGCATGGTTTCATTGTGATGCTAGCAGAATGGCCCCTGCGCGCTAACATGAACTGCATGGATCTTCCCAGCGAATCCATACTGCCCCACACAGTTGCCGGCCTGCGCCGCGTGGCCTTTTACGGAGGCAGTTTTGACCCTCCGCATCTGGCGCATCTGGCCATTGCTCGCGCCGCCCAACTGGCGCTTCAGTTGGATTGCGTGCTTTTTGCGCCCGTCGGCAGTCAGCCGCTCAAGCCAGACGGCGCTTCGGCCAGCTTTGAGCATCGCGTAGCCATGACGCGCCTGGCGATTGCCCACGAAGAAGGCTTTGCGGTTTCGCTGATCGATGCGCCACAGCCTGGCCGCCGCCCCAACTACACCATCGATTCTCTGTCGGCTCTGCGCGCGGAGGTCGGACCTGAGTGCGAGCTCTTTTGCCTGATGGGAGCCGACTCCCTCGCCCATCTGCATCTCTGGCATCGTGCTGCGGAGATTCCTTTTTCTGCCACTCTGGTTGTGGCGTCCCGTCCGGGGGAGAACATCAGCGATCTTCGCGATCTTCTGCCCGCCGGTGTTTCCGTACTTCCCTTGCCCTCTGCTGCCAGGTCAGGTGGCAGCGTTGCGCTTGTAGGTTATCGGCTCTCGGATAGCAAGGGTCGTGCTGCTTCGTTGTTTTTGCTGCCCAATCTTGATCACTTGACCAGTGCTTCCGCAGTTCGTGAAGCTTTCCGCATAGGTTTCCGGAATGCAATTGCCGAAATTCCAGAGACAGTTGCGGATTATATTCAGAAACATCGCCTTTATCGTTGATTTAACTGCGTTGGCAGGGGACGATAGGATAGATACGGAGTTTCAACCTATGACAACATCGTTAGTTCACGAAGAAACACGGCGCATGGTCCAGCTTGCCGCAGCAGTTTGCGAAGAGAAGAAGGGTGAGGAGACCCGCATTCTCGAGCTAGATCCGATTGATTCAGGTCTCGCCGACTTCTTTCTCCTCACCTCTGCCAGCAACGATCGGCAGTCCACGGCCATCGCCGACGAGATTGAACTGCGCCTGAAGCGCGAGTTCGGCGTCTACGCCCATTCGGTGGAAGGCCGTCGCGCTGGCGAGTGGATTCTGCTCGACTATGTGGACTTCGTCGTTCACGTCTTTCTGGCTGAGCGTCGCGCCTTTTACGACATCGAGCGGCTGCGCAAGTCGGCCAATCCGTTTACGCCGGCCGAGTTCGATGCTTCGCTGAAAGCCCAGCTCTCAGCCAAGACACTTGACGCTCGCAGCAAGCAGCAACCCCCAACCAAGACTAAGCCTGCCGCGAAAAAGACAGCTGCGGCAAAGCCAGCGCCGTCCAAGGCTCCGGTGAAGCAGGCTGCTCCTGTCAAGCCGGTGGTACCCGCCAAGCCTGTAGCTCCCGCGAAGGTCGCGAAGAAGGCGGTGGCAAAGAAGACCCCTGCAAAGGCCGTCGTAAAGAAGGCCGTCTCGAAGAAAACGCCGGCAAAGGCTGTAGTAAAGAAAGCTGTCGGGAAGAAGGCACCGGCAAAGGTTTTTGCGAAAAAGGCTGCGGCAAAGAAGGCCGTGAAGGCTCCTGTCCGCAAGCCTGTTGTAAAAGCCAAAGCTAAGACAGCGAAACCCACGGTGAAAAAGGCTGTCTCGAAGAAGGTTATTGCCACCAAGGTTGCTGTAAAGAAGACAGTAGCAAAGAAGGCTCCGGCGAAGGCCGTTGCCAAGAAGGCTGTAAAAGCACGCGGCACCAAGATTCCTGCACGGAAGGTTGTTACAGCGAAGCGCGCTGTAGCGGCCAAGCCGACGAAGAAGGCCGTGAAGAAGGCTGCGCCTGCAAAGGGGAAGACTGGCAGGAAGAAATAGCTGCTCATCCTACAGCTACCTCAGGGATTGACCTGAGACACGCACGCAGTTGAGGTACGCCGGTGATTATTCCGGTGCTAGGTAGCCGCAAGACTGTAAGTCGCTGAAAAAGCACAAGGGGTGTCCAGGTTCGTACCAACCCACCGTAGGCGCAAGAACAAGGACGCGCCTAGGATGGGGCACCCAAAGTTTCATCCCGGTGGGTCTGCAAGGCAGGTGGGGACTGACAAGGAATGCCAACAAACAGAAAGGGGACCCGGAATCGGGTCCCCTTTCTTGTTGGTGTTGCATGTGGCGATTAGAAGTTGTAGTGAACCTCGAAACGGGTGTTGCGAGGCGTCTGGAACATGCTCGCCTTGCCGTACTGCGAGTTTTGGCGGATCGATTGCAGAGGTGTTGTGATGCTGTAACCAGTCTCGAGAGTCTGGTAGAGCGAAGCGCCATCATAAACTGAGACCGACTTGCCGGTGACCGGATTGAGGGGCCTGAGTGCCTTGTGGAAGTAGTTGGAGTCAAGTCCAGCCCAGTAGGCCACAACCGAGTGCTCGTTGATGACGTTGGCCGCAGTGAACATGAACTTGATGCTCTTGTGGTCACCGACTTTGATTTCATGCGAGAGGTTCAGATCGGACTGCAGGAACCACGGCGTCCGGCGCGTATAGGGACTGCTCAGCGTGATGATTCCAGAGGAATTGGACGTTGCATCAACCCACTTTCCACGACCCCAGATGTAAGTCGCTTCATACGGGGTGGTGCTGGCCGCGCCCAGATCGATGAACGAGCTGACCGGGCTTCCCTCGAGGATGTTCTGGTTGAGACCGATGGTCGAAGTGTGCTTGGAGTTCCACGGGTGACCGTAGAAGATATTGCCCTTGAAAGAGTTGGGGCGATCGGTCGGCAGAGGACCATTGCTGGAGGAGCCGTCGTACTTGAAGTAGTAGAAGGGCTCGTCAAAGGCGCGGGTGGTGTCTGGTGAGTTACGTCCTGCCGAACCGCCGTCGATCTGGTCGGTGGTGGTCAGGCCGGTGTAGTTGCCCCACAGGCTGCTGTAGGTGTAGCTGACCATGCCGGACCAGTGAGCAGCCGGGTTCATGGTGAGGCGCATCTCCAGGCCGTCGTAGTTGCGGATGGCCTTGGGGTTGGCCGGGCAGCTGGGGCAGGTGCCAAAAGTTCCCGAGGAGTTAAACGAGTAGTTGGCTTCACCGAAGGCGTTACCCAGCGATTGCAGGTAGGTGGCGTACTTGTCGATGGTGGAGTTCACACCTTCGCCGGGGTTCACAACTGTGTAGATCTCAAAGTTGGACGGGTCAGAGAGCGAAGCGTCCTCGATCACGTGGTCGAGACGGCGGCGATCATAGCGCGCTTCAAAGGAATAGCCAGGCTTGATCTGGTAGTCGAAACCGGCCACATACTCATGCTGGCGATAGGGCTTGACGTTCGGAGCCACCGGCTCCCAAGGACGCAGATTGACGTTCTCGATCAGGCTGACGCCCGTGACGGAATCGACAAAGGTCTTGGGTGTCGACGTTCCAGAGAAGTTGGCGGGGGTGGTCGACGTACCGCTGGGGCAGGCGCGACCGTTCTTGAAGGCGACGTTGATGTCGGAGACGGTGAAAGCTGTCGGGGTGCCGTCCGGACCGAGCGGATAGGTGCAATCCTCATAGGCCTGCGCGCCCCAGGAGGTCTGAGCTAGCAGGAGCTTCATGACGTCGTTGACGACGCCGTAGCTGCCAAAGGCCTTCATCTTGCCCTGCTTGGTAGGATCCCATGCGATGCCCAGGCGGGGTTCGATCTTGTCCGACCACGAGAAGTCGATGGCGCTGACCTTCGCGCCGTCGGGAGCCGGCAGGCTCTCTTTTTCGATGCGTAGGCCAAGGTCAACGGTCACACCGTGGCCCATCGTCCAGGCGTCATGAACGTAGAAAGCATGGTTCCAGTCCACGGCGGGTTGAGTCAGGATGGTCGAAAAGTCCTGCACCTGTGCATAGCCGTACAGTCCGGCGCAGTTGCCGTCGGACCATTCGGCACTTAGCTTGGCGCAGTTTGTGCCGCCTATAGCTGTCTGAGGACTGCTATAGCTCTGGCTGCTGCCGGGGTAGAGATAGACGAGCGGAACGTTGCCGTTCTGGCTGATGATGTTGGACAGGTGGTTCAACTGATAGCCACCCTTGATGTTATGTGTCCCCCACCGTTTGCCGCTGATGTAGTAGGAGAAGTCCTGGTTGAACTGAATGTGCTTGTTGGCGTTGAACAGCGTGTAGGTTTGGTTGTAAGCCGTGGTCTGAGCGCCGGCATTTTGCTGTAGTGCGGTGGGAAGAGGATTAGCTGCCGTGCTATTGTCCGTCGCGCCCACGCCGGGTTCATTCCAGTAGAGGTCTACTCCGCTGGTCTGCCAGCCGAAGTCGTGGTAGTTCTCGAAGAAGTAGCCGAAGCGGGTGGTGGAGACCAATTTCTGGGTCAGCGTAACGTCTGCGCCAAAGTTCCAGGTGGTATTGGGAGCCGCGTAGCCATAGGCGTATTCAAACGAGTTGAGCGGGTCGCCCGTTGAGGTGTTCACATAGGTCGATTGGGATGCAATCGGATCGGCGTTCGGGAGGGTATCGCCCATCTCACGCGCGTACTGGTAGAGCCAGGAAGCGAACAGACGGATCTTCGTCGTTGCGGCGTAGTCCAGCCGGCCATTCGTAAAGTAGGTCTTGCTGTCCTGGTCGAAGTGCTGAATGCCGAGTCCCGGGTCTTGGGAGGTGAAATCCACGTCACGGCTAGTGGACTGGATCATCGGCGCAATGCCGGCGAAGAACCAGAGCTTGTTCTTAAGGATCGGTCCGCCTACGTAGGCGCTCGGCTGTATGTACGAGTAGGTATCATGCTTCGGCGTATAGAGCTGAGAGTTGGGGTCCACCACTGTGGACGCGCCTGCGCCGGTGGGGTCGTAGCGCAGCGTGGGTGCCAACTGGTTGGCATCCGCTGCGGAGGTCCGGAAGGTGGTGAACAGGCCACCATGGAATTCGTCGGAGCCCTTCTTCATGATCACGTTGATGACGCCACCCAGCGCGCCGCCGTACTCAGCAGAGACACCGGAGGTCTTGATCTGAACTTCCTGGATGAAGTCCATAGGCACATCGGCCTTGGAGTAGCCGCCGGAGATGTTTTCGGTGTCCTGGCCCTCAACGAGGTAGCTGCTCTCGGAGTCTGCTGCGCCGCCAATGGAATAACCGATGGTCTTGCCGTTGCCGCTGGAGCCAGGCATGGAACCGCCGGTGCCGCCGGCATAGCCGGCCAGAGGTTCGTTGTGCGCCATGGGTGCGAATTCAATCACCGACTGGAAGGAGGTGCCAGTGGGCAGATTCCCCAGTGACTCACTGGAAATATTGGTCATGTTCTGGGTGGTCGCGGTGTCGATCACAGGTACGGTTTCAGTAACCTCCACCGTGGTCGCCGCAGTGCCCAACTGCAGGCCGAGATCGACGGTCGGAAGGTGGCCGACCTGGATTACAAGACCGTCGCGCTTGAGGGTCTTGAAACCTTCTGCGGTAACGAGGATAGAGTACGTACCTGGAGGTAGGTTGGAGAAGCGGTAGTAACCGCTGCCATCGGACGCCACTTCCTTGTTGCCAGCCAGAGCTGAGCCGCTCAGGACAATCTTTGCCTTCGAAACAACCGCGCCCGAGGGATCCTTAACGGTGCCTTGAAGGCCGCCTGTGGTCTCCTGGCTAAGTGCGCATTGCTGCGTAACTGCCAACAGGCCCAACGCCAACGCTAGTGTCACGCCTAGTAACCGGAAAAATCGCATCATACTCCTCCAGATCAGTGGGGACTGGGAGCTAAAAGTAATCTCCTCAATCCGCTTTTTTCTTCAGCGCATCGGTGGGGGGGTGTGGCCGATTCGCAGTTGAAAAGCAAAACACAAGACAAATAGTAAAAAAGAAGGTGGTGCGGTTCGTTGCCGGTACACCAGGATTTTAGCTTTCGGTACCCGACGAAAACCTTGTTGATTCCTTTGCATATTGCGTGCCATTCTCGATCAATCACAAAAATTGTTTTAACTTCTTTAATATCAATAGAATATTCAACCATTAGAAGGTGAAATTGAAAAGGCAATATATGGTTTCTAGTAGGTGTGGCACCCGATCTACCAAAATTGGACACTGTATCCCGTTTTTAATGTCTATTTGAGCTATTGAATTCCCACTCTTTCAGCCTTTCAGCTATCCTCGTCTCCATGGTTTTGACTCTGGCTCATATCGGCTCCTCTGCACAACTCAAAGACGGTACAGAGCCTCTTGTTCAGGTTTATCTGGACCGTTGTTCCCAGTTCGCACGCATGAAGGCCGAGGGATTCCGATCCCAGGCAGCCTTTTTTGAGTGGCTTGGCCGCCAGCAGGGACGGATGCCGGCGGTGGCCGTACTGCTTGACAGCCGGGGAAAGCAATTGAGTTCAGAGAATTTTGCCCGGTGGCTGGGAGGCAAACGGGATGAGGGCGTGCAGCATATCGTCTTTGCCATCGGCCCCGCAGACGGGTGGACCGAAGCTGAGAGGCTTCGGGCCGGATTGCTGCTTTCGCTGGGGCCCATGACGCTGGCGCATTCGCTGGCGCGGCTGGTGATGGCGGAGCAGGTTTATCGTGCGTTCGCCATCCTGTCTGGTCATCCGTATCACTCTGGGCATTGATGGCTTTCTGTTCTGCGAGGGTGAAGCATGGTTGTACCGTCGGCTCTCTTTGGGCCATGAAGCTGTAATCTGTAGACTGCCATGAGCGAACCTACCTCCGAGTCCCGCCGCGGACTCCTTTTGATCAATACCGGCCCCGGCAAGGGGAAGACGACAGCCGCGCTGGGAACGGCTTTGCGCGCCGTGGGCAATGGGATGCGGGTGCTGGTGCTGCAGTTCCTGAAGGGTTCTTGGCATTACGGGGAGCTGGATGCGGCAGAGATGCTGGGCGGCAATCTGGTCCTGAAGCAGATGGGGCGGGGTTTTGTGAAGGTGGGCGGCGCAGAGACCGACCAGGAAGACATCCGCCTGGTTGAGCAGGCCTGGGCCGAGGCGCGGGAGGCGATCTACTCCGGCGACTGGGATATGGTGATTCTGGACGAGATCAACTACGCCATCGGCTACAAGATGCTGGACCCGGCCGTGGTGGCCGAGGCGCTGAAGGGCCGGCCGGAGATGGTTCACGTGATCTTGACCGGGCGCAATGCGCACCCACTGCTGGTAGAGTTGGCCGACACCGTGACCGAGATGCGCGAGGTCAAGCACGCTTACCAGAAGGGAATTCTGGCCCAGCGCGGCATCGAATATTGATAGTAGCTACCCTGCGATTGTTTCTTCCGGGTGGTTTGACTCAACCCGTCTGCCCATTTGCCGTTTACAATGAGGATCGTTATGTCCTGGTTCAAGCGCGAGAACGGTGAGTACTCTTCGCCCGACGGAGCTCCGATTCCTGCTGTTGCCGCGGACGCGGCCGGCAAGACGGTGCGCACCGAGGGGCTCTGGATAAAGTGTCTCGGCTGCCGGGCGGTTATCTGGAAGGCCGAGCTTGAGGCGAATCTGAACGTCTGCCCGAAGTGCCAGCACCATTTCAAGCTGGGTGCGCGGGAACGGATTGCACTGCTGCTCGAGCCTGGGTACGAGATGGTGGACGGCGGGCTGCGCTCGACCGATCCGCTCAGCTTTACGGATATCAAGCCATACAAGGCGCGGCTCAAGAAGGCGCAGGAGCAGACTGGCCTGGATGACGCCATCTTGAATGCAGTAGGCAAGCTTGGCCATCACGATGTCGTTGTCAGCGCCATGGAGTACAGCTTTATTGGCGGCTCGATGGGTGCAGTGGTGGGTGAGACCATCGCCCGCGCTGCCGACCGGGCCCTGAATGCCCGTAAGCCGCTGATTGTGGTGGCTGCCTCGGGTGGCGCGCGCATGATGGAAGGCGTGGCTAGCCTGATGCAGATGGCAAAGATCTCAACGGTTCTGGCGCAGATGGATGATGCCAAGGTTCCCTACATCTGCGTGCTGACTGACCCCACCACCGGCGGCGTTACAGCCAGCTTCGCCATGCTGGGCGACCTGAATATTGCTGAACCTGGCGCATTGATCGGCTTTGCTGGTCCGAGAGTGATTGAGCAGACCATCCGTCAGAAGCTTCCTGAGGGCTTTCAGCGCTCGGAGTTTCTGCTCGAAAAGGGTTTTCTCGATGCGGTTGTCCATCGGCGGGAAATGAAAGACTACATTGAGCGCGCACTCGACTTCATGCGCGTGGCGGTAGCCAGCTAGCAGAAACTTAATTGATGAGAAAAGAAAATCCCGGCACTTGGCCGGGCTTTTCTATTGCACTGCGGTTTGTGGGCTGGCTCAGATGCGCATGGGCATCAGCACATAGCGGTAGCGGTACTCTGGCTCCGTATCGCCTGGCTCGGGGCGCATCTGGCCGGCAGACTGCGAGTCCTTGAATTCCAAACGGACCTCGCCCTCGTTGCCGATGGCTTTCAGGAAGTCAAGGATGTAGGTGGAGTTGAAGCCCACCATAATGGGGTCGCTCGAGTAGGGCGTGTCGATGGTGTCTTCGCTCTCACCGGACTCGGCAGAGTTGGCGCTGAGCTTCAACTCGTTGCCCTCAAGACGAAGGCGGACGGCGCCAGAGCGTTCGTCGGCAAACTGGGCAACGCGCTGGATGGCTGCGGACAGCTCACTGGAGCGGACCACGGCAAACTTGGTGTTGTCGCGCGGCATCACAGCTTCAAAGTTTGGGAACTGGCCGGAGAGCTTGCGGGTGCTCAGCGTGCGCGGGCCAATGCGGAAGAAAAGCGTGTGCTCGTCGTCGGCAAAGTCCAGGGTCTCGGCTTCGGTGTTATTGAGCAGTTGCTGGAGTTCCTGCAGTGCCTTGCGCGGAATCAGAACGCGTTTCTCGCCGCTGATGCCTTCCAGGTTCTCATTAGGTTTTTCGACAAACGAGAGGCGATGTCCGTCGGTTGCGACCATGGCCAGCGATTCAGCCTTGAGCACCAGCAAAGCGCCGTTCAGCGTGTAGCGCGACTCTTCGTTTGAAATGGCGAAGATGGTGCGTGCAATCAGAGTATTGAGCACAATGACCGGGATGGCGGTAACCGCGACGGTAGGAAAGTCGGGGACCTGCGGGTAGTTGGCGCGCGCCATGCCGACCACTTTGGTGTTTGAGCGGCCGCTGCGGATCTGCACCCAGTGGTTCTCAAGCAGCTTGATGGAGATGTCACCGTCCGGCAGAAGTTTGATGTAGTCGTAGAGCTTCCGGGCGGGAATCGTGCAGGAACCGGGCTTTTTGATCTTGACTTCGGTGCTGGTGCGGATGGCCTGGTCGAGGTCAGTGGCTGTGATATTCAGCCTGTCCCCTTCGGCTTCGATAAGAAAGTTGGACAGAATCGGAATGGTGGTTTTACGTTCCACCACGCTTTGCGTGGCGGTGAGTTCCTTCACCAGATCCTGACGGCTTACAGTAATTTCCATCACTGCCCCCTGCGCGGCCGGTAGCTCCTGTTCAGTTTCGATGATCGGCATAGCTCTGTGCTCGCTCCAGATGCCATTGTGTCGCGCTGGCCTCACTCTACAACAGTCGGCGGCCTCGCGGAAATGGCTGTCTTTTCTTTCCCTTGATTCTAGCGACTGCCGCGGTTTTGCGGTGGGTGGAAAACGGGGTGGTTTGTCTGGATTCCAGGGTGGAAATGAGTTTGGGCTCAATTTGGCGCAAATTTATATTCGGCGCGCGGGCCAAGGATGCGAGCTGTGGGTGGAGCTGTCGGAGGTGCGACGGGTGTGGATTGTTTATAAGAGAAAGGATTCAAAGCCAGTAGTACCCGTAGTTCGCTGAGGAAAAGTGGGAATCCTGTCGATGTTATAGAAGGGATGCGCCTTGCATGCGTGTCGAGTTTTCTAAAACGTGGCTGTGGAAGAGAGGACATTAGGATAAGTGCGGCAGGGGCGCCTGGTAGGGTGCCTGTTTTCCCACCTCTCGCACAGCTGCAGGGAAAAGGCCTGTGAATTCCAGCTCCTTTGTGTTGAAAGGTTGGTTCGGGACGCATGAACAGTGGCGTTCAAAGCGCCACGGAATCCACAACAGACCGGTGTTCCACAGTGTGCACAGACAGGGTTTTTGATTCCCGTTCAGGAGGAGTAGGAGATGCGCTTCCCGATGCCGGACTGGCCTTTTTTTTGGTTGCAGGTCGGATGAAGAGGAGGGAAAGATTTTTTCTAAACTCTAAGGAGTTAATAGGGAGCTGATTGGATGGGGATCGATGTAGGCCGGTTGGAAGAGGAGTTGCTTCGGATGTCTTCGGACAGCGCTCCCGGCATTGGGTTCTGCGAGTCGATCGCGGAACTAGCAAGAACGGGCCGTTTCGGGCAATTGAAGGATGTGTTGCCAGGGGTGGTATTCGAGGAGCTGTGGGCGCGGTATAGCGAAAGTCCTGATGGTTTTGTCGAGGAGTGGCGGCAGCTCGGCCAGGAGATGCAGTGCGGATTTGTGGAACACGCCCGGCAAAGGCTTACCTCTCTGACGCGGTTGCAGCACGAGGGCAATGGGAATAGCACTCCGGCCTGGCAGGAGATTCAGCGTGCGTTGGATGGGCAGGAGAATGAGTTGCTGCGTACGGCTTTTGCGCTGGATTTGTTGGAGCGAGTGGAGCCGGCGGTGGTGCGCGCCACTCATCTGCGTGAGTGCGTGGTTAGCGTTCCTGGTTCGGAAGAGGCCGACAGATATTTGGATGAAGCTACGCGTTGCTACTTTTTCGGCCTTTTTACAGCCTGTGCTGTCATGTGCCGTTCGGTGCTTGAGGAGTCAATCAAGCAGAAACTGCCGCCGGGTCTCGCCAAGCTGGTCCGCACGCGTTACCGCAATGTGGCCACGTTAGGCAATCTGCTGCATGAGGTGAATAACAACCTTCAACTGACCGGGATCGACGGAGATTTTCCGCGCCTTGCCAACCAGGTGAACGATACGGGGAAGAAGGCGGTTCACCAAGGGTTGTTGTCAGAGGATGAAGCCCGTGGCTGTCTGCAGGCAGCACGTTCTGCTTTGCAGTTGTTATTGCTGCATTGATTAGGGCGTAGTTTTCATACGCGGTTTTTCAGCGCGCCGTTGCTGTGGGGCAGGTTGAGGCGATTGTGGGCCCGCAGGTTACGGGTTGAGGATTTTATACTGGACTCTTAATGTCCTATGCCGCCGCTATCGAGCAGTTGAATTCCATGGTCCCCGAGCTTCATTCGTCGGGAAGCCGTCCGAAGAGGAAGTTTTCTCTCGAAGAGGTTCGCACCCTTCTGGGGGAACTCAGCAATCCAGAAAGAGCCTTCCCGAGCGTTTTGATCGCGGGGACAAACGGCAAGGGTTCAACAGCGGCAACGCTTGCCTCTGTGCTGAGCGCGGCCGGGCTGCGTGTTGGGCTCTACACTTCTCCTCATCTGGTCTGCGTGAATGAGCGGATCCGGGTCGGCGCGGCAGAGATCGAAGACGAGGCTTTTGGCAGACTGTATTTCAAAGTCCATCAGGCAGCAGAGCGGTTGGTGGAGCGCGGAGAGCTTGGGCAGATGCCTAGCTTCTTTGAGGTACTTACAGCAATTGCCTTCTGCTGTTTTGCCGAGCATCGCGTACAGATTGCGGTGCTTGAGGTGGGCATGGGCGGACGGCTCGATGCCACCAATGTAGTTGATCCGCTGCTCTCGATTGTGACGGATATTTCTTTGGATCATACGGAGTGGCTGGGGCCTACTATCGCCGCCATTGCGCGCGAGAAGGCTGGAATCCTACGCCGCGAAGGAACGCTCATCACTCTGCCGCAGCACCCGGATGCAAATCAAGTGTTGGGTGAAGTGGCGCTGGAGCTCTCCGTCCGAGGTGTGAGCGCAGCAGGATACATGCCACCGCAAGGCACCGTGGGCGCATATCCGCTGGAGGTG
>Ga0302267_10001565_pt1 | contig 28977 bp, 24 predicted proteins | sample III_Bog_E1_3_FD_194555 | JGI IMG/M metagenome (GOLD analysis project Ga0302267, IMG submission 194555) | Peat permafrost microbial communities from Stordalen Mire near Abisko, Sweden - III_Bog_E1_3 | ecosystem: Environmental > Terrestrial > Soil > Wetlands > Peat | place: Sweden: Abisko...
CATGATGGATACCTTCCACCTACATCGCGTCACCTTGGCGACTGGTCACGCCCGAGAGCGTACCCCGACGGTCTGTGAAGATTGCGCACCCCGCGGCGACATGCTGCTATCGACTCGGACGACACCTGGCGTTGTCATCGAGCGATTCCCTCATCATGACGGGGGCTTGGTGGCCGGACTCTCCGACACCGCGCCGTCGGTGGGCCCCCCTGAATTCCTTGAAAGGAGCAACGGATGAAGATCAGAATGGCTCGGGCAATGCTGCTCGCCACTGCGGCGATCGTGAGCTGCGGCAAGGGCACCGGCGGCTCGACGACGGGGAGCACCGGCGATGCCGGCGTGGAGGGCCCGACGAACCTGGTCGTGTCGTGGACGCTCGCCGGGAGCGCGGCGAGCTCCGCCACGTGCATGGCGCAGGGCGCCGCCCAGGTCTTCGTCAATCTCAGCGGGACCCTGGACCCGACGCTGCACCAGAGCGTGACCGTCGACTGCGCGACGGGGACGACGAGCTTCCCCATGCTCCTCGTGCAGGATCTCGGGACGCCCTACCTCGAGGGCACGCTGCTCGACGACAAGGGCGTCACCGTGCCGATGGGGATCGTGGGGATCGACGTCACGCCCATGCTCGGTACCACCGCGGTGACCCTCGCGTTCTTCGCGCCGCAGAACACCGGCGGCGGCGGGGCCGGGACCACCAGCAGCAGCACCGCTGCCAGCAGCAGCACCACCTCCTCTTCGTCGCACGCTGCCTCGAGCAGCTCGGGCGGCACCGGCGGAGCTTCCACGACCAGCTCGAGCAGCTCGTCCACGACGGCCTCGAGCTCCGGCAGCAGCCCCGACGCAGGGGACGGCGGCTGAAGATGTGACGGGAAAAGCGTCGGGAGCGCCGCGAAGCTAGGGAGGCTGACCGAGGAATCCTCTGCGATTTTGAGGGAAGCCGACCGACGATTCGCGGCGCGAGTAGCTTTTCCCGTCACATCTTGAGTCGCGGAGCGCTCTCGGGAGGATGGTCCGCTCGCTCAGTGGCGGCGGGGCATCCCCAGGGCGATCAGACCGGCTCCGGACGCCACCCAGATCACCTCGCGAGACGGGTCCCAGGCGATCGCAGCGGGCAGCTCACCCTCAGCGCAGGACACCTCGCCGATGCGGGCGATCTCGCCGCCGGCCTTCATTTCCACGAGGTAGGCCAGGCCGCTGGCACCGGGCGCAGCGAGGGCCAGCAAAGGATCGTCGACCTCGGTGCCCGCGAAGGCAATCGCGACGACCGGCCCAGGCTCGAAGGTCGCGAACGTGGCGCCGCCGTCCCGCGAGACGACGACGCTGCGGTCGTCGCCGAGCGCCACGGTGCGCCCGCCGGCGGTCACGGCGAGGAGCAGCGCGTGACGGCCGCGCTCCACCAGGGCGCGAGCAGGACCGGCGAGCCGTGCTTCCATGTCGCCCTCGTCGTCGCCGCGGAAGCGGTCGATGCACGGGCCTTCGAGGCCCAGCGTGATCGCGAGGAGCGTGCCACCGCTCGCCGCGATGGCGAGCACGCCGCGCTCCCGCACCGAGCTCGGCGCGGACGCGGGCAGCGTGACGCACGAGAGCGCCGACCCGGCCCGGATCCAGAAGCGCCCAGGCGTGGCCGCGAGCTGGACGTCCGGCGCGCCCGCACCAGGAGTCTGGGGGTGACCGGTGCGGTAGGCGCCGAGCGAGGTCGCTTCCGTGCCGGCGTCGCGGCTGGTGACGAGCTGACCGCGCGCCGTGGCGACGAGCACCGCATCCTCGGCGAGCGCGACCGCGACGACTCCCTCGGCGAAGGCCAGCCGCCGCGCCGCCCGCGCCCCTTCGTCGACGAAGAGGAGCACCTCGCCGGCTGCGGCGACGCGCCCCGCGACGACCGCGAGCGATCGGCAAGGCAGGGCCGCGCCAGCGCCGTCGACGAGGACGACCCGCGCGGTGGCCCAGGCCGGGAGGTCCCCCCCTGCCTCCGCGAGCAGCACCTCCGAGAGCTGGTCGCCGCCCTCCTCGTCACCGTCGTCGATCTCGGGCAGCGAGGCCTCGTCGACTTCGTCCTCGGGGTTCTCGCTGGTCCCCTCGGCGCCGCCGTCGTCGCTGTCTTGCGGCTCGTCGGTGGCGAGGCCCTCCTCGTCCGCCGCGCCCTCGTCGTCGTCCCCGGGAAGGGCGCCCTCGCCGTCGTCGTCGATTCCCTCGTCGAGCGGGCCGACGTCCACGTCGGCTTCGGCGTCACCGCCGTCGTCGTCGTCGAGCTCGTCGAGCTCGTCGCCGACGTCGAGCTCGGTGGACGCGGCATCGTCGAGCCCGCCCGCGTCGTCCGCGGAGTCGGGCAGCTCCGGCACGGCGTCGAGCGGGAGCTCATCGTCCTCGTCGGCGTCGAGCGGAGGCAGCTCCAGATCCTGGTCGATCTCCTCGTCGTCGGGATCGTGGAGATTGTCGGAGGCCGAGCGGGGAGGTCGAGCGGGCATCGCCCCCTCTATAGCAGTGTCAGGCGCGGACGAGCCCGGTGCGCACCGCGATCCGGGTGAGATCGACGACGCTGCGAGCGCCGAGCTTCTCGTAGATGCGCACGCGGTGCGTCTCCACCGTCTTGGGGCTGATGCCGAGGCTCGCCGCCACCTCTCGGGTGGAGAGCCCCGCGGCGAAGCGCTCCAGCACCTGGATCTCCCGGGGGGTGAGCGTCTCGATGGTGCCGGAGCCGCTCCGCCCGCTGCGGCGCATGGCGCGGAGCACCGCCTCGGTCAGGCTCGGGCTGAGCGGAGTGCCGCCCGCCGCCGCCGCGCGGATCGCCGTGACCAGCTCCCCCACCGACGAGGATTTGAGCAAGTAACCCTGCGCGCCTGCCCCGAGCGCCTCGGCCACGCGGAACTCGTCGTCATAGCTGCTCAGCACGACCACCCGCGCGCTCGGGAGGGCGGCGCGGAGCGCGGCGACCAGCTCGGGACCGCTCCGGTCGGGGAGCGCGAGATCGACGAGGATGACCTGCGGCCGCGCGACGGCAGCGCCCGCCAGGCCCTCGACCGCCGTGCCCGCGGCGCCCGCGAGGACGAGATCACCCTCATCGGCGAGCGCTGCAGCCACGCCAGCGCGGATCACCGGGTGGTCGTCGATCAGGTAGACGCGAATCGGATTGGAGAGGGAGGAACCCATGGCAGCGCGAGGAGCCTCCCCGCGGAGCGTACGCCCTCGCCGCGGCGACCGTCAAGGACGGCCTTTGGCCCTGCACTCAGCGCGCTCTCTACCCACAGTTGCGGCGTTTCCCGACGAGGTGTGCACGCGGCCTTTCGGTAGGCTGGAGACCTACGGATCATTCACTGGGGAGGATGAATCAATATGCAGGACAGCTCCACTCGGAAGGTCCGCGTCTATCTCATCGACGATCACCCGATCGTTCGCGAGGGATTCGCGAGGGCCCTGGCCGACGCGCCCGACATCGTCGTGGTCGGTCAGGCCGACACTGCCGCCGAGGCGCTGAAAGGGGCGCCCTTCGCATCGCCAGACGTGCTGCTGGTCGACCTCAACATGCCCGACCGCGACGGCATCGAGCTGGTGGGGGCGCTCCACGCACGCCTACCCGACGTGAAGCTCCTCGTGCTCAGCGCGTATGACGATGAGTTCCGGGTCGCCGAGGCGCTACGCGCCGGCGCCCACGGCTACCTGGTCAAGACGTCGAAGATGTCGGAGGTCATCGACGGCATCCGCCGCAGCGCCGCGGGCGGCGCCGCACTCTCGCCACGCATTGCGGGCGCGGTCGTCCGGGCGATGCGCAAGCCGTCGGGGCAAGGGACGGGAGCGCTCGATGCGCTCACCACGCGCGAGCGCCAGGTGCTGCGGCTGCTGGCCATGGGCGTCTCCACCCGAGAGGCCGCCGCGCGGCTCACCATCAGCCCGAAGACGGTGGAGACGCACCGCGTGCGCATCTACACCAAGCTCGGGTGCAAGAGCGCGGTCGAGCTCACGCGCATCGCCGTCCGCACGGGGATGATCGAGGCCTGAACCGGTCCGCATCCATGAGCGCACGAGGCGGCTCGCGAGACCGCTCGCGAGGCGGACGCCGTCCCCGGCAGCCAAAGCGTCCGACGCTTGCCCCTTGACGCCGCCGCTGAGCCGCGCCTGCCCGCGGGGCTCGCGGGCTGGATTCTCGACGCGAGCGGTGCTTAGGTGCGCGCCCTCATGCCGCAGCGCCCAACCCCAGCGTCCCGCCCACCGCTCTCGCGACGGGCCCAGGCGGCATTGCCGCTCGCCACGGTGGGCGCGGGCATGATGGTGCGGCGGGTGAGCGTGCACCCGCCCGACGTGGTGTTCGTGAAGGGCGTCGTCGAGGCGAGCGACGGCCTCGCTGCCGTGTTCGCCGAGCAGGGCGGCGAGCTGCTGCTGGCCGCTCCCCACGAACGCGCCGCCGAGCTGAGCGAGCTCCTCGCCGATCTCGAGACCGATCTGGGCGCGCGGGTGGACGCTCCCGGGGAAAGTGGGCAGGGACCGTGATGGCCGTGGCCGACCCCCGGTTCCACGCCGCGTGGCAGGAGTGGCTGCGCGCGCTGGCGACCGACGCCGACGCCGCGCTCGCCGCGGCGCACGTCTACCGCGATCTCGACGCCGACGCGCGCGACGCGCTGCTCAACGTCCTCACCGAGGACTCGCCGGCCCTCCCCGTCCCCGCGGTCGCGATCTTCGCGCCTCTGCTGGCCGTCGAGTCCGACCCCGCGCGACGCGCTCGCATCGAGCTGGCGATCGGCAGCGACGTGGGCGCCTCGATCAACCGGCGCCGCGTGCGCGCGCTCCGCGGCATCGCGCCCGACGGCGCCCGCGTGCTCGCCCTGGTGAGCCCGCTCTACCTGCGCTTCGTGGACGTGCTCTTCTGTCGCTACTTCGCCGACGAAGGTTTCGTCTGGGTGCGTCACGACTCGCTCCTCGACGAGAGAGACGCTCCCGCGAACGGCACCGCAGTCGACGGCGTCCCCGTGGAGACGACTCCTCTCACGCCCGTGATCGAGGAGCTCGCTCACGCAGTGCTGGCCCAACGCCGGCACGGGCGCGAGCTGCCGACGGCGCTCCACCTCTTTGCGCACCTCTTCGACGCGCAGGTCGACGAAGACCCTTCCCAATGAAAACGCCCACGATGGGGGTCTTGGTCACGGCCGCGGCGCTCCTCTCCTGCAGCGGCGAGCCACGCCCTCCCGCGATCGACTTGCCGCGGACGACCACGCTGGGCTCGCAACTTCGCTTCGCCTATCAAGCGATCGATGGGCGCCCGATCTCCAGCGAGTCGATGGCCAACCGGGTGACCCTGATCGGCTTCCTCACGACCTACGACGTCCACTCGCAAGCGGAGGCCCGGCTCCTGGCGGCGATCGAGCGCCACCACGCGCCACGGATCAACGTCGCCGCGCTGATGCTGGAGGCGCCCGAGAACCTCCCCCTCGTCGAGGCCTTCACCGCGTCCCTCGGGCTCGCATACCCGGTCGCCATCGCCGACGGCGCGACCATCGCGGGTGAGGGCCCGTTCGCCGGGCTCCACCAGGTCCCCAGCGTGGTGGTGCTCGATCGCGCCGGGCGCGAAGCCTGGCGGCACGTGGGCTTCACGACCGAAGCGGCCCTCGAGGCGGCGGTCCGCGCCGTCGAGGCGGCCTCTCCCCCAGCGCGAGAGCTGGTCGGCGGCGACTAGCTGAAGTGGTCGGCGCTCAGCCCCGCGGCCAGCTGGTCGCGCGCGGGAGGGCGTGCTCGTCGAGTCGCGGCAGGAGCGCCGCCACGGCATCGAGGTGCCCCGGTCGCGTCAGCGCGAACCCATCGGCGCCGAGCAGCACGCGCGAGGCGTCGCGCAGGCGGGGGCTCTGCCCGGAGACGAGCGCGCGCTCGATGCGGCGCTGGGCCTTGTCATCCAGGCGACGGCTGCGCGCGATGACGTCCGCGGGGATGGGACCTGCGTACGCCAGCACCCGGACCGGCGCGTCTCCCCACGCTGCGCGCAGCGGGCGATCGTCGGCCGGGTCGAGGTGGACGTACGAGGCGCCGACATCGGCGGAGCCTTCGAGCACCGCCTGCGCGACCTCCTCGTGCGAGCCCGTGAAACGGTCGGCCCCGACCGCGCGATCCAGATCGACGTCCAGAGCCCGCAGGTGCGCGCGAATGAGGAGGTACCCGGACGCGCTCTGCCGGTCCACCCACGCAGCGCGCACCCCCACGAGATCACGGACGTCGCGGTAGCGGGAATCGTGACGCGCGAAGAGGGCGGTGGAGTACGACGTGACGCCCCCCCGGACGGGCAGGGCAAAGGGGACAGCGAGCCCGCGGATCATCGCCGTCGCGGCGAGGATCGGCGGCAGCCAGGCGACATCGACGTGCCCGACGTCCATCGCTTCGAGCAGGCGGTGGTAATACCAGACGCCGACCGGCTCGACGCTGAGGCCGGTCGCAGCCGCCAGGGCGCCACAGAACTCGTCGAGCTGACCGCGCGAGAGGCCGCTGGTGAGGGCCACTCCGACCCTCACCGAACCTGCCCCAGATGGCGCGCCCGAACGAGCCCCGGAGGCCACCAGACTACCCTTCCAGAGCTTGTGCCAGGGGACGAGTGCCGCCGCGCCAACGGTGCGCGGGGGGGATGACTCGTCGCGGAACGCTCTCGGGCGCTCCGCAGCGTGACGACCTACTGCCGCTTGAAGACGAGCGTCTGGGCGGAGTCCGCCTTCTTCGCGAAGGGGTCCTTGAAGGAGAAGGTATTGTCGTCCGTGAAGCTGACGCTCACGTCGATCGGCGTCTTGAGGACCTTCTTGCCGTCCTTGGTAAACTTCAAGGCGAGGCTCGACGGGTCGTCACCCTTGACGATCTGGAAGGCAACCGTGTGGGCCGGCTTGCCCTTGACGCTCCAGGTGAAGGTGTCGCCGGTGTTGACGACGGTGTTGTCGCCGGCTGCGGCCTTCGCCTTGTCCATGGCCGCGTTGTACTTCTTGTTGTCCGGGTCCTTCTTGCCGGCCTTCTTCTTGGCAGCGGCGTCAGCGGTGTTGAGCACGTCGCCGCTGAAGTCCTGCACGAAGTTCCCAACCCACTTGTCCTTCGCCGGCTTGGGCGGGGGGGGCGGCGGCTCGGGGGCGGCGGTCACGGTCGGGGCCGGAGGCTCGGCCGCGACGGTCGGCGCCGGCTCGGCGGTGGCCGCTGCCGTGGGCTGAGGCGGGGTCGTTGCCTCAGGAGTGGAGTCGCCGCAGCCTGCGATGAAGCCGGCGGCAGCCAAGGTGACCAAAAGCCCGTACGACAAGCGCCTCTTGTTCATGCGTAAACTCTCCTGGGGGATGGTTGGGGCCGCGTCGATAGCGGACTTTTCGAACGACGTCGAGAATCGGTTCGGTTGCGTCACCGACCTAGACGCGCGTGCTCTCCGCAACGGCTCGCCGAACCTAGTCCAAACTTGCCCCTCGGGGCCAACTTCCGACGTCCTGCCCGGAGCCGCCGGGATTTCGTCGCCCGCGTAGCACAACGCCCCGCGGGGAGCTACCCAGAGCAGGGCTTTCGGGATAGCGTGCTCGCGATGCGCAGGGTGACGGGCGGCCCAGCGAGCGCGCTGGGCGACCAGGTCAGGGAAGCCTTGCGCGAGCTGGTGCGGGCCTTCGATGGCGCCGACCAGAGCGCCGGCGGAGCGGTGCTGGGGCCCCGCAGCCCCGAGGGGCTCGAGGCGGTCCTCGCCGGTCTGGTGACGGCGTTGCTACGAGTCCTGGTCCTCGCGTGCGCCGCCGGTCGTGGTCTGCTCTCGAGCGAGGGCGCCACCACGCCGGCGGAGCTGTACGCCGAGCTGGAGGAGGCGCGGCAGCGCGGGGTGAAGCTGGCAGAGCGCGGCGGCGCCTGGGCGCGCCTCACGGCGGCGTTCCGCGCAGTCCACGGTGCGCGAGGCGGCGGGCTCTTCGATCCCGAGCGGTTCCCCTTCCTCGAGCGCGGCGGACCGAGCGACGCCGCGCTGCTCGCCGTGCTCGAGGGGTTGCTGGTGATCCGAGGGGACCGCATCCTCTGGGCCGACATCGACGTCGAGGAGCTGGGCGCGGCCTACGAGGCGATGATCGGGCTCAGGCTCCGGGCAGCCCCGGGGGACTCGGTCGTGCTCCTTCCCGATCATGTGGGGGTCGATCTCGAGGCCCTGCTCGCGATCCCGGGCGACGCGCGCGCCGCAGCGTTGACGGCGCGGGCCGGCGGGACCGCGGGGGCGCGCCTCGCGACGATGCTGGCGCGGGCCACCTCGACGACGGCGCTCCGGGCGGCCCTGGCGCGGCGCCTCTCGCCACGGTGGCCGGAGCTGGCGCCGCGGGGCTCCCTCTTCGTCGAGCCGAGCGAGGAGCGCCGCCGCGCCGGCGCCCACTACACTCCGCGCACGTTGACGGGGCCACTGGTCGCACGCACCCTCGAGCCTCTCCTCGCCGGTACCGCGGTGCTCGACCTGAGAATCTGCGATCCGGCGATGGGCTGTGGCGCCTTCCTCCTCGAGGCGTGTCGGCAGCTCGGGGATCGGCTCGCCCGCGAGGGGATGGTGGGCGCTCACGAGCGCGTCGCGGGGCGCTGCCTCCACGGGGTCGACAGGGATCCGCTGGCCGTGGAGCTGGCGCGCGTCAGCCTCTGGCTCGTCGCCGCGGCAGGCAGCCGTCCGCTCTCTTTCGTCGATCATGCCCTCCGCGCCGGCGACGCGCTTCTGGGCGACGGCGCCCCCGGCGGCGCGGCGCGCGCCACGGTCGAGCGCCTGTGCCGGGAGCTGGGGCGCACTCCGCTCCACTGGCCCCTCACGTTTCACGACGTCTTCGCGCGCGAGGGCCATGGCTTCGACGCATTCGTGGGAAACCCACCCTGGGTGGCCTACGCCGGTCGCGCGGCACAGGCCCTTCCCGCCGCCCTGTTCGACTTCTACCTGCGCTACTACCCGTCGTTCCACGGCTACCGAACGCTGCACGGGCTCTTCGTGTACCGCGCGGCCTCGCTGCTCCGGCCCGGCGGCCGCCTCGGGCTCGTGGTACCGACCTCGATCTCGGATCTGAGCGGCTACGCGCCGGCGCGGCGCGCCCACGACACGCTCTGCGCCGTCGACGCCGAGCTGCCCGACTTCGGCGACGCCTTCGCGGGCGTCTTCCAGCCGTCGATGGGCTTGCTCTCGACGCGACGGCCAGCGCCGCTCGACCTCACCGCCAGCTCGCGCGAGGTGTGGCGGGTAGCTCGCCGCGATCTCGATCGGACCGCCCGCAATCTCCTCGATCGGCTGTCGGCGCTACCCCCGGTGCCGGCGGCGTGCTTCGGTGAACGAGGGCTCCAGACATCCGGAGAGGACGCCCGACAGCTCGCGCGGACGGGCACCCCCGCGCCGCCGTTCGTCGTGCCCATCCGCGAGGGCGCCGACCTCCGCGCGTTCCATGCCCTCCCACCGCGCGTCCACCTCGATCCTTCGAGCCTCGTGGGCAAGCTGCGCACACCTGCGGCGTGGACCGCGATCGCCGTGCTGGTGCGGCAAACCGCGCGCTTCCCGATCGCGGCGCTCGCGGACGGCGTGGCGTTCCGGAACTCCATCCTGGCGGGCTTCCCGGCCGAGGGATGCGACCATTTCGCGCTCCTGGCCTGGCTGAACTCGGCGCCCATCCGCTGGCTGCACTTCATGCGCTACCGGGACGCACGGCAGGGCATGCCGCAGGTGAAGATCGCTCATTTGCGCGCGGTCCCCAGGGTCCCGCCCGAGCACCTCCCCTCGCTCCGACAGCTGGGCGAAGCTCTCGGCGCGCGCAACCAGGGCGTGACAAAGGCCGAGCAGCGATCCCTCGATGACACGGCGTCTCGGGCGCTCGAGCTCTCGAGCGAGGATCGGGAGCTCATCGCGGCGTGGGCGGCGGAGCACCCGGCGCCCTGATCACCGCGAAGCGTCGGCGGGCGGCCCCGCGTCACCGTCGGCCGGCGGCGGTGCCCTGTCGCGCGTTGGCGGGTCCCCGTGGTCCGAGGCGAGCTTGCGCGCGAGCGCGTCGACGATCATCTGCTCATGGTACCGCGGCAGCGAGGGGAGCTGGACGGAGACGTGCGCCCCCGATCGCCCACGGACCACCTCGACCGAGCCGTGATGCACCTGTTTGCCGCTCTCGGTGCTGGTGTAGTCGAAGAGCAGGTAGCCGCTGTCCGCGTCCTTCTCCGTGATCTTGCACCCCAGGTCGACGCGAACGAGCCGGAGCGCCGTGCCAAAGGTCTGCTCGAAGGTGTAAGGAGACTCGTAGGCGACGTTCGCAGACGCCTCCTCGCTGTGGAGCGCCACGAACCCAGGCGCGGCCAGCGCCGCGGCGAGCAGGATGGCGTGGACGAGTCTTCGCATCCACCGCGGATATCACGCGGCGACGAACAGGGCCAAGTTCTCGGAGCTCACAAAGAGACGGCGGTGCTGGGCGGAGCGGCCGGAGGGGCGACACCGTCGGCGCGAAGATCGGCGCGGTCGATGAGGAGGCCGAACACCATCGCGACCACGTGGACCCCGACCTGCGTGACGTAGAGAAAAAAGACGAACGCCGCCCCGGGTCCGACGAGGAGTGCTTCAGGGAAGAACATCGCCAGCGCCATGTACGTCGCGAGCTGAAATGCACCGAAATACCCGGGACCTGCGGGCACGAGGATGCCGATACCCAGGCACCCCACGGTCACCGCCGCCTGGGCGAGCGTGATGGTGGTGAGACCGCAACCCCACGCGAGGAGCGTCACGCCCGCCACGTTGACCGACCAGTAGCCGAGCGTCTCCGCAAGGAACGGGACGAGGTGCCCTGGCGACGGGAGAAACCGCAGGCCGTCGGCGACCCGCTCGACGATGCCCGCGAGCCGTTCGGCCAGCCGCCGCGAGACGAGGCCGATGACGGCGAACGTGGATCGTCGCGCGAAGTCGCGGGCGAAGAAGAAGGTGCCCATGAGGGCGAACGCCGTCATGAACAGCACCAGCGCGGCGTACGCGGCCCTGGGCACGGCGGCCGCCGGGACGGGGAGGCTGCCGACGTGATCGGGCAGCGGCGCCAGCGGCACCGCGACCTGGAGCCCCGCCAAGAGCATGAGGCTGAGCACGAGGCCATCGATCACCCGCTCGGCGCCAACCGTCCCGGTGGCCTCCCACACGCGAATGTTGCTGCGTTTGGTGATCAAATAAGGTCGAACCACCTCACCGCTGCGGAGGGGGGAGAGGAGAATCGCTCCGAACGCGATCCAGGACACCGCCAGGACGCTGCGCACCGACGCGCTCCCGATGGGTCGGAGCAGGTGGCGCCAGCGCACGGCCCGGAGCGTGTGAACGACGACCAGCGAGCCGACGTAAGCGCCCACCGTCCAGGGGCGTAGCGCTGCGAAGGCACTCCTCGGCGGCACCAGCGGGAGGCCACCGCGCGCGAGCACCCAGGCGATGCCGCCACCCAGGAAGAGCGAGGTGACGAGCTTGAGACCGTGGCGCTGGAGCAGCGAAGCCTCACGCACGGCCGGGCCAGGTGCACCCTTGCGTGCCGCCACGGGTTCCATCGGCGAAGCCTTTACCAAATCGCGAAACCGCCTGCAAATCCGGCCCGTCGCGGAAGGCGCTCGGGCCTTCCGCTGGGTGACATCGCGGAAGGCGCTCGGGCCTTCCGCACGATGACCGATCAGAACACCTTCTGCGGTACGTAGATGGAGTCTCCCGCTTGCAACAGCGGGTCGGGGATGCGGTTGTCGATGATGTCCTCGACCGAGACCGGCGCGGCGCGGGTGCCACCGTTGACCTTGCGGCGAATGGTGACGTCGGCCTTCTTCGCCATCGCGTTGAAACCGCCGACGATGGAGATCGCGCGGAGGAGGGTCATCCCGGGCACCAGGGGGATCGACCCCGGTCGGACCACCTCCCCGATGATCTCGATCCGCTTGGAGTTGTACTCCTTCATGCTCACCGACACGCTCGGATCGGCGAGCACCTCGCGCTCGACGAGCTTCTTGCGGATGAGCTCGGCGAGCTCCTGCGGCTCGAGCCCGGCGACATGAACGCGCTTGATGTAGGGCAAATCGACGGTGCCGTCGGGCGCCACGGTGAAGCTGACCGGGAGGCGTTCCTCGCTGACGATCCGGACCTCGAAGACGTCGCCCACGCCGAGCGTGGTGACCTCGATCGGCGTCGGCAACAGCAGGGCGTGTGGCGGCGGGCCACAGTCGACCGCCGCGAGCACCAGAGCCAGAGCGGCGATCGCGCGGTAGCACACGACGGCTGTCACATCAGCCAACGGACACCGAGGTAGGCCTCGATCTCCTGGTACGACAGATCGGCGCCAGGGTTCGCCGGGGTGCTGCCCATCTGCGGCGACGCGCCCACGATCTGGCTGTTGAAGTTCTGGTTGTATCGAACCGTGGCGTTGATGCCAAACGAGTCCTTGATACGGTATTCGCCGAAGAGCGAGGCATCGACCCGAATGTCGGTGAACGGAGCGTTCACCGCCAGGCTCGGGATGGCGGGATAGAGGATGGGGCCGGCTCCGCCGTCGACCACGAGCAGGAACTTGCCGTTGTAGAAGTACGACAGGGCGGCATAGCCGCGATCACGCTCGAAATAGGTGCCGATGTAGCTGTCGTAGAAATCGCGGGAGAAGCCGACGGAAACCGACGACAGCGAGAGGGACATGGCCGACGGATCCCCCGATGGAGGGGGCGTGATGTACCACTTGAGCTCGACTTGCCCGATCGCGCTGTCGAAGTTCTCGGTCGGAGCATTCGGCGTGGCGGTGGGGGGCGCGTAGAAGCTTGCCCCCCAGCCGGCCATCGCCAGCACCGCGAACGAAGGAGTCACCAGACCGTTGATGCCGAGCAGCGCGCGAACCGGGTGCGACGACGTCTTCACCCCCGTGTCCAGCCCGCCGCTCGCCGTGGGGTCCGTGTAGTTGATGAAGCCGAAGCGTGCGTCGAACACCAGCGAGGTCCGCGGGAGAAACCGCCACCGCCCGCGCGTCTCGAACTGGTTCTGCAGGTTGCTGAGCTGGGACAGCGACTCGAAGAACGTTCCCGTGAACTGATAGCCGAGCCGCCACTCGAGGAGGCCGGAACCGGGCGTCCAGACAATCTCGGCGCCGATCTGCGGCACGTCTCGGTTGAACGTGTCGGCCGAGCTGAACGAGTTGTTGAGGCCCTGCTCGCCGGCCGTGAGCACGCGGGCGACGGATCCGGTCACGAGCCCCGACCACTGGCGCCCAGGAAGGATCCCGAGGGCCAGGTCGAGCGTGCCGCCCAGGTTGCGCTGGTTCTGGATCTCCGCGCGGTCGGCGGCACTCCCCTGAACCGGGATGAACTCGTTGTAGGTGAGCGCGATGCCACCCCTGAAGGTGACCGAGGGGGCCGGTGCCCCCTCTCGACGCTGGGTGCCGAGCGTCGAGAACGAGAGCGAAGGCGTCAGCCGGAGTCGCAGTGCCCCGATCGGATCGTCGCCCGGTGCGCGGCGCAGGTAGTTGGAATCGTATCCAAACTCGAGCCCCGCGCCGGGGTGGAGCTCAAAGTCACCGACCCGATAGCCGGGGCCCTCCGTGTAACGACGATCCTTGAGCCATGCCTGGTCTTGCTGGGCGGCAGCCACGGCGGGAAGCGCCAGGAGCCCGCAGACGACCGTGGATACAAATACACTAGGTTTCATCGCCTGCCCGGGCAGTCGCGTTCATCGGTGAGCATCAAGGAAGTGGGCCGTCCGGGCTACTGGATGCAGCTCGCGCAATTGGGAGGCTCGATCACGACCGCTGCGACGGGAACGTCCCACGCGAGCGGGTCCTGCGGGATCGTCGGATCGATCGTACTGGTGACGGCGCTCTCGCCGACGAATCCCGCCTCTTGACCGATGCACTGGTTGGCCTCGGCGGTGAGCTGGTCGGATCGCTGGCGGAGCACGCTGAGGATGGTGAACTCGTGGTTCGCCAGGTCGCCGTCGCTACGCTGTGCCGCCGCCTGAAGGGCTTCGCGCCGCTCGCGCGCCGAACGGATGGCCACGTCGAGCTGGTTGAGCTTGTCGTTCAAGCACAGCGTCTTGACCACGTCGCGCTGGGCGCGGGCGGTCTCCAGCTGCCGTCGAACGGCGGTGCGTGAAGAGTCCATGTGGACGAGCGAGGACTCGCTCTGGACGAGCTCCTCGGCGGGCGACAGGTTGACCTGTCGGGTTACGCCTGCCGTCGCATCCGGCACGACCTGCGTGCCTTGAGCCTGCGCAACCGCGATGCCGTGGCCGAGCAAGAGTGCGAAGGCTGCAACCGCCGTGAAGCCGAAGATTCTTTGACGCCGCATTCAACCCTCCGAAGGGACGCCCTCACTATATGGAGGGCCGTACGGGGTGTCAACGCAACCACCGTGCCGGGTCTCGACCGCAGGATCCGGTCGGGTCGTTACTGTGGGGTGCCAGATTCGTTGCCAGAGTCGGCGGTGGCGTTCAAGAGGGTCGGGCGATTGATCGGCCCACCGGCCTGACGACGACAAAGAGACAACTGCAGCCGGACACCCCCAGGGAGCGAGCCCGGTCGCGGAACGCTCTCGGGCGTTCCGCAGGATGACCAGTCCCCCAGCGGTGGGTTGTTGGAGCCGAAGCCCCCATCGCCAGCCCTACTGGCTGACGAACGTCACGGGGATCACCACCGTCGCTCCGCCACCCTCGGGCGGGGCAAACTGGGCGCTCGAGACGCGGGCGGCGACGCAGGAGACGACGGTGCCCGAGAGGCCGCTGCCGGAGGGGCTCACCGAGGTCACCTCGCCGTTGGGGCCGATCTTGGCCGTGATGCGGACCGAGCCCTTCATGTTCGGGTCTTCCTGAAGGCCCTTGTTGTAACAGCGGCGAAATCCAGCCGCCATGCCCGCCACGACGGAGGACGCGTTGGCGACGGTGCCCCCGGAGACGTTGGCGCCACCGATGCTCGCGCTCCCGACCGGCCCCTTGACCTTGGCGGTGGTGCCGGCTCCGGCGTTTCCTGCGCCTCCGCCCTTGTCGGCCATCCCGGCGAGGCCGCCGCTGCCGGCGGCCCCCGGACGGAGCGCACCACCACTGCCACCGCCGAGATGGAGACCGGCCACGCCGCCCGAACCGACGCCCGCGCCGTTCGCCGCGGCGCCGTCCAGCAGGCCGGTCGGCGTGTCGCCGCGGTCGAGGACGCTGTTGGTGGCCCCTCCCTTCGAGTTGAGGGCGCCGACCATGGCCACGTCGAGCTGCGACAGCTCGCTGGAGATGGCCGCCGCGCGAGCATCGCCGATGCTCTTGCCGCTGGCGCCCGCACCCTTGTTGCCACCGCTGCCACCGCTGTGCGCGACTGCCTTGGGAGCATCGGTCGCTGCCGCCGACGTGGTCGCCGGCTGATCGGTCTCCTTCGGCTGCTCCACCGGCGGGGGGGGCGGCAGCTGCTTCACGGCGTCGAGCAGCTGGGCGACGCTCACCTCGTCGTCGACGACGGGGTCCATCCAGTCCGAGTAGATCGAGCCGACGGCTCCGAAGTGGAAGAGGAACGAGAACGCCGCGATGATCGTCGTCGTCCAGTCGATGTCGCTGGCGAGCCCGGCGCGCACCGAGACCGGCAACTGCGGCTTGGGTTGCACGGGAGGCGGGGCGACGAACTGGAAGAGGAAGGTGGTCTCCCCGACGACGACCTTCCCGCGCGCCTCCTCACTGAGGGCGACCTGGTAGGCTTGAACGTTGCCCATGGGCACGCGCTTGGCCTGCGCCTTGAGGGCAGCCAGATCGGAGATGCCGGTCTTGAGCGCGACGCGCCCGGTCATTCCGTCGAGGAAGTTCAGGAAGTACTCGCCGCCCTGGAGCTCGAACACCTTGAAGTTCGGCGGAATCGCCTTGCTCGGGATGACGAACATGCTCTTTTCGCTGGGGCCGATGGTGACGCTGGTGCGCTGCTTGATGACGCGCTCCTCGATCACCTTGCCGCCCTGAACCAGCCCGATGCGAAGCACCTTCGGGCCGGTGACCTGGGGCATGGCCCGCATCACGGCGGTCATCTGCCCGGGTCGGTTCGTGGGTACGATCTGCTGCTGCGTCATGCCGAAGGCCTCCGGAGCCGGTCAGTCACCTCGCGTGCGCGAAAGTTCCCGAGAATCGTACACGCGTGCGCGAAGATGATCCACCGCTCAGAAACGCCGGCCAGCCTGCCGCTGTCGCCGCCGCTGCAACGCGGTCCGACGGGGCACGGTGTCCCCCCCCGCCTGAGCCCCTCCGCGGGAGCCATCGCCGAAGGTGATGGCCACGAGCTCGTCGATCCCCCGGCGTCGCTGATCGGCGTGCCGCCGGGCGCTGCGACTCGCTTCGAAGCAGGCCAGGGCCGCGATGCACCCGACGGCCAGGATGGAGAGCCACCAGCGGACCTGGTCTGCGTCGGTGATGTAGGCGGCCGCAGCGAGCAACCCAGCTCCCAGGAGCGCGATGCGGACACCTGCGCTCGGCCAGGCCGCCCCCTCGGAGAGGGTGTGCTCGGCGTCTGCAAGGGCCAGGTTGACGATGGCGACCTGGGCCGCCTGGTCCGGGGCAGCCAGCGCTTCGACGGCGAGCTGGTGCTCCCAGCTCCCCGGCTCGGCTCGGCGCCCCAGCTCACCGAGCCGTTCGACGAGAGGCAGGCGCTTCAGGCCCAGCCGGAGCTGGTCCCCCCCGATCGTCGCCGAGGCGCGGCGGACCTGACGCCATGCCAGCGAGGTCGCGCCGAGGGCGAGGAGGACCGCGACGGCGAGGAGAACGGCGCCGAACACCGATCAGAAGGGATCCTTGTAGATGGCCTGCTCGATCCGATCGAGGAACGGTTGACGCAGCTCCGCCAGCGTCAGCTTGGGGGCGATGCGGCTCACGTCGACGGCCGCGATCGGCTTCTGGATGCGGCCCGTGATGGTGACCTCGGCGAGCGTGATCACGCCCCGCTGCTTGTTCTCCTTGCCCTTCTCCTGGGCCGATGCGCTGACCGAGACCAGCATGAGCGCCGCGAGAGCTGCCATCTTCGTTCGCATGTCGTCCTCCGATCGAGCCTGGTCGCGTGTCAGTGCTTGGGCGCCGGAGCGCCGCCATCGCCGGCCGTCGGCACCCCACCGTCGACGCTCCCGAGCGAGGCGGGCGACGCGGGCGGCTTCGCGGTGCCGCCGTCTGCCACGGCGGCAGGTGCAGCTGTAGCCGCAGGCGGAGGCGGAGGCGCCGCCGGGGCGCTCGCCGCCGTGATCTCGCCCTCCTTGATCTTGGCGCTGTTGAGCAGCTCCTCCGAGTCGTCCTTCTCGTCGCGCGCGCGCACCTCACGGAACTTGGTCAGCTCCCGGATGGCCTCCGCGATCTGCTGCTTGGCCGTCATGGCGGGGATGCTCGGGGCGTAGAGATAGAGCAGGCCGAGATCGTAGTGGACCTGCGGCAGGCTCGCGTCGTGGGCCAGCACCCACTCGAACTCGCGCTTGGCGTCGCCGTAGCGCTGGACGAGGCGGTACGCGTCGCCGAGATCGAGGTGCCCGCCCAGGTTCTCCGCGTCGTACCGCACCGCGCCCTCGAGGATCGGCAGCGCCTCGTCGGCGCTGCCGGCCGCCAGCAGCGCGGCGCCGAGCTGGATGCGCGCCTCGACGAGGTCGGGCCGCTTGGCGACCGCCTTGCGGAACTGGTCCATCGCCCCGAAGCGGTTACCCTGCTCCTTCCAGATGAGGCCGCGGAGGAGGAGCGCCTCTCCGTTGTCCTTGTCGCGCGGCGGGTTCTCCGCGACCGGCTCGAAGCCGTCGAGGATGGCCTGCAGCGCGTAGAGCGCCAGATCGAGCCGTCGGTTCCGGTAGTGATCGCGGGCGATGATCACCATCGCGGGGCGATAGTCGGGGTTGATCTTGAGCGCCTCCTGGGCGAAGCGCTGCGCGGACCCGGTGTCCTTCTGCAGGCTCTTCACCTCCGCGAGGGTCGCGGTGACGGCGGCGCTCTTGGGCATCTGGCCGCGCTTCTCGGTGAGGAAGCGATCGGCCTCGGAGAGCTGCCCCTTCTTGGCGAGCAGCATCGCGTAGCTGATCAGCGCGGGCTCGTAGTCGGGCACGAGCGTGTACGCCTGCCGGTAGCTCGCCGCCGCGCCGTTGTCCTTGAGCCGCTCCTGCACGACGCCGAGCGAGTAGAACGCCTGGTGCGAGCGGGGCTCGGCCTGCGTCGCCTGCTCGAAGAGGCCCTTGGCGGCGCGGAGGTCCCCGTTGGCGAAGGCCTGGAGCGCCTGCTGGTACAGGCCTGACGCCTGCCCGGTGAGCGCCGCGCGGGGGGGCGCTGGCGCCGGCGTGTCGCCGAGCCGCGCCGAGCTGGGGGCGTCGCTCATCCCGATCTGCGGCCTCCCCGGCGTGGGGTTGGCGCCGGCCACGATGGGCTGCGTGGGCGCCTTGGGCGGCGGGGTCTGGTCGCAGGCCGCGAGCGCCGTGGGGATGAGGAGCGCCGCGATCGCAGCGAGGAGGGTTCGCCCCTTGGATCCCGGGCGAGAGCGCTCTTGGTGACTGTCGGAGAACGCTCTCGGGCGTTCTCCAGGATGACGGTTCTTCATGGAACGACCGGGAGCGGCGAGGGGAGTTCGTCGGACTTGAGCGGCGGCGCCATGCCCGGCCGGGTCCGCAGGAAGACGCCGTCGGAGTACTGGAAGGGCGCCTTGGTCTCGGGATCGACCACGCCCTGGCTGAACTCGCGGAGCTTCGGATCGCCGAGGATGTTGGTGAAGAACGCCAGCCGCTGGATGGCGGTGTCGACGGCGGCGTTGCGCACCTTGAAGGCGCGCCCGAAGACGACCGCCTCGGTGTAGAACTTGACCATCGCCTTGTCGGCGTCGTTGAGGGAGCGCTCACGGGCCGAGCGCCAGTCCTCGCGGCGCTTCTGCCGGATGGCGTCGGCCTGCTCCTGGAGGTCCTCGCGGCCGCTGGTCTCGGCGAGCTTGAGCAGCTTCTCCTCCTTCTCGTTGTAGAGCTTGAGGCCCGGCGGACGCGCGTTGTAGAGCCCGGTGCGGCAGCCGTCGTAGAGCGAGCCCTGGCGCGCCTTGGCCGCCACCGACCAGGGGCGCGACTCGAACTTGGTGATGACCTCCTGGAGCTGGTTGAAGTAGGTCTCGGCCTTCTTGAGGTCCTCGTCGAAGGCCTTCTTCACCTTGTCGATGACGCCGGCGTAGCGGTGGTGCCCGGTGTCGTAGTCGAACTCGGCGTGGATCCTCTCGTCGATGGCCCCGAAGGCGCACTCGGCCGCCATGTCGGCCTGGGGTGAGCCGAACGCGGTGTTCCTGCCCTCCACCATCTTGGCCGTGGTGCGGAACTTCTCGAAGGCGCTGATGGTGCTCTTGCACCAGTCCACGGCCTTGGAGTCCTTGCCGGCCTTGCGGAGCTTGGCGCTGTGGTACGCCGCCATCACCGAGAACGCGGCCGCCTCGTTCTTGGCCTTGTTCTGGGTGTAGTAGTTGTCCATGGCGGCGATGGCCTTGAGCCGCTCGGTGCGGTTCGCCCCCTCGTCGAGGCCGTGCTCGTCCCAGCCCTTGAGGTCGGCGGAGGCCACCAGGTAGTCGATCTCGGCCTTCTTCTCGGCCGGCGGATCGAGGCCGAGCAGCGTGGAGCGCGCGGCGAGCATCTTGGCGTTGTCGCCGATGTTCGCGTAGAGCACGACCGCGTTCTGGGCGGCGTCGCGGCGCGCCGGCTTCTGGAAGCGCGCGTTCTTGGAGATCGTGTCGTACGACTCGGCCGCGCCGCGGTAGTTGAAGAAGAGCACGTACGCCGACGAGAGCGCGTCGTACGCCTGCTTCAGGAACTGCACCCGCGTCTCGTACTTCTTGGGCTCGGCGGCCTTGGGCGGGGTGACCGCCGCGTCGCCCTTCTCGAGCTTCCGGAGGCGATCCTCGTTGCCGTACTCCTTGATGAACAAGGTGTACATGTCGATGGCCTGGTCGTAGTCGCCGACCTGCTTGTAGGCGTACGCGCCGTTCATCGCGGCCTCGGGCGCCTCGTCACGGGACGGCGCGTTCTTGAGGGCGATCTGGTAGAGCGCCGCCGCCTCGCGCCAGACCTTGTTGCGCTCGGGGCCCTCGCTCATCTTCTCGGCCTTCTGGAAGGCCGTGTAGGCGTCGATGTAGTAGCCGCCGGACTTGATGTCCTTGGCCTTGTGCTCCGAGACCAGCTTCTGCTCGGCGGTGATCGCGCACGACTTCTGCTCCGACTCCTCGGCGAGCTTGCGGCTCCCGGGGATGTCGTGCGACAGCGCGGCGATGTCCATGAGCCGGCTCCACGCCTTGTAGCCCCAGCCGCTCTTGCCGCACTGGTCGTGGTAGATCGCCTCGAGCCGCTTGTGAGCGTCGGCGAACTGCCCGTAGAGGAAGTAATAGTCCGCCGCCTGGAAGGCGTAGAGGTCGGCGTTCTTGCCCTCGACCTTGCCCTCGCCGGCCTCCTTGGTGGTGTTGGCCACGTCGACGGCGGGCAGCACGCGCTGGATGTACTCGTCGCGGGCGGCGATGGCGGCCAGCACCTGGGGGGGCAAGGGATCCTTGATCACCTGGGTGGCGTCGCCCTCGCCGGTGGTCTTGACGGCGTCGCGGCGCTCGAAGCCCTGGGCCCCCTTGGTGCGGTCGTAGAGCTTGTACTGGTCGGTGAGCACCTGGTGCGCGGTGTCGACCACCATGAACGCGGCCGGCTGGAGGTACTTGTCGTCCTCGTTGGAGTCGCGCACGTCGATGGCGCTGCGGCGGGCCGCGTCGACCTCGTTGGGGGAGGGGGAGCGATCGAGCAGCACCAGGATGACGACGACGTTGTGGTTGGCGTCGGCGAGCCAGTAGCGGCTCTCGTAGGCGTCGGAGGCGTTGACGTCCTGCTTCAGGTAGCCGTCCCAGCCCTGGGCCGCGAGCTTGTACTCGGTGAGCGCGCGCTCGAGGAGGGGGTCGCGCGACTCCTTGTCGCCGATGCCGATGGCCTGCTGGATCAGCGCTCCGCCGGCGTTGGTGTGATCGGCGGCGGCGCGGCGGAGCCCGCCGTGCACCAGGCGATCAGCCGTCTGGAGCGCCTCCGGATCGTTCTTGTTGGCGTCGGTCCAGGGCGTGTTGCCGACGTACGCCGAGAGCTTGGTGCGGGCGCTCAGCGCCTTGGCCGCGTTGTCACGCCGCTCCGCGGTCCCCTCGCGCGACTGGGCGGTGAGCTTGTCGTAGATGTCGGCGATGTCGTTCTCGATCACCGGCGCGTCCCGGTGCATCGGCCACTTCTTGAGGATGAGCTCGTCGACCTCGATGGTGTTGCGGAGCTGGTTCAGCTCCTTGAACTCCTGGGCGAGGGCCTTGTAGATGTCGACGGACCACTTCTCGTTCTGGGGGATGAGCTTGGGATCCTGGACGCGCTCGATGGCCATCCGCATCTTCTGCTCGGCGACGTGCGGGTCGGTCTCCACGTCGAGGATGTCGTTGCGGGGGACGTAGGGCTCTTCGACCGCGGGGCCGCTGAAGTCGAGGTAGGTCAGCGCGCTGGCGATGTAGGTGTACGCCTCGGCCCGGAAGTCGGCACCGCTCTCGCCGGTCGCCTTCTCGATCTGGTCGGTGTAGCGGAGCAGGTCGATGAACTGGCGGACGCTGGTCTCGTAGCGCTGCTGCTTGAAGTAGGTCCAGGCCAGTTTGTACATCGACACGCCGTGGACCGGCGGCTTCTTGAACTTGATGGACTGCTGGTAGGCCGCCTCGGCGCGGTTGTAGTTGAAGGGGCCGCCGGCGGGGTCCACCTCGTTGAAGTGGTAGTCGCCGATCAACCACCAGACCTCGGCGAGGTAGCGCGGCTCGGCCCCCGCCAGCGTCTTCTGCGGGATGGCCTTGCAGCCCTCGCCGAAGGGGTTGCGGAAGGTCAGTTCGTCGTCGAGCGAGGTGTTGCCGGCGACCTCCTTCTCCTTGCCCTTCTTCCCGGGCTTGGCGGGCGCGGGCGCGGGGCGCCCGGCCTTGGCGAGCTTGCTGCCGTTGCCCATCCCGCCGCCGCCGATCGGCGTGGGGTGGCGCACCTCCCACCCGGTCCAGTAGTCACGGTCGTGATCCTGGGCCAGGCGCACGACCACGTCCTTCTCCGGGTCCCTGGAGTCGGGCGCCGTCGGGTAGGTGTACTGGTTGTGGCAGACGAGCGAGCGCCAGACCTGCTGCGCCTCGGGGAGGCGGCTCGAGTCGTTGTAGGCGTGCCCCAGGTAGTAGTAGATGCCCGCGAGCTCGCGGTACTGGGGAAAATCCTTGATGATCCGCTTGTACAGCGCGATCGCGGGCTTCAAGCCGACCGCCAGCTCCTCGCTGGAGTCGGTGTCGGTGCGGGCGCGCTCCTCGTAGAGGGCGGCGAGCCGGAACATGGCGTCCGGCGAGCTCTCGGGGTGAGCGTTGGCGCCGCTGTACTTGGCCACGAAGGCCTCGAGGCGACGGATCGCCTCCTCGCGGGCGTCGCGGAGGCCCTTCTTCTCGATGGCGATCTCGTTGTCGAGCGTCGAGAGCACCCGGCGGCGCCGGTCCTCGTAGTGGTGCTGGACGATCCCGGTGATGGTGCGCCGGTAGTCGCGGGCAGCCTTCTCGTAGGTGTCGGCCTCCTTTTCCAGCTCCTGCAGGGCGGCGAGCTGCTGGGGCGACGGCGGCGGCGGCGGCGGCGCCTGCTTGCGGGCCACCGTCGGCACGGGGGTCGGCACGTCGATGGGCGTCGTCGCGGCGGGCGGCAGAGCGACGGGAGCCACGGACGCCGACGGCGCGGCGGACGCCGAGGGTGCCGCGGACGCGGCGGCGGTCGCCGACGGCGCCGGAGCGCCCTTCCTGGGGGCGGCGCCAGGTGCCGTGGGCTTGGGGGTGGTCTGCGAGAACGCGCCCGGGGCGACGCCCAGGCCGATCGCCAGGGTGGCGACCAGCGCGAGTCGGGGTCTACGGCTCCTCATCACTTCTCCTCCTCGGAGTCGCCGCTGTCGTCGAGGACCTCGTTGAGCTCCTCTTTGAGCAGTCGGTCTTCCCTGGCGCGCTCGACCTGGAGGCTGCGCACGCGGGTCTGCTGCTCCTCGCGCACCTCCCACGCCTGCTCGGTGATGCCGACGTCGGCGCGGAGCACGATGTTGCGGAGCCGGTCGCGCACGAAGCCGAAGTTGCGCATCGCCACTTCGCCGACGACGAGGCGGGCCTCGCCGTCGAGCTTGTCGAGCTGGATGGTGTAGCCGACGACGGCGGACGTCTCGCGCTGCACGGTGTCGCGCGCGCCCTGCGTCTTCTTGGTCACCTCGCGCTCGAGCTCGGCGAGGGCGGTCTCCACCTTCGCGTCGACCGCGTCGGCCTGCTGGAGCAAGGGCAAGAGCCGCTGGGAGTAGCCCTGCAGCCTCGCCCCCGCGGCTCCGCTCGCGCCGAGGCGCACCTCGTTGCCGAGGGCCTCGCGGTAGGCGCGCCGCACCTCCGCGTCCTCGACGAACCGCTGATCGCCGAAGCCGACCTGGACGCGGCCCGCCGATACCATCTTGCGGAGCGCCTCCATCTGCTGGCGGTAGAGGGTGAGCTCGCGCTCGTTCTGCACCAGCTCCTGCTCGAAGCGGGCGACGCTGGCAGGATCGCGTACCACGCCCGACTGAGGCCCCTCGTGGAGCATGCGCCGCAGGCCGTTGACGATGGCCTGGAGCGAGTCCACCTGGAGGTTGAGGCGCTGCAGGCCCTGCGACGCGGAGTTCCACTGCTTGAGCGCCTGGTTCTCGCGCTCCTGGAAGTCGGCCTCGGTGGTGGGGATGACGCCGAGGCGCTTCTCGAGGGAGCGGCGCCGGGCGCGCCAGCTCCCGACCTCACCGGAGAGCGCCCCCTCGTCGACGTTGTCCATCCCCTGCCCCAGCGAGAGGCGGGCCAGGCCCACCCGGTTCTCCAGGGCGAGGGCCTTCTCCTCGCCGGCCTTGAGCTCGGGGAAGGCGCGCACGCGGTTGGGCGAGCTGAGCACCGCGTTGAGCTTCTCGATCATCTCGTTGGACTGCTTGAGGAGCTCGCGGCACTGGCTCACGTCGTCGATGACGGCGAAGGCGAGCGGCCCGTCCTCCGCCTCGCGCGCCCACTGCAGCGCCAGCGGGGGCAGGATCGAGCTCTGGTCCAGCGACTCGAGCTGCTCCTGGCTGAGCTTGTCGTAGTACACGGCCGGATCGCTGGTCGAGCCGAGGAAGGCGTCCACCTTCTGTCGCATCGGATCGTAGGTGCTGCGGACGCCGTCGTAGACCTTGAACGACTTCTCGAACTGGCCTGCGCGCAGCATCAGGTCGGCGCGGAGGAGCTGCCCGTCGGCGATGTTCTGGCTGTTGGGGTCGGCGATGGCGAGCACCTCGAGGGCGCGCTGGGCGCGCTCGACGTCGCCGAGCCGGACGTACACCCAGGCGAGCTCGTAGAGCATCGTGCCGAACTCGGACGAGGAGCGGTCGATGTGGTTGTAGGCCTGCACCGCCTGCGCCCACTGATCCGCCTCGTAGAGGAGGCGGCCGATGGCCAGCCAGGAGAGATCGATCACCTGCCGGTGCTCGGCGGTGTCGGCCGGGAGCCGGGTCGCCTTCTGGAACTGATCGATGGCCTTGACGTACCGCGTCGGCGGGACGGCTGGCGGCGCCTCGCCCTCCGCGACGCGGACCGGCGGCGGCGTCGCCTCCTTCACGTCGATCAGCCCGAGGAGGTACTGGGACTGGTGGAAGTACTCGCTCGCGGCGTCGACGGCGGCCAGTGACGCGCGGGCTCCGGCCCAGTCCTTGCGAGCGAAGAGTCCCTTGCCCCTGGCGTAGGCGAGCCCGCTGCTCACCGCGCCGGGCGGGATCTTGTTCATCGACACGAAGATGGCGTCGAGCTTGTCGTAGTCCCGGATCCGCATGGTCACGTCGACGAGGCGACCCAGCGCCTTGGGGACGTACTGCTGGAAGCGGAGCTCGCCGCTCTTGTCGACGATCTCCTTGAACGAGCGTCGCGCCGAGTAGTACTGCTTGGCCTTGAAGTAGGCCTCGCCGAGGAGCGCCAGCGCGTCGGGGTAGGCGGTCGGGTGATCGGGGAACTTCTCGATCACCTCGTTGAGGACCATGATCGCCCGGGTGTAGTCCTTGGAGCCGATCAGCAGGACGGCGTCGGCGATGCGCTGCTCGGGGGACCGCTCCTGGGCGCGGGAGCTCTGGATGGCCTGCTGGATGGCGCCGAGCCCCTGCGAGACGCCCGCGATTTGCTGCGTGGCGCCGCTGAAGGCCTGCTCGGCGTCGAGCGCCCGTCCCTCGCGCGGAGCCCCGGCGAGCGTGCCGCCGAACACGACCAGCGCCAGGGCGGAGCGCGACGCGAGCGACCAGCGCGACGGCACCGACCTCCGAACCGACAGCGTGTACTCATCTCGCATCGTGGCCTCGACCGTGCTCCGTCTCGAACTCTGGGGATCGGCGTGCGGTGTCATCGGGGAGCGGTCGCGGAGCGCTCTCCGGCGCTCCGCAGGATCCCGGGGTGCATCACCGCGGGCCCGCGGCAGGAGCCCCGGGCGCCGCTTGCGGGGGCCCGACGGGCTGCGCAGCCGGCGCCGGCGCGCCGGAGGAGTCGGTCAGCCCGGCGACGATCTTCTCCGCGTAGCGGACGGCGGGCCGCTCCTCGAGCGGCGTGGTGACGCCGCCCTTCTCGAACGAGACCGCCTCGAGGTTGACGGTCTTGCCCTCGACCGCGGTGAACGAGTGGCTGGAGCGCACCTCGAAGCGGTAGCCGCGGAGGTAGGAGAAGACGCCGTACCCGTTGCCCTGGAGGTTGACGAGCACCTGGAGCGTGTGGTCCCCGGGCGGCACCGAGCCGTTGAAGATGGGGATCTCGGCCTGCTCGGCGAGCGCCCCCGACTGGTCGGTCTTGTTGTACTGCACCGCACCATCGAGGACGACGAGCACCCGCGTCACCCGGAAGGCGCTGGAGAGCTCGTTCTGAAACTTGATCGTGGCCCGCGATCCGGCGCCGCCGCCCGAGAGGATGGTGTCGCTGAGGAGCGAGAGCCGGGTGTGGCTGCGCCGGATCTGCTCCTTCAGCTCATCGATGCGCTGCTCGAGATCGCGGAGCCGCACGGCGTACGTCGGGCCATCCATGGCCGGCGCCGCGGCGCCACCAGCGACCGCCACCGCGCCGCCAGGCCCCGGGGCTCCTCCAGGCGCGACCGGTCCACCCGCCACGGCCGGTCCCTTGGGAGCCCCGGAAGGGGCTGCGCCCGGACCTGCAGCGGGCTGGGTCGCGGGCGTCGCGCCGGTGCCGGCGCCCGGCGCAGGACCTGCCTTGGCAGCGGTGGATCCCGCAGGCGGCGGGGAACCGGCCGGGCCCGCGAGAGCCCCTCGCTGACCGGCGAACGCCATCAGCATCGATGCCCCCACGGCTACCAGGGCGTTGTTGAGTCGCATCGAAGAAATCCCCTTTTCTGACCCCGCGGCGCGGGCGCAATAACCAAGACCTCGGAGGCAGTGTAGTGGGCCGGCCCGGACGGGCGCAACGACCGACCGCCTCCGAAGCTTGACCCAGCGCCCCACCGGAAACAGCATCCACGATGCCCCAGTACCCGACGGAATCCTGCTCCGCGGGGAGCAACCGCCCCGAACGCGGCGGTTTTCCCGCCTCCAGACCTCCCTGACGCCCCGGTGGCGCAGCCCACCGGGCCCGGGCGAGGCCGCCACCCATCAGGCTTCCGCGACGGGCGGCACCGGCTGGCTCAACGGCGGAGCGGTTCCCTGTTAAGGTAGCCGCCGTGCCGGGACCTGCTTTCAGATCCTTGGGTGAAGACGCGCGTCGAAGGGAAGACCGCGTGACGCCCCCCCCTCCCGGCGCTCCGCAACCGGAGAGCTGACGGGTGGGTCCTATCGCGCGTGAGGAGGTGACCGACGAGGTCCTGATGATGCGCTTCCAGGGCGGGGACCGCTCCGCGTTCGGGTCCCTGGTCAAGAAGCACAAGACGGCGATCTACAACTTCGTCCTGCGGCTGGTGCGGTCGCCCTCCGCGGCGGAGGATCTGGTCCAGGACGTGTTCGTCAAGGTCGTGCAGAGCGCCGTCGACTTCAAGCACGAGTCGAAGTTCTCCACCTGGGCGTACACCATCGCGCGGAACATCTGCATCGACCACCTCCGCAAGATGGCCCTCCGGCAGCACCCCTCGCTCGATCAGGTCCGCGGGGACGCGAGCAACGGGGGCGACGGCCCGACGCTCCTCGACCGCACCGCCGACACCCACCCGGGCGCGGCCGTGGAGCGGACGGTCATCGGGACCGAGCTCGGCCAGCGCATCGCGCGCTGCGTCGAGGCGCTCCCGGACGAGCAGCGGGAGGTCTTCCTGCTGCGCGAGATCGCCGACCTGCCCTTCAAGGACATCGCCGGCATCGTCGGGGTGCCGGAGAACACGTGCAAGAGCCGGATGCGCTATGCCCTGGAGCGCCTGCAGGAGGGGCTCGCCGAGTACGAGGACTATGCTCGGGCGCTCCGTTGAGCAGTGAACGATGGGGGCTCCGCCCCCAAACCCCCGAGGCCGTTGAACGATGGGGGCTCCGCCCCCAAACCCCCGACACGATGGACGGGGGGGCCCTACCCTGACCCCGAGCAGAGTGCGCGGGGACGACTTATCAAGATGGAGTGAGCCTTACGAGGCGGTGAGCGGATCATGGATTGCGAGAAGTTCGACCTGCACGTCATCGACGCGCTCTACGACGAGCTCGATGAGCTGACGCACGCGGCGCTCAAGCGCCACGTGGAGGGCTGCTCTCGCTGCGCGGGCGTCTACGCGGGCCTGCGTGCCACGCGTGAGGTCGGCGTGCTGCCCCTCGTCGAGCCGCCGGACGATCTCGAGGCCCGCATCCTCGACGCGGTCGCCGCCACGCAGCAGCAGACCCCCCTCCACAAGAGGGTGCTCCGCGGCCTCGCCTGGGCCGGCAGCCACGCCATGCGCCCCCAGCTCGCCATGGCCGCCATCTTCTGCCTGGTCATCGGGTCGAGCCTTGCCCTGCTCCGCGCTCGCCCCGGCACCGTCGGGCCGGTGAGCGTCACCGAGCACGGCTCCCCCTCCCCCGAGCCCGCCGAGGTCGCGGCCGCTGCTCCCGCCGCGCCTCCTGCCGGCGGCGTCGTGGGAGGAGCGCGCGGAGCGGCTGCCACTGCAGCCGCAGCCGACGCCCCGGCAGCTTCAGCCCCCGAGGGCGTCGCCGGGAAGGCCATCGCGACCAAGGGCGGCGATGATGCGCGCGCGGCCCTCGCCGACGCCCGCGCGGTCCGCGACGGCAGCGGCTGCCCGGCCGCGGTGGCCAAGCTCGACGCGGTCGCCGTCGCCTTCTCCGGCAGCCAGCCCGCCGCCGACGCGATGTGGGACGAGGCGAGCTGCTACAAGCAGATGGGCGAGGCGCAGAAGGCGCAGCAGCTCTTCCTCGCGCTCCGCTCCACCGGCTACCGCGAGCGCGCCGAGCAACAGCTGGCGTCGAGCGAGACGAACAGCAACGTGCAGAACCGGATCGCCGCGAGCCCGGCGGCCGCCGCGCCTCCACCCCCTGCCCCCGTCGCCGCGAAGGCAGCGGCGCGCAGGGCGCTCATGGCGGATGACGCGGCCCCGGCTGCGGCTGCCGGCGCCACGCCGGAAAACGCCAAGGCTGCGAAGCGCCCGGCGGCGGGAGCGACCAACCCGCGCGCGCCTGCGGCTCCGGCGCCGCGGGCGGCGTCTCCCAGCGCGGCCGGCTTCGCGCCGTAATTGGCGGGTTGAATCCTGGCGCGCGGGGCCGATGGCCTGGCGGGCCCGAGGGGATCCCTGGCGCGCGGGCTGGACAACCTGGCGCGCGGGGCCGATGGCCTGGCGGGCCCGAGGGGATCCCTGGCGCGCGGGCTGGATGACCTGGCGGTCGGGCGGGACGGCCTGGCGGTCGGGCCGGACGACCTGCCGGTCGGGCCCGACAGCCTGGCGGGCCCGAGGGGATCCCTGGCGCGCGGGCCGGACGGCCCGGCGATCGGGCTGGACGACCTGTCGGTCGGGCCGGACAGCCTGGCGTGCCCGAGGGGATCCCTGGCGCGCGGGCCGGACGACCTGCCGGTCGGGCTGGACGACCTGTCGGTCGGGCCGGACAGCCAG
>Ga0302267_10001568_pt1 | contig 28932 bp, 22 predicted proteins | sample III_Bog_E1_3_FD_194555 | JGI IMG/M metagenome (GOLD analysis project Ga0302267, IMG submission 194555) | Peat permafrost microbial communities from Stordalen Mire near Abisko, Sweden - III_Bog_E1_3 | ecosystem: Environmental > Terrestrial > Soil > Wetlands > Peat | place: Sweden: Abisko...
ACCTGGTAGTGGTCATTTCCCTCAGGTGCTAAAGCCCAGGGTCATATTCGATCATTTCCGGCACGACTGAAGTCGTGCCCTTTCAAAACTCACCTTGCAAAAAGGACTCCTCAATACAGCCCCGGCTCCCCCGCCGGTCTCGTCTTCCACCGCCGGTGAATCCACAGCCATTGGTCAGGATAGCGCCGAATCCAGCTCTCGATCGCCTGCGTGCATAGCTCGGTCCCCGCCAGGATGTCCGCCTGCGCATCCTCAGTGTGCGGAATCTCGATCTCCGGCCCAAAATGCAGCACGTATTTCCGCTCCGCAGGCTCCCAAAGCATGAACCCCGGCAGCACCGCCGCGCCCGTCTTCCGCGCCACGTGCGCCAGTCCCGTAGCCGTGCAGGCATCGCGGCCAAAGAACTTCACAAACGCGCCCTGCGGCGGAGTCATGTTCGTATCCATCAGAATGCCAACCGTCTGGCCAGCCCGCATCGCCATCAGCAGCCCACGCCCAAAGTCGTCTTTATGCAGCACCCGGTTGCCGTGCAGGCAGCGAATAGCGTTGACATACTCATCCAGCCGCCGATTGTCGAGCCGCCGAATGACCATCCCCATTGGGTGGCCCATCAACGAGTGATAGAAGCTCGATAGCTCCCAGGCGCCCAGATGTCCGGTTACGATCAGGACCCCTTTGCCTCGCGCCTGCGCGGCCAGATAGTGCTCCAGGCCCTCGGTGCGAATCCAGTCGCGGGTATTCTCCGCAGTGTAGCGAGTCATGCGGCAAAACTCGACCAGTTGCCAGCCGAGATAGGTATAAACGCCGCGCAGAATTCTCTTTTTGGCTTCAAACGGAAGTTCAGGAAAAGCAAGTTCCAGATTGCGCACCCCTACTCGTCGCAGCCGCCCAAAGCCCCAGTGAACGCCGAAAGCGAGCATCCCGGCAAGCAGGCGCGCCAATCCGCGCGGCAGCCGCCCCAGAAAGCGCGCCACGGCCACCACCAGCCAATACTCCAGATTTTCCCGCATCGAAGGCAAAGATTAGTTTAGCGTCTCACCCAACCTCAGGGTTCGCATCTACTGGCGTTTCTTTGACTCGATAAAGTAGTGCGCAACACCGCGCACAAACGGCACAGCACCGTCAGGAACCGCGACACTGCCTTTGAGAATGGATTCGAACTGATGCGGCGCGCCAAAGTAGAGCTCCGTATCTTCTGAGTTCTGGCTCACGCTGGTGCCGTCCAGGTCGATCCCGGCAAACAGGCCTTTGCTGCGCGAGTAAGTCAGCAACTCGGCGCTCATCTTCCAATCGGTTGCGGCCTGGGTGTTGCGTCCCACCGGCCCGGCAGAGGCAGCCGCATCGCCGCCAATTTTGAACTTGTCTTTCAGCAGGTCCTGGAAGCCGCGCTCGTTTACCGCAACCAGCACCAGGTCGGTGGATTGGCCGCCTATCTGAAACCCGAAGGACCCGCCAGCCATGCGGATAAACACCGGCGCGCTCCAGCCCTTGCCGGTGCGGCAGGTCACGACTCCCTGGCCATACTGCGCGCCAAAAACAAACGCGCCCTTGATCAGGCCGGGCACCACGCCAACGCAGGTAGCCTGCTGAAGAATATTCATGGGGATGCCGCTATCCTGGGCAGCCATAATCTGGTCCAGAACCAGCTTGGCCGCATCAACGCGGGCTTGCAAATCCTCGCGCGTCGAGCCGGCGAACGCAGCGGAGGGGACCGTGAGGCATATCGAGAGCAGGGCGCAGATTAACGCAACCGTCTTCTTCATATTCAAATCCTTTCCTGTCCGCGGCCATTCGCGGCGCGGAGGATTCCTGAAACAGTCTACAGAATTCACCTGCGAAAATTCGTCATGATCCATGCGTCAGCCCGCTCGCGACGGCCATAACAGAAAATGCGAGCTGGTTTGCCGCGCAGCCGCACGGCATTCGCACATAGCAAATGCGGCTTGGATCGCCCCTGAGATTTAGATGCATGGATTTGCGTGAGGGAGGGCTGGACGGCCACATCACAGAGTGGGTTCGCCTATCGGGTCACGGAAAACAAAAAAAGAGGAGTTCCCAGGCTTCATGGAAAACATGCTGCCTGGGAACTCCTTTCCCCAGATCTGCGTTGTTTCTGTAATTGAGTCTGTGGGAAACAAGAGAATTGCGCAACGTTACAAAGGGAGTGTAGACCAAAGTAACATGATTTATTTACTTAAGAGTAAATAGTTCCCGCAGTCAGGATTCCCCCGTGAAATCGTCCGTGCTGTGTTGGGCCTGGCGGCGGTCGCCTACTCCGAGACTCGCGGAAATCGAAGGATTCAGCGCGCGAATGGAAAGCTCAATCCGGTTTTCCGCGCCAGTCTTGCGCATCAGGCGGCCCACATAAGCCTTTACGGTTCGCTCTTCAATTCCCATTTGGCGCGCAACCTCCCGATTGGAATGGGCCCGCAGAATCAACTCCAGCACCTGGCGCTCTCGACCCGTCAGGTGAGGATCGTTGGTCAGGCTTGAATTGGAAGCCCTCAGCAGACGATCGATCAGTTTCGATAACAATCGCTGCGGTGCCCAGATGGAACCGCCGGTGACCGCTTCAATGGCCAAACGCACTGTTTCCGGCCCGGCGGTTGGGGCAAGATATGCCCTGGCGCCGGCAATAATCGCCTCAAGAACCAGGTTGTCGTCCCCTTCAGGGCCAACCACGATCAAACGGATAGCGGGACGCGCGCGCCGAATCACGCTGAGAGTGGGCAATGAGTTGGACGAAGAAATAAGGTCGACGACAAGATACTCGACATTGGCCTCGGTGAGCAGAAACTCCATGCTCCCGGTTACGGGAACAAGCTGGGCATGTCCCTTTTCGGCGGGTTGATCGAAGATGCTTACCAGCCCTTCAAGGCGCATCGGTTCATCGGTAATCAAACCGATCCTGATCTGGCCAGGTTTGCGAATCGCGCACATGGTGCTCCCCGTCTGGAGGCAGGAAGACTGGGCCCGTCGCGGAGGATAGGGCGCAACACTCCTAAATCCCCCGCGAAACCTGCTAACTGCTCAACCGATTCGACGATTCCCCCGAAAGTTCAACCCTGAAACTTGTGAAGAACGATCCCCTGCTGTTTCCCGCATTTCCCCTGGCGATCGATGATTCTGTTGTTCACAATAGTAAAAATCCTCAATCCGTATGAAACCCCGCGGTCGGATCCACAGGAAGATAGGCATTAGGAGAATACGCACTCGCGAACGAGCTTTCTCGCTGCAAGGCTCAATCGCTCGGTACTCGATAGCCTGCTCCCCCGTCCTGCGATCCCTCAGACTCGACGTGTCTCTCCCGAACCGTACCCCAACCCCAGAGGCTCCGGCACTACCCGCGCTGACTCAGATTGCCCTTGAATGTTTCATGTTACGAAAAAATCCAGGCAAATAACAATAGCGCACTTGGGTCAGCATCTACCCTGAAAGTGGTGCCGAAAGCCTCGCCGCCCCGGATTTCCTCAGGGAAAACAGCGGATTGGCCGCGCCATTGTTACAAACTCAGTAAAACGTGTAGCATCAAAGCCGCAGGTCGTAGTACATTCATTCAAGTCGGGCCAAAGAGGTCACTCCATTGATTAAGCAGGACATCGTCCATCATGTAATCGAGCGTACAGGCCTGCCGCGAACCAAGGCGGAAGCCGCGGTGGATACGGTATTCGAGGGTCTCAAGGAGGCTCTCGCCACCGGAGAGCGCATAGAACTGCGCGGATTCGGAGTTTTCAGCGTCCGCGCCCGCAAAACAGGCATTGGCCGCAATCCCCGCACGGGCACCGAGGTCAGCATTGCCCCCGGGAAGGCGGTCCGCTTCAAACCGGGTAAGGAACTCCACACTTTGGAATCGGACGGCGCGCCGAAAGCTTGAGGCCGCATCCGCTCCGGCTTGGCTTCCGTTGGCCGCACAGCGGCGGAGCAGCAGGACCCACCTCAGCAGCACCGTGCCCCACCTTTGCGCCTTTTTCCTGGCGCAAAGTTGGAATCGCACCCAGGTTTGCGGTTCGCTTTAATCTCCGTTTCTTTGTAGGCGCCACGCCCTCGGCGGCACGGAAGCGAAGGAGCCCAGGTGCGTTCTAGTCTCAGGAAGTATGGCGTGCCGCTGTTGCTGCTGCTCGCCAGCCTGGCTACCACCACCGCCAACGGCGCCCGGTTCATGCAGAATTTTCTTCACGGCCTGCCGCCGGTAGCGCGAGATAGCGACCTGTGGCCATGGGGCTGGCTCGCCTGCCATCCGGAGCTCTTCAAAACAGGCTGGGCGTTCTCGGCCTCGCTGCTGGGCATTCTTCTCATTCACGAATTCGGCCATTACCTTGCCTGCCGCTGGCACGGCATCCGTTCCACGCTGCCCTGGTTGCTGCCGGCCCCAACGCTCAGCGGCACCGCTGGCGCGATTATTCAGATCCGTTCGCAAATTCCCAACCGCGACGCTCTCATGGATGTGGGAATCTATGGCCCGCTGGCCGGTTATTTGGCATCGACAGCCGCAGTTGCGGTTGGATTTGCACTCAGCATTCCGGCTGCTGCCAACGCGCCGGCCGCCCTGGTCCGCTTTAGCGGTTCGCCGCTCACCATCCGCCTGGCGCATGCGCTGCTGACGCGCTGGCGCCCCTCCCTCCCATCCTTCGAACACCTTACCCCGCATCCCGTTCTCGTGGCCGGCTGGATCGGCCTCTTCATTACCTCCCTGAACCTCATCCCCGGCGGTCAGCTCGACGGCGGACACATTTTGTATGCGGTCTCGCCGCGCCTGCACAAGGTGTTTACCAACTGCCTGCCCGTTGTGTTGTTCCTCGCCGGAACCATTTTCTGGGCCGGCTGGATTCTCTGGGGCCTCGTTCTATTCGTTCCCGCCATGCGCCACCCCAGGGTCGCGCGGCAAACCGAATTGCACCGTGGACGGCTTGTTCTGGGCGCAATCGGCCTGGCAATCTTTCTGCTCACGTTCACCACCACACCGTTTTACGACAACTCTCTGCTGGATATCTTTCACGTCGAACTGTTCCACCGGGCGTGGTAACCGTGGGGCAGTTCGGGATCCGAAAGGGATGCCTTGAGATACGCTCGATCTGCCCCACAACAGCGTATTTCCTTCCAGAGATACCCCTTATCGTGCTATAGCTTGCGAAGGCATCCCCGATTCATCACGACCGCATGAAAAACATCCCAATCCTGCCTATGCTGTTCCTGTTGTGCGCCGGCGTCGCGTTGCGCGCCCAACCAGCCGCCGCGCCCTCCGACGACTCCACAGGTTACACCCTCATCGACCGTGCGCACGCAGGGGATTGGATCACCGATGTCAGCAGAGGCTGGGCGGTTCACGAAGGGGACGACCCGGCGTGGGCCAGCCCCAATTTCGACGACTCTGCATGGGAAACGGTGCGGCTCGATGACCTTGGGCCCTCGCGGGCGGGCTGGCGCTGGTATCGGCTACACGTCACGCTGCATGAAAACCATCCCGATCTCTTGTTGCTGATCATGGGCGGCGATGGAACATATGCGCTCTATGTGAACGGCGTCGCGGTCTCCGGACCAGAAATACGATCGAGCCTTCGTGTGAGCCGTCCCACCGAACGTACCGTACCGTTGAATGTGCCGGGAACCGACCTGGTGATTGCGTTGCGCACGCATACGCCGCCGAGCTACGCCAACTGGCATCTGCCCCAATTCATGACTGTATCCATCGGCACTCCGGATGCGGTCGAAAGCCAGCGCCAGGGAATGCAAAGCGGAAGGCTCTATGCCGCATTTCCGGTGATCGCTATCAACCTGCTGATGATGCTTGCCGGCATCGGCGCTTTCGCGCTGCATCGCAGCCAGCCGAATCAGTCCGAATACCTGTGGTTGGGCCTGTATCTCTTCCTGCTGGGAGCGTCGAACTTGCTGTGGGGCTGCCAGCTCAACGGATTGTTGCCGCTCTCGCTTAACTTTCTGGTCGGCGATCCGCTCATCTACGCCTTCACCATTGCGCAAATCGAGTTCACCTACAGCTTTGGCGGCCGGCGGGTCAGCCTGCCGTGGCGCTTCTATCAGGCGCTGCTGCTTGTGCCTCTCATCCTCGTCTGGATGCAATGGGAGGGGCGGCTGCCGGGAACCATTTACCTCCTCATCGAAGCATCCGTCATCCTGCCGGCGGCGCTGCTCCTGCCGATTCTGCTCTTCCTCTGGTACTGGCGCGGAAATCGCGAAGCGGCATGGCTGATTCTGCCCAGCCTTTTGCCAGCCGCCAACATAGCGCTCGGCGACCTCGGGTCAATCTCCATTTTTCTTGGATGGCATCGCCTCGATTTCCTGGATGAAACAATTCAAATCGGCGCCGCTCAGGTGCAGGCAAGCGACCTGGGTTGTTTGCTTTTCCTGCTGGCGATTGCCGTAGTCATGTTCTTTCGCTTCACCCGCGTTAGCCGGGAACAGGCCCGTTCGGCGGCGGAATTGGGAGCGGCGCGCGAAATTCAGCAGCGGCTGGTGCCCGCTTCGCTGCCCACGCTTGCTGGATTCGAACTGGAGGCTGCTTATCTTCCCGCGCAAGAGGTCGGCGGAGATTTCTACCAGGTGCTTCAGCAGCGGGATGGCTTCGCGCTGATTGTTGTGGGCGACGTGAGCGGCAAAGGCCTGAAGGCCGCAATGACCGGCGCGCTGGCGATTGGCGCGCTACGGACACTTGCCGCAGAGAATCTCAGTCCCGCGGCGCTGCTGCTGCGCCTGAACAGGCAGATGCTCACCACGCAGGAGAGCGGCTTTATCACCTGCCTCTGCGTCCGATTGTCTCCCCAAGGTGCTGTAATCATGGCCAATGCCGGCCACCTGTCCCCCTATCGGCGCGGGGAAGAGATTCCGATTCAATCAGGCTTGCCGCTAGGCCTCGCCGCCGACGCTGAATATGCCGAAACCACTCTCCAGCTCGTGCCCGGCGACATGCTCACCCTGCTCTCCGACGGCGTGGTCGAAGCCATGAACGAGCAGCATCAGCTCTTTGGTTTCGAGCGTACATGCGCCATCAGCGCGCAGTCCGCGCACCACATCGCCGAAGCCGCCCAGCGATGGGGCCAGGAAGACGACATCACCGTGCTCACCGTCAGGAGCGTCTCCGCATGACCCCCGCTTTCCTCGTAATTTCTGGCGTCCCGCTATTGCAGCGGCTGTTTCCGCCCATGCCATTGGCCGAGCAGATGCAGTTCACGCCGTTCCTGATCCTGGGCGTGCTGATGTGCTGCCTGGCGGCGGCCTTTCTGGCGCTGTGGCGGGCAGCGCAGGATTATCGCGTCTTCCGGACTCTGGGCGTATATTACCTCCTTGTTGGAAGCGAGCTGTTCCTGCGGTACTTTGGCGGGGAGCTCCCTTACTGGTCTTTGAGGGCCATAGCATCGGGTCTACTGGTTGCGGTCGCGGGCGAGGCAATGCAGGTTCCGCGCCGCCGCTGGACATTGCTTTTCTGGCCGATATGTCTGTTCTTTTCAATCGCAGTATGGTTTCCGCCCCTGGCTTTCACCCACGATTGGCCGGTGATCGTATCTGAGTTCCCACTCGCGATTCTTACCATCCAGAGCCTCAGGCGCGGAAATGCACGGGACAAGATCATCGCTGCCTCATTCTTGTTCTTTTTGGCGGTGCGTCTCACGCTCTTCGACTTCATCCAGAGACTGACAGGAATAAGGAACTACGCCAAAATCGGTGGTTGGCTATGGCCGTACACAAGCTGCACGCTAACCGCTCTGGGTGCTGTGACGCTTGTCATTCTGGTGCGCGACCTGATCCATGACCGTAGCGAAAAGCAGCGCCTGGCCGCGGAGTTGGCCGCAAGCCGCGCCGTGCAGCAGATACTCATCCCAGAACAGACTCCGGAGATACCGGGATTCACGATTGATGCTGTGTATGAGCCGTATGGCGAAGTGGGTGGGGACTTCTACCAGATACTGCCGCTGGTCGATGGTGGGGCACTGATTGCGATTGGGGATGTGAGCGGAAAAGGGATGCCGGCGGCGATGATGGTGAGCCTGCTGGTTGGGACACTGCATGCGCTGGTGGAAACCACCACCAGCCCCGGCCAGCTTCTCGCCGGACTGAACCGGCTTGTCCAGGGCCGCAGCCACGGCGGATTTACCACCTGCCTGATTCTGCGCATAGCGCCCGATGGTGCGGTAACCTTCGCCAACGCGGGGCACATTTCTCCATACTTTCATGGCAAAGAACTACCGTGCGAAGACGGCTTGCCGCTAGGGCTGGTCGCCGCCAACTCCTACCCTGAATCCAGCTTCCTGCTTAGCGCCGGAGAGCAGTTAACATTGCTGACGGATGGCGTAATCGAGGCTCGCAACGGGGCTGGCGAGCTGTTTGGCTTCGACCGTACGGCCGCAAACGCGAGCCTGACTGCGGAAGCGATTGCACAGCAGGCGCAGGCCTTTGGCCAGGACGACGATATTACGGTGCTGACGGTAGTGCGGATGGCGACTGCATAAGGTATTTCTTGTGGCCCAACTCGCTACAGGGCGCGCTGGCGCAAGAACGAGGGAATATTCCGCGCCCCCTGGGTTACGGCGACAATTTCGATGAAGTCGATTTGGACGCGATAGATAATCAGGTACGCGCCTACCGGCCAGAAGAGGACTGGATATTCAGTGAGGTCTTTTCTTTTGTGTCCCATACCAGGAGTTCGGGCAAGCGCGGCGAATGCGTCAAAGAGCTTGCCGACCCATCGGTCGGCGGCGTCGATGTTGTCGTGAGCGATGTATTCCCAAATCTCGTCTAGGTCGAACTCGGCCCCGGTGCTGAGAACGTACTCCATCATGCGCTGCGCTTTCTCCGCTCCCGGGACTTGTGCTCAAGCCGTTCCCGCACTGCGCCGGGCTCGACGCGCTCTCCCCGGTCAAGCGATGCCAGCCTTGTCCCCAGTTCCTGATTGAAGACGGCGATCTGCGCACTCCGCGCCCGGTCGTGCTCTTCGAGGAGCCGCAAGGCCTCGCGGACGACCTCGCTGGCGGAATTGTAGCGACCGGATTCCACTTTGCCGGCAACGAATTTGTCCAATTCGGGGGTCAACGAGATATTCATGGGCGAAAGCTCCTGATCTTGATGGTGGACTGGATAACAAGGTTTGTCAATCTTTGTTATTCGGTGCCCACGCAATCCCGGGTCTACTAGGCCAGACCCGGCGCACCTGACAAAACTCAAGCCCGCGAAGAAACGCTGAGATCCTTAGGCATGCACCTTCCGTCCCTGATCGAGATAGCATTGCTGCTCGCAGCATTCTTAGCGCTCTATGCGCTATACCTCATTCTGCTCATTGTGCATGAGGCAGGGCATGCTTTGGCTGGGTTCTCGCTTGGGTTGCGATTTATCAGCGTAAGAGTCGGGCCTGTTCAATTCGAGCGGCCCGGACACATGAAATGGGATTTGCGCTGGAATGCATTCTTCAAGGGCGAAGCGAGAATGTTACTCCGCAGAATGCCGAGGCACGGAGTTTGGTGCCGCTACGCGATGTATATATTCGCAGGCCCAATGGCGAACTTGTGCGCTGGAATTCTTGCGGTGCCATTCTCGCTTAAGGCAACCATTTTGTCCGCTCCGCTGACTTTCTTCATTATGGGCTCCGCCCTTATGACAGTGGCTAACCTGATTCCCGCGCAAAGCGGAGGGTCAGAGAGCGATGGCAAGAAGCTATGGCACCTATTCTTCAGTAGGACGCGAAGGAGAGACGTGCTATTTCGGTTCACCTTCGTCGCACGTATGGAAGAAATCCTGGTCAATTTACGCTCAGGAAGGCTTCAAGAGGCGCTCGATCAAGCCGATGAGCTCGTCCAAGATGGGCAAGAAATCCCTTCAGTCTTGGCCGATGCCCAAATGACGAAGCGGCTCTCCGACTTTCGCGATCTCCTTCAAAAGGGAACAGAAGGCGTCCAGACAATTGCCTCTGAACCTATTGAGAGTATGCCCTAGCCCGCCGGCTTTCCTTCCTAAGCAGCCCGATTGAACGGCTCGATCTTTGGCAGTTTCTTCTTGGATGCCTGCCAAATATCGTAGTCGGCTTGCAGTTCATACCAGATTTCAGCGTGAGTGCCAAACGCGGCGGAAAGACGCAGTGACATTTCGGCCGAGATGCCTGCCCTGCCATTGAGGATGCGGGAAAGCGTAGCGCGCGAAACCTTCAAATGTCTGGCGGCAGTTGTTACGTCCAACTCGCCTAGAAACTCCCGTAGCACTTTGCCCGGATGTGGCGGATTGTGCATGCGCATATCGTTTCTCCTAGTGATAATCCTGATAGTCGACGAGAATCGCATTCTCGCGTTCAAAGGTAAAGGTCAAACGCCAATTGCCATTCACCTTCACAGTCCAATGGCCCTTGAGATCACCGCGCAACGGGTGCAGTCCCCATCCCGAAGCATTCATGTCGCTTGCGTTCTTGGCACGGTTCAACTGAAAGAGCTGAACGGAGAGCTTGGCGGCATGGGAAGGTTGAATTCCAGCTTTGCTTCCGGTAGTGAAGAACTTTTCGATCCCACTATGCCGGAAGCTCTCGATCATGCGTATAGCGTAGCGCTCCAGTTCTCACTTGTCAAGCATATCGACCCGCACTCTCACATTAACCGCAGCGCGTCCACATCCACCACTACATTCCTTCGCGGAACGCCCGCCGCGTCCGCATGAGCCAGCATCGCCCGCAATGCCGCATTTAAAGCTTTCCGCGATCCAGCCTTCAAAATCATATGGAACCGATAGGTCCCCTTGATCCGCGCAATCGGCGCAGTGCATGGCCCCAGCACGCGAACCCCTTCCGGCGCCGCCTTCTCGAACCACTTGCCCAACTCCGCCGCCCACCTCGCAGCCTCTTCCAATTTGGCCGACTGCACCAGCACATTCGCCAGCACGCCAAACGGTGGGTAGTGCATCCAGCGCCGGTACTTCAGTTCGCGCTCCACAAAGCTCGCGTAGTCATGCTTGCTCGCCGCCACAATCGCATAGTGATCGGGATAGTAAGTCTGCACCACCACGCGCCCCGGCAAATCGCCTCGCCCCGCGCGGCCTGAGACTTGGGTAAGCAGTTGAAAAACCCGCTCCGCCGCTCGAAATTCCGGCATCGACAACGCGTGGTCGCAGCCCACCACGCCCACCAGCGTTATGCCATGGATGTCGTGCCCCTTGGCGATCATCTGCGTCCCAACAAGCAGGTTGATCTCGCCGGAATGCAGCCGTGCCAGCAGTCGTTCCATATCGTAGCGTCCGCGAACGGTATCGCGGTCCATCCGCCCAATGCGCGCGAACGGAAATATCTCCGCCAGCCGCTCTTCGCCTTGCTCCGAACCCGCGCCCAGATAGTAAAGGTGTTCGCTGTCGCATTTGGGGCACCGCTTCGGAACCGTCCTTCGGAACCCGCAATAGTGGCATTCCAGCCGCTGCCCCTCTCGTGCGATACCCCCGTCCTCGGCTGTCGGCTTGTGATGCGTCAGCGAGATGGCGCAATTCTGGCACTCAAGCTTTTCTCCGCAGGCGCGGCAAATCACGGCGGACGAGAAGCCGCGCCGATTCAGCAGAATCAGCGCCTGCTCGCCGCGTTCCATCGCCTCGCGAGTCTGCTCCACCAGCGCCCGCGAGAATAACTGCTCCTTGCCCGTCTGCTGGAACTCGGTCCGCATGTCGATAAGCTCAACTTCCGGCAGCGGCCTGTTCATCACGCGGTCGCGAATCTCGATGCGCGCATACTTCCCCTGAGCCCCACTCTGCCCAATGGTGTTCTGCCAGCTCTCCAGCGACGGCGTCGCCGACCCCAGCACCACCACCGCCCCTTCCAGCTTGGCCCTCATCACAGCCACATCGCGAGCGTTGTAGCGCGGCGTTTCCTCCTGCTTGTAGCTCTGGTCGTGCTCCTCGTCCACAAGAATCAAGCCAAGCCTGGGCGCGGGCGCGAAAATTGCCGAGCGAGTGCCCACTACAATCGGCGCGTCTCCACTGCGAATGCGCCGCCACTGCTCGCTTCTCTCCTCCGGCGTCAGCGCGGAGTGCAGCAGCGCGACCCTTGCGCCGAACGCCCGATCCAGCAACCCAGCGGTCTGCGGCGTAAGGCCAATCTCAGGCACCAGCAGAATCGACGACAGCCCGCGGTCCAAGGCCCTCTGCATTGCGGCGAGATAAACCGCCGTCTTCCCCGATCCGGTCACCCCGTGAAGCAGAAAGGGCTTGAATCCCCCCAGCGCCGTGGCCAGGCTCGCCAGCGCATCCATCTGCGGCCCATTTAGCTGGAACGGCGCCGAAGCCGGTTGCAGCCCCCCCAACCGAAACGCCGCCGCACGCTCGTCGATCCGCACCAGCCCACGCCGCACAAGCGTCTGCAGAGTTGACGACGGCAAATCCTTCCGTCGCAACTCGGCCAAAGGCAACTCGCCTCCGCACGAGGCCAATTCGGCAAGAATGGCCTGCTGCTTCTCGGTCAATGCGGGCAGCCGCGTCTCGGGAACCAGCACCGCAAGCCGCTCTGTCCGCCTCGCATCGCGTTCAGCCGCAGCCGTCTCCCGCCCAATCCACTTCTTGCGCAGCAGGCCCGCAAGCATCGGAAGCGTGGCCGCCGTTGCCGTGCGCAGCGTAGACACCTTCACCGGCTCACCCAAAGCCAGCCGGGTAAGCACACGCCGCTCCATATCCTGTTCTTCCTTTGACAGCCGCCCTCGCCGCTTTGCGGGTGCCCCAGGTCTCGCCCCTGAGACCTGGGAGTCAATCCCATCCCCATCCAAACCTGACGCCCCAGAGCTCGATCCGGAGGGAGGCAGGGGTTTCAACCCCCGCATAATGTCGCCCAAATCATCGTGGGCTTCAGCCCCGGAGGTACCGCCGGCAAGCCCCGAATCCCCATCCACACTCCGAGCCAGCACATCCCGCCCCAAATCCGTAATCCGGTAATAAACCGTTCGCCGCACCTCCGCCATGAGCGGCAGCATCCCTCGCAGCACCTCGCCCAGCGGCGCAAGGTAATACTGAGCCATCCACTCTGCCAGCGTCAGCAGTGGTTCGCTCAGCAGCGGCTCATCGTCCAGCACAGCCTCCAGGTAACGCACCTCCACATCCGCCGGAGCCTTCGCCCCGACCGCAGTCACCACGCCAATCAGTTTCTCGTTCCTGAACGGCGCAATCACCCGCGCCCCGCGCAGCGCAATCTGTCCCTCGCGAACCGCGTAAGTAAACGTGCGGTCCAGCGGAACAGGCAGCGCAATTTCGCAGTAAACGGGCATCGGAGGCAACAATAAGTGTAGGGGATCGCCCTTCTTTTTCAGCGCCCCGACCCGCCGCGCCGCAAAATCCGTTTTTCCGCCGATTACAATCCCGCCCTCACCGAGTACAATTCATTGCGATGACACCCAAGCCCGCTACCACCGCCGATGTAGCGCCCGCCTCCGAGCCGGCCGCTGTGCCCACCACCTGTTCTCCCATCACGCTCTCCATCGACATCGGCGGCTCCGGCCTCAAAGCCATGCTTCTCGACCCCGACGGAAAGCCGGTCAGTGATCGCCAGCGCGTCGTCACCCCTGCGGTGCCCGCTCCCGATGCTGTGCTTAGCGGCCTCGACCAGTTGCGCGTGCTCTTGCCAGGCTTCGATCGTGTTTCCGTGGGTTTTCCCGGCGTCATCAAGAAGGGCGTCACATGGACCGCAGCCAATCTCCACGCCGGTTGGATGGGTTTCCCCCTCCAGGCCGAACTCGAGAAACGTTGGGGAAAACCCGCGCGGGTTGCCAACGATGCCGCCGTGCAGGGCTACGGCGCCATCCAGGGCGACGGCGTCGAGCTCGCCATCACGCTGGGCACCGGCCTGGGGTCGTCTCTGTTCACCGACGGACGCCTCTGCCCCGGCCTCGAACTGGGCCACCATCCCTGGCGCAAAGGCAAAACCTACGAGGATCACCTGGGCCGTCGCGGTCTCGACAAATACGGCAAAAAGGAATGGAACAAGCTGCTCCAGGAGGCGATTGCCCAGACCCTGGCCACCTTCAACTGGGACCACCTCTACATCGGCGGAGGCAATACCAAAAAGATCGACTTCACGCCGGGCAAGCATGTGCAAATCGTCTCCAACGAAACCGGCCTCCTCGGCGGCGTGGCTCTGTGGCGCGAGCCCGCATAGTACATCGGTTGTTGATCGAAAGGTCCGGAGAGAGCAGGGGGTCTTAACCCCCTGAAAATGCGGCAAATCGATAAGGCCTTCAGGTCCGGGCCTTTCACTTACCGGGATCTGCGGAAAATAGAACTGTAGTACAGCGGCTCCATCGGAAAAAATACATGGGATATTACACGCGGGTTCTCTCAAAAGATGAAGCGTTTCCTCCCTTCGACGAGCTCGCGCAGTTGGTTCGAACCGAGCATCCCGACTTCAAGCTGTCCATCGAAGAAGGAACCGAAGAGGAGTGGGAGACGCTTCTGCTGTCCTCCAACGACGAAGTCGAGGTCGCGCTCATCGAGCGCAACCCCGTCGCCGATGGCTCCATGGGCCAGGACGAAGTTGCTGAATTCATGGAGGAGACTCAGGAATGCATGCCTGAGACCGGCGTCGCCTGGCTCCACGACTATCTCGCCTCGGTCAAAACGGTCTATGCATTCCAGCACCTGCAAGGGTCGGATCTCGACGATGGCAACAACGCTCTCCATGCCCTGCGCACAACTCTGTGGAGCCGCGGAGATGCAATCATTCAAGCCGATGGTGAAGGCTTCACCAACGAGGAGGGCTTCCACATTGTCTGGCAGTTTTCCGACACCGTCTCAGGCCCATGGGAAATGGGAATCCTCCAGGGCGACACATGGCACCATTTCAAAATGGACCTGGGCGACCCCGAACACCGCGAAGCCTTCATGAGAGGCGAAGTCCCCGACGACGTATCGGTACTATCTCCATCCGACCGCATTTAGTAGCCGAAGTATGAACGAATCGGCGCATCGGCAACTTTCAAACCGCCCCGCTGTGCCCGCCGTCACCCCAGCCCTCGATTCGCATCCGATAGAATCGGCATGAGGATCCTTGAAAAATGCCGCGTAAAGCACTCATTGCCGCCAATTGGAAGATGTTCAAGACGCCAGCCGAAGCCCTGGCTTTTATCGATGCCTTTTTGCCGCTCGTTGTCGCCCACCACCGCGACGAGATCGCCCTGTTTCCCTCCCCCGTGCTGCTCCCAACCGTAATCGCAGTCGCCAAAGGCTCCAACGTTGCCGTCGGCGCGCAGAACATTCACTTTGCCGAGGAGGGCGCCTACACCGGCGAAACCTCCGTTGGCCAGCTTCTCGCCGTCGGCGGAACGCATACGCTGATCGGCCACTCCGAGCGCCGCCAGTACTTCGCCGAGACCGACGAAATCGTCAACAAGAAGCTATTCACAGCGCTCAAGCACAGCGTTATTCCCATAGTCTGCATTGGCGAAGTGCTCGCCGAGCGCGAGGCCGGCCTGACGGCAAGCGTACTCAAGACCCAGATCACCGGCGCACTCGCGGGAATATCCGCCGAGGCAGCCGCGCCCATCGTCATTGCTTACGAGCCGGTTTGGGCCATCGGCACCGGCAAAACCGCCACGCCCGAGATCGCCGTCGACGCGCACAAAATCATCCGCGCTGAAGTTGCGAAACTCCTCGGCGAAGATGTGGCCGCGGCCATTCGCATTCTCTACGGAGGCAGCGTCAAGCCCGACAACGCCACCTCGCTCATCGGCCAGGAAGAAATCGACGGCGCGCTGGTAGGTGGCGCAAGCCTCAAACCCGACTCGTTCGCGGCCATAGTCAAGTACTAGGCGGGTGCCCCGGGTCTCGCTTTTGAGACCCGGGATCGCGCATCGCTACCTCAGCGGATCAACCGGCAGCGTCCAGCCTTCCTTCTCGCCCTTGTTCTGTTCCTTCAGCCAGTCCATCAGCGGCTTGAAGTACTCCACAATGGCCGATGCGTCCGCCTTGTCCGTTCCGGTCATGGCCTTCAATTCCTCAGGCCAAGGCTTGGAACGGCCCATCTCCAGCATTGCATTCAGCCTCGCTCCGGCTTCCTTCGAGCCGTATACCGAGCAGCGGTTCAGCGGGCCCCGGTATCCCGCGGCCTGGCACATCGCGCGGTAAAACTGAAACTGATAGACGCGAGCCAGAAAATACCGCATGTAGGGCACATTGGCGGGAATATGGTATTTCGCGCCGGCATCGAAGTCCGCCTCGCTGCGAGCCACCGGCGGCGCAACGCCCTGGTACTTCTCCCGCAAAGCCCACCAAGCGCTGTTGTAGTGCTCAGGGGTTACCTGCCCTGAAAACACCTCCCAGCGCCACTTGTCGATCAGCAGCCCGAACGGCAGAAACGCGATCTTGTCCAGCGCCGTGTGCAGCAGCAATGGTATGTCGGCGCTGGTCGGCGGAACTTTGTCGATCAGTCCCAGTTTCTTCAAGTAATCCGGCGTCACGTTCAGTGCAATCGAGTCGCCGATAGCCTCATGAAACCCATCGTTGGCGCCGTCGCGAAACAGAAACGGCTGGTTGCGATAAGCCATCTGGTAGTAGTTGTGGCCCAATTCGTGGTGTACGGTTACAAAGTCGTCCGCAGTGGGCTGGAAGCACGCCTTGATGCGCACGTCCAGCTCGTTATCGATATCCCAGGCGCTCGGGTGGCACACCACATCGCGGTCGCGCGGATGCGACAGCATAGACCGCTTCCAGAACGTATCGGGCAACGCCGCGAAGCCGAGCGACTTGTAGAAACCCTCGCCATAGCGCACCAGTTGCGGCGCGTCGGTGTTGCGCGCCTTCAAAATCGCTCCCAAATCGTAAGGCAGCGGCTCCGAGGGCGGCGCAACCACGTCGTAAATGTTGCCCCACTCCTGCGCCCACATGTTCCCAAGCAGGTCCGCGGGAATCATCCCGTCCGGGCGGCGCGCCGCGTCGCCATACTTCTCGATTAGTTTGTGCCGCACATAGGTATGCAGCTCGCGGTACAGAGGTTCGACCTGCGTCCAAAGCCGCTCAATCTCGGCCTGGAACTCCTCAGGCGTCATATCGTATTGAGATCGCCACAGCGCCCCAGTGTCGGCAAATCCCAGCTCACGCGCCCCCTGGTTGCTCAGTTCGCCCAGGCGCGCATAGTCGCTACGCATGGGCGCGCCCACCGCATGCCAACCCGCCCACATCGCTGCCAGTTCCTTTGGATCGCGGCTCTGAGCCATCTTCACGCCAAGCTCGTCAATCCCCAGGCAGTGTTCGGGATCGGCATCGGGGCAGTACTTCGCCCGTCCGTAAGCGGCATTCAGCTCCGATGCTTTCTGTGTTGTCTCCGCTCGAAGCCTGGGGTCCGAAGGCGCGGGCAGGCCAATGCTCAATTTCAGCAGCATCAGCTTGCGCGCCGCATCGGGCGGCAGCGCCAACCCATCGAACCGCCGCGCCTCGCCGATCAGCGCAGTCTGCCGCGCGATTCCCTTGTCGGTGGCCTGGGCCAGCAGCGTCACTGTATCGTCGGTTATGTAGGTGTTCTGCACCCACGCAATGCGCGCAACATCCACATTGAGCGCGTTCAGTTCCTTCTCCGCGCCATCGATAAAGGCCAGCGCATCGGCAACGGTGGGTTTGGCGGCGCTTGCACTTTGCGCCGGAGCCGTCGAGGCACACGCAAAAAATCCTGCCAAAGCCAGCGCTGAAAAGGAGGACCGATAAAGTCTGAAGAACATGGCAAGGGGAATATATCACGCTCCGCGCCCGTCTGCGCCTGGTTCACGGTATTCCTTCGAGGCCTTCTGGAACTGTTTCCGCGCTCATCCGGCCGCCGATACGCCGAATCGTTTTGTTGAAAGCTTCGAAAAGGGTCATGGACGCATCGAAACCCGCCGCTGCCGGGCCTTCGCTCAACTCGATTGCCTGCACAAGCCGGAACAATGGCCGGGGCTGAAGTCGCTTGCGGTCGTCGAAAGCCAACGCGAGATCAACGGCAAAACCACGCTGGAGCGGCGTTTGTAAATCGGCAGCTTAAACCCCGATGCGGAACGGATCGGAACTGCGATTCGCGCCCACTGGTCGGCGGAAAATTGCCTGCACCGGTGCTTGGATATTTGCCTTCAACGACGACCAAATGCGCGCACAGGCCACTCGGCACACAACCTGGCCACGCTCAAACACATTACCCTGAACCTGATCCGCATGGACCCGGGAAAACGAAAGGGAGGTATCAAGGCCAGACGCCCGATCGCCGCCACCAGCGACAACTACCGCGCCGAACTCTTCGGACTCGCTTGAGGCAGGCATTCATGCAATCGCCCTGGCTTGAGGGACCTGGCTGAATTTGGTGGACATCGAGCGTGATATCGTCTCCGGTCTGGTTGCACATTCGGCGTCTGTAGTGGTCTCGACGTAGCACTTGAAACCGCATTCTGGATGAGGTTGGCTGGGTGTTTTCGCGGCAGGCAACATGTCTACCCGTGTCCGTCGAAAGCAGTTGCCTCAATTCCCGGCTATCGTCTCCCTTGGTGAGGGTTCGAAAGATCAGCATCAGATCGGAGATCAAGGTCGCTCTCGACATGTATCGACTATCCAATGCCTGCTTGGCCGGCAGAACCACGTCACGATAAAAGGCGTCGAGTTGAGCAGCGGGTATGCTGCTCAGAGCTTCTTCTTCCGCGGCAAACGCGATGGTCGCTCGTCCAGTAATGCCGGGGCGGCAGAACAGAGGGAATAACTGGTGGCTTGCAAGCTTCGGGCGTGGTCCCACTAAGCTCAAATCCCCGCGGAGCACATTGAAGATCTGAGGTAACTCATCGAGTTTCCACCGGCGAAGGAACGAACCGATCGGCGTGAGTACTTGATTTGAGGCAGTCGTCACGGCAGGCCGTGAGTTGGCGCTTGAGGCAACAGGCATCGTGCGAAATTTGAAGATCGTGAAATGCTTCCCGCCGCGCCCAACGCGATTTTGCCGAAAAATAATCGGCCCACGAGATGTGATCCTTACCGCGATGCTCGCGGCAAAGAGAATTGGCAGTGCAATAGGAAGAGAACACAATACACAAAAGCAATCAAAAATGCGTTTCAGCGACGATCTGGACCAATTGCTGAGGTTCTCCCGATCGGGATCTTCCGCCAGCTTCTCTGAACTAGTAGCAATGAACCCGACAGGATAAGAGACAGTAAAAAAGTCTGTTTCGATTTCGTCCAGCACCATTGGTTTCAAACCTCTGCTCCTTTTTTCTGTGAGCGTGATACCGCTGTCTGCGGTCCCGCCAAGAACGGGACCGCAAAGCGACTAACTAAAGAGGGCCCCGTTGCCTCTTCGCTGTTTGTTTCTTATTCGAAGAGGACCTGATGTGATATACGAGGCTGATCTCCGGAGTGTTGGTCACTGAAAATAACCTCTGTTTGGGAAAGCCATTGTCGATGCCAAAGTCAGGCATCTTGTAGAAGAGTCCTCGGTACTCCCCACGAACGGAGAAATGACGGCTGACGTCGTATTCTCCGCCCATCCCGAATACCATGGTCGGGCGCGTTTCCTGGTGGGCAAATGAGGTGTTTATCGGCTCAAAGAACAGGCCTCCGCCGCCGAGTTGCCCAAAGGTGCGAAACCGCTTGGAACGCGGCCCGTAGAAGGCGTAGGCCAGCGTCAACTCATACATGTGCGTATCCAAGGCGCCTGCGGAAAAGCTGCCGCCGCCAAGGGGCGGATTGGTTCCCTGCCCCGGCACGTATCCCGATCCCTCGGAGTCGGTCTGCGCGAACCGGGTGTAACTGAAATTGACGTTGTAGCCAAGATAGGGCTTCATGGAGCCGTGAAAAGTGAACAGGGCGCCGGCAGAAGGCGATTGAGATTGAGTTTGCTGATTAACTACCGTCCATTCTGGATAAACGGCGGTTGTCGCCGGATTCCTGGCAAATGTCATTTGTCCCATGAGGCCAAGAGAGAAATCCGTCCCGGGCCTAAAGTTTTCATCTTTCGGTGGGTTTGGGGTTTGAGCAATGGCGGCCTTGCTCAACAACAGCAGCACGAGAGTGAAGATCGCAGAATAGCGAAAAGGGCTGAACGAGCGGTCCTTGAACGGCATGAGAAGCTCTCCTTTAAGAGTTCAAACTTAAAGAGAGCGGCGGGGCCGCAATCTATTCCTGCTTTGGAAGAGAATCCTTCTCAAATCGCTCTGCGTACCCGATCCTGTGTGCGCGTCTCATAGAATGGAACAGATGGAAATTTCTTTTCGATTCGGGAATAGATTCTTGCCGGATGGGACTCTTCAGCAATAGATGGGGCCTATTCTCAAACCGGTTCGTTCGCCATTCTCGCCCGACTCAATCGAGCGGATACTGAGCCGCTATTACCAGCAGCTTGTAGAGTGGAGCCGGATTCTTGCGCGGGGCGACCATACCGCCGCCGAAGAATCCGTGCAGGATTTATGTCTGCATCTGACCGTTGCGCAGCCGGATTTGAGCCGCGTGAACAATCTCGAAAACTACCTCTTTATGTGCCTCCGAAACATGTATGTGTCCAACCTGGCGCGAGTCTCGCGAGAGCGGCTGCGTGTGATTCAGGTAGAGGACTACGATGCTGTGAGCATGGTTCCTTCGCGTGGCGAATCAGATATTGTGGACGTTCAAAACGAGCTGCTTCGCATCGGTGACTATGTGATTTCTAGAAAATACTCGTCCAAGAGCGCAAGCCATTTCATCCTGCAATTCTTCCTCGGGTATCGAAGGGGCGATGTTGCTTTACTGGCGCGTGTACCGATTGCCGCAATTTACAACGGGCTCAAAGACACTCGGATTGAACTGCGGGAACACCTGTCTGCCGGTGATAAGATCCGCCTTATTTCCCGAGGCGCTTTGCCGGGAAGGAAGTGGCTTCGGGCTGGCATGTCCAGCGACCTCTTTCTGAAGGAACTGCGTTCGACCATCCTCGACGCCGTCACCGTGAGTTGCGTGGCAGAGAAGGAGCTTGTCGACGCCTACAATCAGCCAAGCGCTCCTCCGGTTGGTTGTCGGGAACTCGCGCATCTTGCCGGATGCGAACGCTGTCTTAGGATACTGGAGCGCGCCTTGAAGTTGGACGACCGCGATGGCCCGCTCGACGGCATCGACGGCCACCTTGACCGCAGGCCGAGGCCGGAGGGGTCCAAGAGTTTCGAAGCGACCATGCAGCTGGTGCGCAGGCGGCGCGAGCAATTGCTTGAGCGGCGTCCCACGCTTCTGGCTATCGCCGTCGAGGGTCGTGTTGTCGCATTCCATGCAGTCGAGAGCGCCCATAATTTGTTGTCGTCGCGCGTGGAAGCGGCTCCCAATGTGCATTTCATCGAAGTCTTCGACGAATATGGCGATCGCCTGGCCCACATTCCGCTCGATCCCGAAGCCGCAGCTGTTCCTATGGTTCAACTGTCGCAGCAGATTCTGCTCAACGATGATCGTCGTTTGCGGCTCGATGTCCGTTTTGACGGGCTCGGCATGCATGCCGAAGTGAACTATGTCGATCCAGCTCTCGCGGCCAGTTGCGAACTGGAACTGTCTACTCGCCCGCGCAAAAGGCTGGTGTCCTTCTGGGAACGCTTCCCGTGGCCGGGGCGGTTCCGTTTGGCTTCATGGGGCACCGCTGCCTTCGCGTCTCTCTTGCTGGCGGCCGTAGTGGGAACCGCTGGTTACCGCTACGCACATCCCAGTTGGCGTGACGTACTTGTTCGCGCGCAGGCAGTTGCTCAAGTTCCGTTGCCAACCGAAACACTCCATCAGAACCTTCGCATTGAAGAAGCAACGGGCCCGGAGCAGGGATCGGTTCTTGGCTCGGTTGACGTCTGGCATAGCAGCGACGAGAAGGTGGTGCGGCGTCTCTATAACGCTCAGCAGCAACTGCTCGCCACGTCAATCGAATCCAAGGACGGCGCAAATTCCGTTCATCTTCAGGACGACGCGGCACTCACGCAGACAGACCGCCAGTTCGTTGAAAGCGGTGTATGGCGGAGCGATGTTTCCACCGCGCCTTTTGCTTCCCGTGAAGGAACGGCGGCTGAGGCCTCTCGGAGCTTGAGCGGATTTGACCTTACGCAGCACGAGAACGGCCGCGACGGAATTCTCTCGCGGACACTCGTACTGGACCGCAATTATCGGGTTCAGGCAGAGAGAGTACGCTTCCAGACCAAAGATGGTGTTTCTGAGGTTCGGCTGGTGCAGATTCTGCTGCGGAGAGTTCCCAACAGGGACGTGCCGCTTCGGACGTTTCCGCAGCCGCAGGAGATGACGGCTCCAGGTATGCGGAGCGAACGCAATCTCCCGGCCGAAATGGGCGGCAATGCAGAGGAGGATGCCAACGGTGCAAACCTTGAGGTTGCCGTGCTGTTTGAGTTATTCCGACAGAATGTTGATACCGGTCAGCCGATTGAAGTGAGTCCTATCGCAGGTGGCCGCGTTCGCATGACGGGAACATTTGCCAACGCGCAATTGCTCGCGGCACTCCGAGTGAGGGTAGCCACCCTTCCGAATGCAAACCGCGTGGATTTTCAAATCTATTCTGCCGCGCAGGCCGCTTCAGCAGTCCACCGCGGCAATGTGCTTCGGCAGGAACTTGCGGGAACCAACGGCGATGCACCGGCCGCAGGGCTGGTGCGGGATGCGTTGCTGGCGCGTGGCCTGAAGGGAGCAGCCTTGCAGAATGCGGAGCAGGAGTTTGCGGCTTCCGCGCTTTCTCATGCGCAGGCAGCGTTGCAGCATGCATTTGCTCTCGACCGTCTTGGAACAATCCTTCGAAGCGCGGGCGAGCCCTCGCTGAATCCAGATGCACGTGTTAAGTGGACACAGATGGTCGAACGGCACTCCGCCGCAGCCCTTACGGAACTTCAGGTGTTGCGGCTGCAGTTGGATTCGATTTCCACCGGCATTGCGGGAATTCCCTCCGTTGACGTGCCTGGAATCACGGATGCGACCGCATTTGCTCATGACACTTCCGAGCTGCGTGCGAAGGCGCAATCAGTGAACGAAGAGGTTGTAAGACTGTTCGCAGGCAGCGCGGCTGACCAGTCCGCCGCACAGGCGCGTGAGTCTATTTCTCGCCTGCGAACCGCTCTGCCTGTCGCCGAAGCAAGCCGTATGCATTCGTTTGCAAGCCGCTTGACAAACGGGAATACCTCGGGCCAAAACGAGGTGGGAGAGATGCGTTCGAGGTGAATTCCTTCAGGTCATGGATTTCGTTTCTCTCAGAGCCGCTTCTCATTCTGGCGGTGCTTCTCTTGGCGGCAACGCCGTCCTGCGCTCAGGTGAGCACGGCCAACGTCTCTGGCGAAGTGGAAGATACATCGGGCGCACGACTTCCTTTCGTTGCTATCAAACTGCTCAACCTCCAAACCGGCAATGAGAATGCGGCAACGACCGACGCGGGCGGCGCGTTTCTCATACCAGGCGTGTTGCCGGGTCTCTACAGCATGCAAGTGCAGCGCGATGGATTTGCCGCTATTCACCTTACCGGTTTGAGCCTCAATGTTGGAGAGTCACGCAAGTTTCTAATCAAGCTGCGTCTGAGCACTGTGGAACAGACTGTGGAGGTGGACGGGAGCGGTCAAAACTTGAATATAGAAGACGCGCAGATGACCACAGTCGTCGACTCGCATCTGATCCGGGATCTTCCCCTCAACGGACGAAGCTTTCAGGATCTCATCGCCATGACGCCGGGTTCGGTTTCGGTAAGTCCGCAAGTGCCCCATACTGGCGGATTCAGCGTGAATGGACAGTCGTCCGACACAAATAACTATTGGATTGACGGCATCTCCGCAAACTTTGGCTCGGGCTCGCTCGATGCGGATCAAAAGGTGCCGGCGGTGGGCCAGTACGCGAGCGTCACGTCTCTCGGAACCACACACGGTTTAGTTGCGCTCGATGCGCTGCAGGAGTTCCGAGTCGTAGCATCCACTGCTTCAGCGCAGTACGGAGGCGCAGCCGGTGGACAATTCAGCCTCTTGACCCGCCAAGGCACAAATCAGATTCACGCGACCGCTTACGCCTACCTGCGCAACGGGTACTTCGATGCCACCGACTGGTTTGGCAGATACAACGGCGAAGAGAACACTCTCTACTACTATCAGCAAGATATCGGCGGATCACTGGGCATGCCCTTCATCTTCGGGCGCCAAAAAGCAATCCAGAGCCGGACGCAGTTCTTCGGATCGTACGAAGAGATGCATGTGCAGCAGAGGACGGCTCCGCTTGTGCTATACACGCCCAGCAATCAGTGGATTCTCGAAGCGCCGGCTCAGGTTCAGACTGCGTTCCTGGCTTTCTTTGGCTTGTCCATTCCACCTGGCGGAAATAACCCACCGTCTGGTAGCGGATCCAATGGGCCTGCACTCATAAAGGACATTTATTCCCAATCCAGCCCTCCGAGCTTTTTGAAATCGATGGACTTCCGAGTCGATCGCACGCTCGGCGCCAACCTCTCCGGCTTCTTACGGTTTGGAAATACGCCCAGCGGCAGCCAGGCTTCGCTTCTCTTGACGACGACCAACGCAAAGCTCTCGAATCAGAGCCTCACACTGGGATTCGATGGACAGGTCTCCTCGCAGGCGGGCAATGAGTTCAGGGTCGGCTGGGCCCGCGCCGGTTCGAGCACCGTATCTTCGCTCGAGCTAGGTTACCCGTCCCCCTACGCTCCGGCCTCCGGCGCCGCACCTGTCGATCTACCCGCTGCGCTGGGCTCCCCAGGCGCGTCGAACGACACGCGCAGTGAGTTGTACATGCGCATTGCCGGCATCGATGATACTGCCGCGTGGACCGATGGCGGAACAAATGCGCTTCGCCAACTCGAACTCCGTGATACGTTTTCATTGCAGCGGGGGCAGCATTTGATTCGAGTTGGCATGGATGCCCGTAATCTGCATAGCGCAGTGCGTCCCTTACCCTGGACCATCGAAGCCGATTACTTGAACACCGATTCTATCTTGGCGAACAGCGCGGACTTTCTGATCTTGAGGAGGAACGAGCCGGCGCATCCCGTTTTTGAGCAATCCGCAGCATTTGTGCAGGATCAATGGCGAGTGGCGCGGAATCTCACCGTGAGTCCCGGCCTGCGCTGGGATGTCAGCCCTCCACCGTCCAGTTCCGACAGCCGCGACGCATTTCGCGTAAATGGCGATCCGGACTCGCCGGCTACCTTGTCCGTAAGTCCGCGCGGAACCCCGCTTTGGAAGACAGACTGGCGGGCGTTTGGACCGCGGATCGGCTTCGCCTGGCAGCCTGGCCGCGAAGCCGGAGACGAACCCGGACGCGAGTTCATTCTGCGCGGCGGTCTCGGCGTCATCTTCGATATGCCAAATCGTGCCGCAGCGCCGGCATTTACCGCGCTCGGATTTACAAGCACCTCGGTCCTGCAGAACGCCAGCATACCAACGACTGCAACCGCTCCTCCTCTTCCAGATGCTCCGAGCGCGGACAGCCTGGGTTATATCTTTCCGCAGGCGCTCCGAAATCCCTATTCTTTGCAGTGGAACGTGTCGCTGGAAAGAGCAGCCGGCGAGCACGAGTCCGTCGTTGTCTCCTACGTCGGAGCGTCCGGGCTTGACCTGCTTGTGCCGCAGCGAAGTCAGATCGCAAGCCCAATCACGCCTCTTCAGGAGGTTGTCACCTTTCCCTCCGGCTTTTCATCGCGGTTCGATTCCTTGCAACTGGCTTATCGCGGCCAATATCGTTCTCGCCTGGCGTGGATGACATCGTATGTGTGGGGGCATGCACTGGATTTCGGCAGCCCCAATCCTTGGGCAACGCCAACGCGAGGCAATGCCGATACCGACGTGCGCCAAAACTTGCAGGCGGCTGTCTCATGGACTCTTCCGCAGGTGACTGGAAGAACCTTGGTTCATAACGCTTTGTCGGGCTGGGGTGTCGACGGGCGCTTCTTTCTACGCGGCGGCTATCCTGTCGACGTGCTGGGCAACCTGCTTCACGATCCTGTCACGGGAGAACAATTCTACACGGGCGCGAATCTCATTCCCGGCAAACCACTCTACTTGTCAGACAGCTCAATTCCAGGTGGGCGGATGTTGAATGGCGGCCCAGATGCTGCCGACGGAGCATTTCAGCTTCCTTCAGGCGCTTCTGAGGGAAACGCCCCGCGGAACATTGCGCGAGGCTTTGGCGCGCAACAGCTCAGTCTTTCCCTGCGCAGAGACATCCACCTCTACAACCAGCTCTACCTCCAACTTCGAGCCGATGTGTTCAACGTCTCTAACAGCCCTGACTTTGGCTATATCGTTCCCAATCTCAACGATCAATTGTTTGGGCAGCCCACTCTCTCCTTGAATCAGAGTTATGGCCAAAGTGGATCGCTGTATCAACCAGGCGGACCTCGGTCACTGCAATGGATGTTCCGCATCCGATGGTGAGCATTCGCCCTGCTCCAGCAAACAGCCTTCAGCCACCCCACCAGCGCCGCAAACCGCACAACAAAAGTAGAGAAGCTTAAAGCGTCCCTCCCCTGCCACAAGAAAAGCGCCGAAGTCCAATTGGGTTTCGGCGCCTTTTGGATTCGCACTCGTGTGGGCTAGCTGCACCCGCTCGTCGACCCGCAGCTCATGCAGCGATAGCAACTGCCGTTGCGTACCATGATGGCCCCGCACGTTCCGCAACTGGGCGCATCTCCCATGTCGTACATCTCCCGCATAGCCTCGGCCGCGTGATAGATGCCTCGGTCCTTCAGGCTCGGGCCATGCGTGGGACTGGACGCCAGACTCGGCGCTGCGGCCGAAGAAGCCCGAACATCGGGCGCGATGCCGCCTCCCGAGCCTTGGCTGCCGATCTGGCCAACCGCATGGCCGCTCACCATGTTCAGCCGCTTGGCAACCTCCTCTGCCAGTCTGGCCAGGTGGTTTTGCGACGTTACCGCATCGTCTTCCGGTTCGGTGTCAGGAATCAGCGTGGGGCTTGCCGGCAGTTGCGGCGCCTGCGGAGCAAGGCCGGCAAACAGCGTCAACTGCGTGCCGGAAAGGAAACGCAGATTGAGCCAGCGGAAGATGTAATCCATCAGGCTCTTGGCGTAGCCGATATGCTCGTTCCCGGTCCAGCCGGAAGGCTCAAAGCGTGTGTGGGCAAACTTCTCGCACAGCACCTTCAACGGCACACCGTGCTGAAGGGCGAGCGAAATCGACGTTGCGAAGGCGTCCATCAGGCCGGAGACCGTCGATCCTTCCTTGGCCATTTTGATGAAGATCTCGCCCACCTGACCCGTGGGATAGAGGCCCACGGTAACGTAGCCCTCATGCCCGCCGATCGAGAACTTGTGGGTAATCGACGCCCGCTCCTCCGGCAGCCGATGGCGCACAGCGCGCGGCGGTCCGTTCGGGTCCTGCTCTGAATCCGTCCTGCGCTCCTGTGCCGCCGCTACCGGCGCGGGGGCGGGAGTAGCCGTCAACACCGGCACTGCGGCTGCCTTGGCAATCTCCTCCATTGCATTCTGGAAAGCTGCGGCCGCTGCAATCACCTGCTTGGCGCTCACTTCCAGCTTCTCGCTGATCTTGGCCTCCAGGGCCTTCAGGTCCGCCTCGGCGGGTTGGTGTCCGGCCCCAACGCTGGCCAGCACGCGGCTGCCGACAACATCCAGAGCGGACGGTTCTTTCTTCGCATCCATGCTGGTATTCAGCGGCTGCGTGCCCTTGGAGCCGTCGCGATAGATAGCCACTGCCTTGATGCCCTGACGCCAGCTCTCGGCGTAAGCCTCGGCAACGTCCTCCACGCTGGCCTCGTGCGGCAGGTTCACCGTTTTTGAGATTGCGCCGGAAAGAAACGGCTGCGCCGCCGCCATCATCTTGATATGCCCCATGTACTGAATCGAGCGCGTGCCCTTGGCCGGCTTGAAGCTGCAATCGAACACCGCAAGATGCTCCGGTTTCAGCCCCGGCGCGCCCTCGATGGTGCCCGTCGCGTCGATATAGCTCACGATGGCGTTCACTTGGTCGTTGTCATAGCCCAGCTTGAACAGCGCCGCCGGAACCGTGTTGTTCACAATCTTGATCATGCCGCCGCCCACCAGCTTCTTGTACTTCACCAGCGCCAGGTCAGGCTCGATTCCCGTGGTGTCGCAATCCATCATGAAGCCGATGGTGCCCGTTGGCGCCAGCACCGTGGTCTGCGCGTTGCGATATCCGTGGCGTTCGCCGTAGATCAGCGCCATATCCCAGCACTCGCGGCTGGCGTCGATCAGCGCATCAAGCTGCGGCACGCTGAATGGCTCGCCGCTCAAACGCGATTTGCCAATGTTATTCACTTCCGCGCGATGCATCCGGATCACGTCCAGAAACGGCTCGCGATTCACGTAGAACCCCGGGCAGGCGCCCCCCTGCCGCTCCACGCCGGCTGTCAGCGGAGTGGCGGAAGCAATCGGCGGGCAGTTAGCCGCAACAATCGCCGACTGCAAATAGGCCTGCCCGCACATGATCGCCGTCATCACTCCTGCAAAATCGCGCCCGGCAGCCGAATCGTACGGCAGCCCCATCGCCATCAGCAGCGCACCGAGGTTGGCATAACCCAGGCCAAGCGGCCGGTAATCGTGCGAATTCCGCGAAATGGCCTCCGTCGGATATCCCGAGTTATCCACCAGGATCTCCATGGCCGTAATCACCACAGAAATGGAATGCCGATACGCGGGAATGTCGAACGCTCCCGCCGGGGTCAGGTACTTCATCAGGTTAAAGCTGGCCAGGTTGCAGGCGGAGTTGTCCAGGAACATGTACTCCGAGCAAGGATTCGAGGCGTTGATGCGTGCCGTGTTCTTGCTCGTATGCCACTTGTTGATGGTGGTGTCGAACTGCATCCCAGGGTCGCCACAAAGCCAGGTAGCCTCGGCAATTTTGCGCATGACCTCCCGCGCTTTGTAGGTCTTTACCTTTCCATGCCCCTTCACTGTATAAGTGCTGACCTCGCTGTCGTCCTCGTAGGCCAGCATGAACTCGTCGCTCACCCGGACGGAGTTGTTGGCGTTCTGGAAGAAGATGGAAGAATACGCCTCCGAATCCG